>Ga0194052_1001382_pt1 | contig 14088 bp, 12 predicted proteins | sample SepL226m_MetaG_FD_160117 | JGI IMG/M metagenome (GOLD analysis project Ga0194052, IMG submission 160117) | Anoxic zone freshwater microbial communities from boreal shield lake in IISD Experimental Lakes Area, Ontario, Canada - Sep2016-L227-6m | ecosystem: Environmental > Aquatic > Freshwater >... | reverse complement strand
AGATACATGCCCACGGACACCAGCATGGGACTCTTCACCTGCATGAGGATGAAGGCGAGGCCCATCATCATGCCGACGATGATCAGCGGCCAGGCCATCTTGCCTTCCACGATGCCGCGGCTGAGCAAGGCCATGAGGCCCGCCTGGGGCGCGGCCAGCTGCTTGGAGCCGAAGCCGGCGTCGAGGGACAGCACGGCCTTCTTCTGGTCTGCGGGGAGCTGTTTCACCTGGTCCAGCGTGTAGGTCGTGCCGTCCGGGGCCGTCACCACCTGCACCTGCTGGGCAGTGAGCTCGGCAATGCGCTTGGTGCCCTGGGCGGAGATGTCGCCCTCGTGCAGCACCATCAGGGGAATGAACAGCACGGCGGAGGCCAGGGCCACGCCGAGGAGGTCGCCCATCTCCATGCGCCAGGGCGTGCCGCCCAGGATGTGCCCGGCCTTGAGGTCCTGCAGCATCTCGCCGGCGACGGCGGCGCTCACGCAGACCACGGCGGCCACGCCCAGCACTGCAGCGACGCCCTCCCGGCCCTTGACGCCGAGGACCACCATCACGAGGGCGGTGATCACCAGGGCCGTCAGGGTCAGGCCGGAGATGGGGTTGTTGCTGGAGCCCATGATGCCAACGAGGTAGCCGCTGATGGCCGAGAAGAAGAAGCCCAGGATCACGACCACCAGGGCGGCCACGAGGGAGACCAGGGGGCTGACCTGGAAGATGCGCCAGGTGATGAGGAAGGTCACCAGCGCGGCGAAGCCGAGGCCGAACATGACGTAGGTGAAGGACAGGTCCTTGTTGACGCGGTCCACCTCGTGCTCACCGGCCGCAGCCTTCTTGACGTCCGAGATGGAGCGGCTGAGACCCGTCGCGAGGCTCTTGCGCATCTTGAAGAGAGTGAAGCACGCGCCCATGAGCATGCCGCCGATGGCGATGGGGCGGACGATGAACTTCCAGACGGACACCGACAGCGCGATCCAGTCTCCTTCAGCAGCACCCTCAGGCAGAACGCCCGGCGCCAGGAAGTAGGTGATGATGGGCACCAGCAGCCCCCAGGCGATGATGCCGCCGGAGAAGTTCAGGGCACCCAGCTTGGGGCCGATGATGTAGCCCACGCCCATGTAGGCGGGGCTGATACCGGGCGAGCTCAGCAGCATGCCGCCGCCGACCTTGGCCTTCCAGCCGTGCACGAGGTTGATGGCCGTGGCCTTGAAGCCCACGAATCGCTCCCAGGTGGTGGCGAAGAGCTGCACCTGTACCAGGGCCTGGATCACCGCGCCGAGGCCCATGGCCCCGAACAGGAACTTGGTGCCGCTGCCACCACGGGCGCCGGCCTTGTGGATCTCGGCGGCGGCCACGCTCTCGGGATAGGGCAGCTCCGCGTCCTCGACCATGACGCGCCGAAGCAGCGCCACGAACATGATGCCGAGCACGCCGCCCGCGAACATGATCAGCGAGCTGGTGACGTAGTTCCCCATGGTGAAGAACTTCGGCCAGATGCCGCTGATGACGAAGGCAGGGATGGTGAAGATGGCGCCAGCAGCCACGGACTCGCCGATGCTGCCCACGGTGCGGGCCATATTCTCTTCGAGGATCGTGCCCTTCATGAGCTTGATGAGGGCCATGCCGATGACCGCCGCCGGGTAGGTGGCAGCGATGGTCATGCCCGCCTTCAGGCCGAGGTAGGCGTTGGCGGAGCCGAGCACCACGGCCATGACGAGGCCGATGAGCACGGCCCGCAGCGAGAACTCTCGCAGGTTCTGGTCAGAAGGGACAAAAGGTTGCATCGGTGCTCCTGGAGGGCGCTTGGGGGAATCGATGAAAAGCTGCGTGGGTCGCCGATAGTCTAAACCGGATCCCTGCTACAGCCCACGGCCTGCCGGTTAGGGTGGCAGATCAGCGCAGACCAGTCATGCCCCGGATGCTGTCAAACCCCGCAACCACGCGCTCTGCCCGAACGGGTACTCTGAAAGCTCCTCTTCGGTCCGCCCATGTCGCCCACCCTCACCAGCAAGGCCAACCCGCGCTTCAAGGAGCTCCAGGCCCGCCTCCGGCCCGGTGGCGCGCGGCGGGGCGCCACCCTGCTGCTGGGGGAGAAGCTCATCGAGACCTGGGCCCAGGCCCGGCAGACCCCCGCCGGGGCGCGGCTGCGGCCCGCCCTCTGGCTGCGCCTGGAGCAGACCGCGCCCCACCCTCTGGAGGCCGCACTGGCCGTGCCCACCCAGGTGCTGGGCGAGGCCCTCATGCGGGAACTCGCAGACGCAGGCAGCCCCCCGGAGCACGCCCTGCTCATGGACCTGGGGCCCGAGCCCACGGGGCCACTTGCGCCCAGGGTCATCGGTGCCTGGGGCATCCAGGACCCCGGCAACCTCGGGGCGATCCTCCGCAGCGCCGCCGCCTTCGGCTTCCAGGAGGCCATCCTGGGGCCGGGCTGCGCCGACGCCTTCCACCCCCGGGCCCTGCGGGGGGGCATGGGCGCCGCCTTCCTGCTGCCCCTGCGCCGGGTGGCCGACCTGGTCCCGGACCCCGGCCACTGGTTCGCCCTCGACGGGGGACCCGGCGCCCTGCCCCTGGCCGAAGCGGACCTGTCCGAGCCCCTCCGCCTCTGGGTGGGCAACGAGGGCCATGGCTGGGCGGACGTGACCCTGCCCGAGGGCGTGCAACGCCTTGCCATCCCCATCCAGGGCCTCGAGAGCCTCAACGCCGCCGTGGCGGCGGGCATCGCCTGCTTTGAAGCCGCCCGGCGCATCGGAAGCCGCCCGTGAAGTCGCCCTGGCTCCTGCGCCCCCTGGAAACCGCCGTGCTGGCATCGGTCTTCGCCCTGGCCTTCAGATATCCCGGAGCCCTGGGGGGCTGGCTGGAGCCCGTCGCGGCCCTGGCCTTCCCGGCGCTCTTGATGGAGGCCGTCTTCCGGGGTCGTCACACCTTCTGGACCTGGCTCACTCTGCTCGTAGGTCTCCTCTTCCTTTATGCCTGGGTGCCCCAGACCCTGGCCTCCAAGGGTGGGCTGCCCTTCGGCGTGGCCCTGCTGGGAACGGTGCTGCTGAGCCTCTGGGAAGCCACGGGCCTCTGGATTGTGGCCCTGGGCTCGCGCTGGCTGGGCCGCCGGAGCGGCCCCCTGGGCGCGGCCCTGGGCGCTGCCCTGCTGCTGCTGGCCTGGGAGTCCTGGGGCTTCCACGTCTATCCCTGGACCTGGGGCGCGGCCTTCGGCGCCCTGCCCTGGACCGCCCGCAGCGCCGCCTTCCTGGGCGCTTCCGGTTTGTCGGCCCTGGCCTGGGGCACCGGTGCCTGGGCTGGCGCCACCCTGGCGGAGGGCGCCCCCCTCCGGCGTGTCCTGGCGGGCCCGGCCCTGGCCCTGGGTCTGCTGGCAGTGGGCGGTGGGGCCTGGCTCCTGCTGCCCCGGGATCCCCTCCGCAGCCTGGACGTGGCGCTGATCCAGCCGAACTACCCTGCGGGCCAGCGCACACCGGGCATGGAAGCCGACATGTGGCGGCGCAGCGACGCCCTGCTCCGCGCCAGTGGACTGCCGCGCCGGGACCGCCCGACCCTGCTGCTCTGGCCCGAGAGCTCGGTCCTGGGCCGCGACGATCGCCAGCCCGACCCGCGCCTCACCGCCGAGGCCGCCCACCGCGGCGTGGCCTGGCTCTACGGCACCGAGGGGGGCCTCCTCAACCTGGTGCGCGGGGAAGCCTCGGGCCAGCCGTCCTTCCTCTTCGCCAAGACCGAGCCCATGGCCTTCGGCGAGCGCGTGCCCGGACCCGAACTCTTCCGCCGCTGGCTGGACCAGCAGCTGGGCCTCGTCTCGCAGGAGGCGGGCGAGCTGCGCGAGGGCTGTGCCTTCCCGGTGCCCGCGCCCGGTGGACCCCTGCGCGTGCATCCTCTTCTCTGCAGCGAGGCCCTGTTGCCGGAGCGGACCCGCCGGGGTCTGGTGCTGGGCCATGCGGAATTGCTGTCCAACCACACCAACGACGGCTGGTTCGAGCGCAGCATCGCCACGGACCTGCACGCCGCCCAGATCCGCCTGCGAGCCCCCGAGCTGGGCGTGCCCCTTGTGCGCGCCACCCTCACGGGCAAGTCCGGCCTCTTCCGGGAGGACGGCCGGTTCCAGCTCTGGGGTGGGCCCCTCAGCGAGGACGCCTATGCCCTGGAGCTGCAGTGGCGCCCCGTGCATACCCCGGCCCGCTCGGGATGGCTGCTGCCCCTCCTGGCCAGCGCCCTTGCGCTGGGAATCCTCGCGTTGCGCGTCCTCCCGCGGCTAGGATGGGGAACCTTGTCATGGAAAACCTGATGGATCGCGACTTCCTCACACCTGAACCCATGTCGACCCCCCATGGCACCGTCGCCTTCCGGGACGAGACCTGGAGCATCGACCCGCGTGAGCTCCAGATCTTCTTCCAGGCGGAGGAGGTTTACTGGACCGCGGACCGCACCATCGAGCAGTGGCGGCGCCTGCTGGCCTGCTCGCACCTGCTGACAGCGCGCATCGTGCCGGAGGGCACCAAGGGCGGCCGCCTGGTCGCCGTCACGCGGCTCTGGTCGGATCATGCCTATGAAGCCAAGCTCTACGACATGGTCACGGCCCGGGACATGATGGAATACGACATTCCCGGACAGATGGTGCAGTGGGGCCTGCGGCACCCCTGGGTGGGCGAGGTCACCCGCTTCGTCCTCGAGACCCGCGACCGCCAGCACTTCTATCCCCGCTTCGGCTTCCGGCTGGGCACCGAGATCGACAGCATCCACATGCGGGTGATGACCTCGGACCTCAAGGCCCGGGGCCTGCGGTGAGCGAGACCCTGCCCGGTCTGCCTGAGATGGCCATGCAGCCGCTCATCCTCGCCAGCGGCAGCCCCCGGCGGCGCCAGTGGCTGGAGGCCATGCGCATCCCCTTCGAGCTGCAGGCCCCCCACGTGGACGAGACGCCGCTGCTGGATGAGGATCCATCAGACTTGGTGCTCCGGCTGGCAGAGCTCAAGGCCGAGGTCATTGCCCAGCGCAACCCGGGCCGCTGGGTCCTGGCCGCCGACACCACCGTGGCCGTGGACCACCACACGCTGAACAAGCCGGTGGATGTGGAAGACGCGGTGCGGATGCTCCTGCTGATCCAGGGCCGGGCCCACCAGGTGCACACTGGGCTCTGCCTGCAGAAGAACGACACCATCCACAGCTTCGTGGACACCTCCCAGGTCTTCTTCCGCCCCCTCAGCGAGGCGCAGATCCGCTGGTATGTGAGCACCCGCGAGCCCATGGACAAGGCCGGTTCCTATGCCATCCAGGGCATCGGCGCCCTCTTCATCGAGAACGTGGAGGGCAGTTTTTCCACCGTCATGGGCCTGCCCGTGGAGCGGATGGGGGCTCTTTTCGGCCACTTGGGTCTGCTGAAACCCTGGATGGGCTTCCCGAGCTAGGCCCGGGTAATACAGAACGAGCATCGGGATGGACCCTGCCAACCCGGGGGCAGCCCTGCCCGGACCCCCGCCAGAGGGACCGGAATCAGGGGACCTACCATGGAGGAAATCGTCCTTTCGGATGAGGTCGATATAGACAACCCCAAAATCGTCTTAAATGCATGGAAGTATCTCAGAAAAAATAGTTAAACATTCTTTTCTGGGTGTTCTATCATCGTGACCAATGGCACAACTTCCCAAAGTCGCTGTCAGCACAGCCCTGGTTCGCTCTTTTTTCCATTTTCATTAATTATTTCTGCACATGCGTTTTCCAAAAATGGTCCAGGCCCGCCCAACGGCTCGGACAACGTCCCACCCATTCCCCGATGGTCTCCCGGCCTCACCCGCGGACCAGCGCTTCTCAAGGGGTTGTGCATGCACCCGTTCGACCGAGCGTTCCGCTTCGTCCTGCCGGCCGCGGCCGTGGCGATCCTTGCCACCATCCTCTCGGTGGGCTGGCTCACGGAGCCGGACCGCTTTGCCAAGGGTTACGCCCCGGAACAGCCCATCCCCTTCAGCCACCAGTTGCATGCCGGCACCCTGCGCATGCAGTGCCAGTATTGCCACTCAGGTGTCGACAAGTCCCGGCACGCGGGCATCCCGAGCGTGGACCTCTGCATGGGCTGCCACAAGGTCACCAAGGCCGACCGCCCCGCCATTCAGAAGCTGGCGCGTATCGCCCAGACTGGCGAGCCCCTGCCCTGGCAGCGGGTCCATACGCTGCCTGATCACGTGTTCTTCGACCACCGGCCCCACGTGAACGCGGGCATCGCCTGCCAGAGCTGCCACGGCGAGGTCCAGACCATGAAGGTGATCACCCGCGAGATGGGCATGCGCATGGGCAACTGCCTGGCCTGCCACCGCGACCCCCACGCGGCGCTGCCGCCGGGCTCCAAGATCACCCGGGGCGCCGAACACTGCGCCGCCTGCCACCGCTAGGACCCAGGGGAGACCGACCATGGCCGACGCCGACCGCAAACCCCTCCTCGCCCGGGCCGCCGCCCTGCTGGCGGGCCCCTTCTTGCTGGGTCGCCAGGCCCTGAGCCTGGCCTTCCTGTCTGACCGGGAACCCCCTCCGGAGGCGCCTGCCCCGGCCCTCCAGCGGATTCCCGTTACGCCCCCCGAACACGCCATCAAGCGCCGTGGATGACCCGATGAAGACCCGACTCCCCGATCATGGCCCCGTGGAAGTGCCCCGGTTCTGGCGCACGCTGGAAGAGCGCGTGGAAACGCCGGAGGCCCGCCAGGCCGCCCACGACGAGTTCCTGCCGGGCGCGGTCCCGGCCACCGACGATGTCCACGGCCTGTCCCCTCAGAGCGGCGTCTCCCGCCGCGACTTCCTGGGGCTGGTGAGTGCGGCGGCCGCCCTGGCCGCCACCGTCGGCTGCGACCGCAAGGGCCAGGGCACCGTGGTGCCCTACACCAAGCGCCCCGTGGAAGTGACCCCGGGCGTGGCCAACTACTACGCCAGCGCCTTCCAGGAAGGCCGCCGGGTCTACCCCGTCCTGGTCAAGACCCGGGAAGGCCGGCCCATCCACCTGACGGGCAATGATGAGCACCCCGGTGTGCGGGGCAAGACCAGCCCCCGCGCCATGGCCGATGTCCTGCGGCTCTACGATCCCGACCGGCTGCGCGCCCCCAAGGCCGAGGGCCGCACCCTCGGCTGGACCGAGGCCGAGGCCCGGCTCCACGGGGCTCTGCAGTCCGCCAAGGCCACCGGCAAGCCCGTGCTGCTGCTCTCGGGCGCCGTCGCCTCTCCCACCCGGAAGGCCCTGCTGGCCGACCTCAAGGCGGCCCTGCCGACCTTGGAGCACCTGGCTTACGAGCCCGCCGCTGGGGACGCTGCCGAGGAGGCCGCCCGCGCCAGCTACGGCCAGAGCCTGAGCATCCAGCCCCGCCTGGCCAAGGCCAAGGTGATCCTGTCCCTGGGCGCAGACTTCCTCAATGGTGAGGATCCGGAGGCGCTGGCCGCCTGGGGCGCCCAGCGCCGCCTGAAGAGCGCCAAAGACCCCATCAACCGCCTCTGGGTGCTGGAAGGCCCCCTGACCCTGACGGGCACCAACGCTGACCACCGCTACCCCGTGGCACCTTCGCGCCTGGCCACGGTAGCCTTCGCCCTGGCCCGGGAGTTGACTACCAAAGGCCTGTCCCTGCCTGCTGGCGCGAACCTCTCCACCCTGGCGAGCGGGGCACCTGCCGATGTTCCCGCCCAAGCGTGGGCGAACCTGGTGAAGGATCTCCAGCATGCGGGCCGCAACGCTGTGGTGCTCTGCGGCGCCCAGATGCCCGCCGAAGCCCATCAGGCCGCCCACCTGCTCAACGCCATCCTCGGCTCCGAGGCCGTGCTCTTGAGCCCCGCCGAGCCCCTGGCCACCACCAGGGACCTCGAGGCTGCCGTCCAGGGCATGGCCACCGGGCGCTACGCCGCCGCGATCTTCTGGGACGTGAATCCCGCCTTCACCTATGCCCGGGCTGCCGCCTGGAAGGACGCCGTGGCCAAGGTTCCCCTGCGGGTCTGGATCGGCCTCATGGAAGACGAGACCGCCGCCCAGTGCCAGCTGGTCCTGCCGGAGAACCACTGGCTGGAGAGCTGGGGTGACTACACCACCCCCGGTGCCACCGTGCTCCAGCAGCCCACGGTCGGCACCCTCTATGACACGCGCCAGGGCGAGGACGTCCTGCTGGGCATCCTCAAGGCGCTGGGCGCAGCCCCGGCTCCGGACTACCACGCCTACCTCCGGGCCCGCTGGGAGAAGGTCGTGCTGCAGGGTGGCACCTTCGAGCAGGCCCTGCACGACGGCCTGGTGAAGGGCGATGCCAAGACCGCCCCACCCCCTTTCAAGGGCGCTTCGGTGGCCGCTGCCGCCGGGCGCGCGGCGAAGCGTGCCGAGGGTCTGGAGCTGGTGCTCTTCCCGGGCTTCGCCACTCATGATGGTCGCCACGCCAACAACAGCTGGCTGCAGGAGACACCGGATCCTATCAGCAAGATGACCTGGGACAACCCGGTGGCCGTGTCCGTCCAGGACGCTCAGGCACTGGGAATCCAGGAAGGCGACTTCGTCACCCTGACCGTGGAGGGCACCACCCTCCGGCTGCCCGCAGTGATCCAGCCCGGCCAAGCTAAGGGCGTGCTGGCGCTGGCCCTGGGCTACGGCCGCACCACGGGCGGGGTCGCCAAGGGCGTGGGCGCCAACGCCTACCCGTTCCTGGGCCTCGATCCCACCACCGCCAACGTCCGTCCGGGCACCCGCCTGGCCAAGGTCGGCGGCAGGAAGGAACTTTCCCGCACCCAGAGCCACCACCGCATGGAGGGCCGCGACATCGTGCGATCCCTCACCATGGATGAGTTCTTGCACCACCCCCAGGGGCATCACCACCAGCCCGAGTTGGTGTCGCTCTACGAGGACCAGAAGTTCCCGGACCACAAGTGGGGCATGGTCATCGACCTCGCCGCCTGCGTGGGCTGCTCCGCCTGTGTGGTGGCCTGCCAGTCCGAGAACAACGTGCCGGTCGTGGGCGCCGAGCAGGTGGCCAAGGGCCGTGAGATGCACTGGATCCGCATCGACCGCTACTACGAGGGCGAGCTGGAGAACCCGAAGGTGGTCCACCAGCCCATGCTCTGCCAGCACTGCGACAGTGCGCCCTGCGAGAACGTCTGTCCCGTGAACGCCACCAACCACAGCCCTGACGGGCTGAACCAGATGGCCTACAACCGCTGCGTGGGCACCCGCTACTGCGCCAACAACTGCCCCTACAAGGTGCGCCGCTTCAACTTCCTGGAGTACACCGCCTACAAGACCGAGCCCGAGACTCTGGCCTACAACCCGGAAGTCACGGTGCGACCGCGCGGGGTCATGGAGAAGTGCTCCTTCTGCGTGCAGCGCATCAACGACGTGAAGATCCGCGCCAAGGGCGAGGGCCGCTCGATCCTGGACGGCGAGGTCACCACCGCCTGCATGGCGGGCTGCCCCTCGGACGCCATCGTGTTCGGCGACCTCAAGGACCCCAAGAGCCGCATCGCCCAGCTGGTCACCGCCACCCGGGCCTACAAGGTGCTGGAGGAGGTGGGCGCCAAGCCCGCCATCACCTACCTGGCCGATCTGAAGAACCCCGTCGAGGGAGGTCACCATGCGAACTGACGCCTCCGTCCACGCGGTCCCGATCCCCGAAGGCCTGCTGGAGCCCGCGCTCACCGTGGGCAGGGTAACGCCCGGCAGCCTGGACGATCAGGTGCTGGCCTTCCCTGAGACCAAGCCACCGAAGCAGTGGTACCTGGCCCTGGCCGTCACTCTGACGGCCCTGGGTATCGGCGTGGCCTGCATCGGCTACACCTTCACCACCGGCATCGGCGCCTGGGGCAACAGCAGCCCCGTGTTCTGGGCCTTCGACATCATCAACTTCGTGTTCTGGGTGGGCATCGGCCACGCCGGGACGCTGATCTCGGCCATCCTCTTCCTCTTCCGGAAGCGCTGGCGCAACGCCATCGCCCGCTTCGCCGAGGCCATGACCATCTTCGCGGTCATGTGCGCCGTGATCTTCCCCCTCATCCACGTGGGTCGCCCCTGGCTGGCCTACTGGCTGTTCCCCTACCCGAACGAGCGCGCCCTGTGGACCAACTTCCGCTCGCCGCTGCTCTGGGACGTCTTCGCGGTGAACACCTACTTCTCCGTGTCCCTGATGTTCTGGTACCTGGGCCTGATCCCCGACATCGCCTCCATGCGCGACCGCACCACCAGCAAGCTGCGCAAGACCATCTACACCGTCCTGGCCCTGGGCTGGCGCGGCGCCGCCTCCCACTGGCAGCACTACGAGAAGGCCTACCTGCTGCTGGCGGGCCTGGCTACGGGCCTGGTGCTGTCGGTGCACTCGGTGGTGAGCTTCGACTTCGCCACCTCCGTGGTGCCCGGCTGGCACATGACCATCTTCCCGCCCTACTTCGTGGCGGGCGCGATCTTCGCCGGATTCTCCATGGTGGTGATCGTGCTGGTGGTGGTGCGCGAGACGATGCAACTCAAGAACCTGATTACCATGCGCCACCTGGACGTGATGAACAAGGTCATCCTCGCCATGAGCTGCATCATGGCCTACAGCTACATGATGGAAGGCTTCACGGCCTGGTATTCCATGAACGAATACCTCCACCACGGCTTCATGAACATCATCACCGGCACCTACGGCTGGGCCGGCTGGGTCACCATCAGCTGCAACATCTTCATCCCCCAGCTGCTCTGGTTCAAGAAGTGCCGCAGCAGCTACTTCTGGATGATCCTGGTGGCCATCGGCGTGACCATCGGCATGTGGTTCGAGCGCTTCGTCATCATCGTGATCTCGCTGCACCAGGACTACCTGCCCTCCGCCTGGCGCATCTACAAGCCGACCATGATCGACTTCGGCATCCTGCTCGGCACCTTCGGCCTCTTCTTCACTCTGGTCCTGATCTTCGCCCGGGTGCTGCCGGTCATCGCCACCACCGAGGTCAAGGCCATCCTCCCGGACGCGCAGCCGAGCCACGGGGGCAGCCATGAGTAAGAAGTCCTACGCCGTCCTCGGCCTCTTCGACACGCCCGACGCGCTGATGCACGCCATCCCCAAGCTGCGGGCGGCGAAGCTCGGCACCGTCGAGGCCTACACGCCCTACCCCATCCACGGCATCGACGATGCCCTGGGCCTGCGCCGCTCACCCCTGGGGGGCATGGTGCTGGTCATGGGCGTGCTGGGGGCGCTCACCGCCTTCGGGTTCCAGTACTGGATCAGCGCCATCGACTACCCGATCATCACCGGCGGCAAGTCGGCGGCCTCCTGGGAAGCCTTCGTTCCCATCATGTTCGAAGTGACCGTACTCTTCGCCACGTTCACTGCGGGCCTGGGCATGCTGCTGCTGCTCAACCGGCTGCCCTTCTTCGGCCACCCCGTCCTGTCCTCCAAGGCCATGAAGGGCATCACCCGCGACCGCTACGCCCTGGCCCTGGAGGCCGAGAGCGAGGCCTTCGACAGTGCCGCGGCGGCCCAGGCTCTCGAGGCCGCGGGCGCTGCGGACATCGAGGTGCTGCCCGCCCCGGACCGCAGCCCCTTCCTCACCAGCGACTACATCCTGCGCACCCTGGGCAGCATCTTCGTGGCCTGCCTGGTGGCGGGCTTGGGGATCTACTCCCTCATCAAGTGGTTCCCGCTGCTGGCGCCCATGAAGTACATGCAGGATCAGCCCCGCCTCAACGCCCAGAAGGCCTCGACCTTCTTCAAGGACGGCCACGGCATGCAGCCGCCAGTGCCGGGTACCGTGGCCCGGGGCTACCTGCCCACGGCCACCGGCACCCAGGAGGGCTCAGCCACGCTGGTGAACCCCCTGCCGCGCACCAAGGACGTCTTCGCCCAGGGCCGGAAGGTCTATATCAACCGCTGCGAGGTCTGCCACGGCGCCCTGGCCAACGGCGCAGGCAGCCTGACCGCCGCCTACGGCGCCAAGCCCGCGAATCTACAGGCCCAGCAGTTCCGCGACTACCCCGACGGCAAGATCTACTGGGCCATCGTGAACGGCAAGAACGCCATGCCCGCCCATGCGGCCTACCTCACCGAGCCTCAGCGGTGGGCGGTGGTCCACTACGTGCGCGCCCTCCAGCGCGCCCAGAACGCCACGGACGAGGACCTGAAGGTGGTCGCACCATGAGCCAGCCAAAACCGACTCCCCCCCTCCTCCTGGGCGCGGTCGCCCTGGGCGCTGCCGGCGTCCTGGGTAGCTACTTCGCCGCCGGGCCTGAACGCTTCTGGGCCAACTGGGTGCTCTGGTTCGTCCTGATGTTCACCCTGGGATTGGGCTCGCTCTTCATCGTGGCCCTTGAGCACCTGGTGAGCGCCAAGTGGAGCGTGCCCATCCGCCGGATCCCCGAGCGGCTGGCCACCCTGCTGCTGCCCGCCATCCCCGTGGGCCTCATCGCCCTGGGCGCAGTGCCGGTGCTCTATCCCGGGGCCCGGCCCGAGGCGGCCCATCACCCGATCCTGGCGGGCAAGGCCTTCTGGCTGAGCCTGCCCTTCTTCTCCGTCCGCACCGTGGCGGCTTTCGTCCTCTGCGTCATCGCCCTTGCCGTGCTGGTGGGCGGGTCGCTCAAGCAGGACGTGAGCAGGGACCCCGCCTTCAACTTCCGCGCCCGCAAGTTCGCGCCGGCCTTCATGGCCATCTTCGCGCTGGTGATCACCCTGGTGGCCTTCGACTGGGTCTCGGGTCTTACACCCGAGTGGTACAGCGACATCTTCGGGGTCTACATCTTCGCCGGGGCCTTCCTCAGCGGCCTCGCGGCCACGGCGCTCTCGCTGCTGTATCTCCAGGGCGAGGGTCGGCTGGAGGGCGTGCGCCAGGACCACCTCTACAACCTGGGCGCCTTCCTCTTCGCCTTCACGGTGTTCTGGTCCTACATCGGCTTTGCCCAGTACATGCTGATGTGGTACGCCAACATGCCTGACGAGGTCATCTACTACAAGGTACGGCTGGCCGGTGCCTGGCGGGCCATCACCTTCGCCTTGGCAGGCCTGCACTTCATCCTGCCCTTCTTCGCCCTGGTCACCCGGGACGCCAAGCGGGACCCCAAGCGCCTCCGCCGAGTGGCCCTGCTGATGCTCACTGCCCACGTCCTCGACATCTACTGGCTCATCTTCCCGGCCCTCGGCGGCAGTCCGCGCTTCGGCTGGCCCGAGCTGAGCTTCGCGCTCTTCTTCCTCGGCGGGATCCTGCTCTGGGTCCGGGGCGCCATGCAGAAGGGTGAGGACATGCCTGTTGGCGATCCCTTCCTCCGCGAGGGTCTGGAGTTCCGCCTATGATCGACCAGTATCTCTCCCCCAGCGAGCTCAAGCGCCTGCTGTCTGCCCTCATGGTGGTCATCGGCTTCATCTGCATTGCCGCCTTCTTCGGCTTCACGGTGCTGCCCGGCCTGCGCTACCAGGCCCACACCCTGCCGGATGCCCCGGTCCAGGCTGTCCAGGGTGAGACCGGCTGGCTGGATCCGACGGACTACCCCGCCATGGCGCGGGAGGTGATCCCGCCCATCGATCCCCGCACGGTGCTGACCCCCAATCCGGCGCTGATGGCCCGCGGCAAGGCGGTCTACGCCCAGACCTGCGCCACCTGTCACGGCGCCGAGGGCAAGGGCGACGGCCCTGGCGGCACGGGCCTCAACCCCAAGCCCCGCAACTTCACCCAGGCCAACGCCTGGAAGAACGGCACCCGCCTGGAAGACATCTACCGGACGCTGGACGAGGGCATCAAGGGTAGCTCCATGGTCTCCTACAACTACCTCTCCAAGAAGGACCGCATGGCCCTCGCCCACGTGGTGCAGACCCTGGGTACTTTCGAGCACAGCGCCAGCGATCCCAAAGCCATCGCCGCCCTGGAGAAGCTCTTCGCCAGCGCCGGCGAGATCATCCCCACCCGCATCCCCGTGGGCCGGGCCGTGGACACCCTCTCCCGGGAGTATGCCCAGACCCACCCTACTCCTCCTGCTTCGACCCCCCGCTGAGAACCGCCATGAGCCTCCCCTCCCTCCGACGCCTCCTGCTGCCGCTCGCCCTCCTGGCCCTGGCCGCGGGTCCGGCTGGCCTGAAAGCCCAGGCGCCTGCCCCGGCCAGCGCCCCTGAGGAGGTGGGGATCGACGAGAAGCTCGGT
>Ga0194052_1001381_pt1 | contig 14088 bp, 9 predicted proteins | sample SepL226m_MetaG_FD_160117 | JGI IMG/M metagenome (GOLD analysis project Ga0194052, IMG submission 160117) | Anoxic zone freshwater microbial communities from boreal shield lake in IISD Experimental Lakes Area, Ontario, Canada - Sep2016-L227-6m | ecosystem: Environmental > Aquatic > Freshwater >... | reverse complement strand
GCGGACGGTCGCTGTGGGTGGCTCCGACAGCAATGGCCGGGGAGCGGGCGGCGGCACTGCGGCCAGTGGAGCCACCTTTGCCGGAGCCGGGGGTGTCGGGGGTGTCGGCGGTTTCGGTGCTGGGGCCTTGACGACCGGTGCGGGCTGGACCGGCTTGGGCGGTGTGGTCGGCTTAACCACCGGTGCGGGCCGGGCGGCGACTGAGACCGGCTCTTCCGGACGGCGACGCGTCAACATACGCAGCAGGCCGGCGATCAGTGCCGCCACTGCCATGCCGACCGGAATCCACCACCACCTACTGGTCTTCGTGGCGGCTGGCTCGGTGGACACGGACTTACCGGGTGTGGTCACGGCGATGGTTCCTTCTGACGTCGACGTGGTGGCGTCGAACCCGGGGATCTTGGTAGCCAGCGCAGCCGGGATGGTGATGAGTCCGCCAGCCTGCGACCATTGGATCTCGGTACCTTCCGGACCGACGAACTTGGCGGTCTGCACACCGTCGACGATTGATGTGTCAGAGCTGGGATAGCCGAACGGCCCGGTGATGGCACCGGACTTGCGCCAGGCTTCCAGAACCCGGCCCTTGATCACCGAGGCGCCCCACTGGGGATTCCAGTAGATGGCCGCACCGCCGGGTGCGGCGAAGTCATTGAAGCGCCCGATGCCATCGCCGGTGTCGCCCTCGTCATTCTTTGGGAACCCGAGTCCACTGCTGGGACCGCCGAGCGCCTGATAGCGATCCAGGATCGCGCCGTACATCACATGGGCGCCGGTGTCCTTCGAGTAGTAGATGGCGCCGCCGGCGTACTCGCGTTCAGCGCCACCCGGTACGTCGACGGCCTCGCCGATCGGCGCACCGAGCAGTGAGCCTTCCCCGCCGAAGGTGGTGTAGCGGTCGTTGATGGTGCTGACCGCGTCACTGGATGGTGCGGCAGTAACGACCGGAGCGCTCATTAGCAGGGTACTGCCCACAATGAACATCCCGCCTGCAGCGAGCGATGCTCGAAGCGGCCCGATTGGCGTCACAACAGACTCCTCATTTGACTGGTTGGAATGGCTTGATAGCAGGACGATTTCGGATGTGAGGAAGATGGGACGACGCCGGGGCGGGAGGTTTCGACCGCCCCGGCGCCATGCCCTTCGGAGGCAGCGTCAGGAACGACGAGGCCTGGGGTCATCGGACTTCGGATCCACGAGGTACGCCTCGCGAGCCCGGAAAACCGTCGACTCGTCGCCGACGATGTCGTCGTCAGGATGCTCACCGGTCGTGCGCTCCACCCACTCCACCTGGCGCACGTCGCGATCGACGAACTTGGCCTCGACCTCGGTGGCCTTACCCAGTGAACGCCGGCTGACAGTGACCTCGTCCTCGCCGTGCTCGACGACCCGCTCCACTCTCTTCTCTACGTACTTGTGGACGATGACGGGCTTCTCTACGACGATCTCGACGATCTTCTCGACCGGCTTCTCGACGATCCGCTCGACCTCTTTGTAAACCGGCCGCTCGACAATCCGCTCGACCACCGTCTCGATCGGCCGCTCGACGATCCGCTCGTTGACATACTCGACCTCGCGCTCGACGAGCTTCTCCACCAGAACCGGATTGGTGACCGTCTTCTCCAGCACCTTTTCCACCGGCCGATCGACGACCTTCTCGACAATCCGCGGCCGTTCGACGACTTTCTCGACTACCCGGTCGACGGGCTTGTCGATGACCTTCTCGACGATATTGGGCTTTTCGACGATCTTTTCGACTACCCGGTCGACGGGCTTGTCGATGACCTTCTCGACGACGTTGATCTTCTCGACGACCTTCTCGACGACCCGGTCGACGGCGCGCTCAAGCACCTTCTCGACGATGTTTGGCTTTTCGACGATCTTGTCGACTACCCGGTCGACGGGCTTGTCGATGACTTTTTCGATGATGTTGGGTTTTTCGACGATCTTGTCGACTATCCGGTCGACGGGCTTGTCGATGACTTTTTCGATGATGTTGGGTTTTTCGACGATCTTGTCGACTATCCGGTCGACGGGCTTGTCGATGACTTTTTCGACGACGTTGACCTTCTCGACGATCTTGTCGACGACCCGGTCGACGGGCTTGTCGATGACTTTTTCGACGACGTTGACCTTCTCGACGATCTTGTCGACTATCCGGTCGACGGGCTTGTCGATGACTTTTTCGACGACGTTGACCTTCTCGACGATCTTGTCGACGACCCGGTCGACGGGCTTGTCGATGACTTTTTCGACGACGTTGACCTTCTCGACGATCTTCTCGACAACGCGATCGACGGGCTTCTCGACGACCTTCTCGACGATCTGCTCGACGGCGACCTCGACGACCTTCTCCACCACCTTGACAACCGGTTTCTCGACCGTGATCTCGACGATCCGTTCGACCGGCTTTTCGACGGTCTTGTAGACGATCTTCTCAACCGGTACCTCGATGAACTTCTCGACGATCTTTTCGACCGGCTTTTCGACGACCTTGGTGATGATCCGGTCGACCGGCTTCTCCACGACTCGCTCGACTATTCGCTCGACCGGGATTTCGACGACCTTGTCGACGATGGTCACCACCGGCTTCTCGACCAGTCGCTGCACGGTGACCGGCTTGTCGACGATGTTGTCCTGCACATCGACGATCAGCCGCTCGACCAGGCGCTGGACCTCGACTGGGCGCTCGGCAACCTTGTCAACGATCGAGACGACGAGCTTTTCCACCAGCCGCTGAATCTCAACCGGCTTGTCGGTGATCTTGTCGATGATGTTGACGACCGGTCGCTCCACGAGCCGCTGGACCTGGATCGGCTTGTCGGTAATCGTGTCCTGCACGGTGACGACCGGGCGCTCAATAGTGCGACTGACCTTCAGCGGCTTGTCCACGACCTCATCGACCACGGTGACGATCGGGCGCTCGATGGTGCGGCTGACCTTCAGCGCTTTGTCGACCACATCGTCGACCACGGTGACGACCGGACGCTCAACGAGGCGGCTTACGCTGACCGGCTTGTCGACAACCCGGTCCTCGATGGTGACCACGGGTCGCTCCAGTTGGCGGGCCACCTTGACCGGCTTGTCGACCAGTTCATCGACAACGGTCACCACCGGACGTTCGACCAGGCGCGATACCTGCGCCGGCTTGTCGACGACCTTGTCGACGGTGTCAACCACCAGTCGCTCGATCAACCGCTCCAGAGTGATCGGCTTGTCGATGACCTTTTCGACCGGCCGCTCCACCAGCCGTTGCACGGTGTAGGGCTTGTCGACAAAGTTCTCGACGACGTTGAGAGGTTGGTTGGGGAATTTGTCAGCCACAGGATTCTGCCTTTCGCACGTCTGGTTCAGGCTGCGTGGCGGCACCGTCGGCACCATTGCGCGGCCAATCGCCCCGTTCGTTGCTGAAACCGCACCTCAGTGTAGGTTTTCGGTGTCAAACATCGATCCGTTGCCAGCCAGATAGTCTTTAATATTCAGGTTAGGTGCTCCAAATTAGTCACACGCGTATTTGCTATGCAAGCTTTTCGCGAAACTTCTTCGAGAAGATGGTCGCCGTTAACCCAGCGGTTGGGTACCTGCCGCGGTATTCGGATGCGCGCCGACCCGGTAGCACGTGTTCAGGCCGCCGTCACAGCGCTGGCAAGACGGGGCCGACGCTCCGCGCAGCTAGTCCGCGAGCAGTCGCCGCATGAATCGGTGCGTGCCCTCTACCACTGTGGCCCGGTCCGGATCGTTACGTCGCTGGATGTCCTCGGCGTTGCCCCCGGCCACATGCACAGGTCCGTTTCCCAAGTGGGCCAGGCCTTCTCGTGCGACGTCCGCGGGTTCAGCAACACGCAAACCCGGCAGATCGAAGTTCAATCCCAACCGCTGCATGGCAGGCGTGCGGGTAACCCCGAGGACCAGTTCCAGGACATCGACGTTGTGCTCGCGCAGTTCCAGCCAGAGACCCTCGGCGAAGATCCGCCCGTAGGCCTTCACCCCGCCGTACACCGTGTGCCGGGCCGAGCCCAGGTAGCCGGCCATCGAACCGACGAGCATAATGCCCCCGCGTCGTCGGGCGCGCATGGCCCGTCCGTAGTGCGCAACCAGCGCCATCATGGTGGTGATGTTCAGATCGATGACGGCCTGGAAGTCGGTGAGTTCGGCGTCCAGGAACTCCGCGCTGCAGGTGTTGGCACCGGCGTTGTAGATCAGCAGGCCGACTTCGATGTCGTCGGTGGCCGCGGTGACCTTCTCGACCGCGGTCCGCTCGACGAGATCAACTGCCAGCGTCCGCACGTCAACGCCATGACCACGGCATTGTTGAGCGGTCGACTCCAGCGCCTCCGGTTTGCGGGCCAGCAGAACCAGGTTGATACCGGATTCGGCCAGCTGGAGCGCGAACTCGGCGCCGACGCCCTCGGATCCGCCTGCGATCACCGCCCACGGCCCGTACTTCGCGTATGACACGCGCCCGATCATGGGCCCTGACGGATTTGATCCGGCCGGCGGGGTACCGCTGGCCGGTACCCCGCCGCGGGGGACGCCGTGGTAAGCCTGATCAGTGTCCGACAGCCTGTTCGACCTGCCCGGGGACGATTTCTCGGCGGACTCGTCGGCATCGGGGTCGGCCCCGCTGGCGGTCCGAATGCGCCCGGCCGCCCTCGAGGAGGTCGTCGGCCAGGCTCATCTGCTGGGACCGGGAACACCATTGCGACGACTCGTCGAAGGAACCGGTGCCGCATCGGTGATCCTCTACGGGCCGCCGGGCACCGGTAAAACCACACTGGCCTCGCTTATCTCGCAGGCCACCGGTCGGCGGTTCGAAGCACTGTCCGCGCTGACCGCCGGGGTCAAAGAGGTGCGGGCGGTCGTCGAAAGCGCCCGCCAGGCATTGCTGCGCGGTCAGCAGACCGTTCTGTTCATCGACGAGGTGCATCGCTTCTCCAAGACCCAGCAGGATGCCCTGCTGGCCGCCGTCGAGAACCGGGTGGTGCTGCTGGTGGCAGCCACCACGGAGAACCCGTCCTTTTCGGTCGTCGCACCACTGCTGTCGCGATCGCTGATCCTGCAACTGCACCCGCTGACCCCGGACGATATCCGCGCGGTGGTGCGCCGTGCGGTGGCCGACCCGCGCGGGTTGGACGCGGCGTTGGTGATCGAGGACGACGCGGTGGAACTGCTGGTCAAACTTTCCGCGGGCGATGCCCGCCGGGCCCTGACCGCCCTGGAAGTCGCCGCGGAGACCGCCGCGGCTGCCGATGGGACCGTGACGGTGCAGACCGTCGAGCAGTCCCTTGATCAAGCAGCGGTGCGCTACGACCGCGACGGCGACCAGCACTACGACGTGATCAGCGCCTTCATCAAGAGCATCCGTGGGTCCGATGTTGATGCGGCCCTGCACTACCTGGCCCGCATGCTGGTGGCCGGTGAAGACCCCCGATTCGTGGCGCGTCGGTTGGTGATTCTGGCCAGCGAGGACATCGGCATGGCTGATCCGACCTCGTTACCCATCGCCGTCGCCGCGGCGCAGACCGTCGCACTAATCGGTATGCCGGAAGCCCAGCTGACCCTGGCGCACGCCACCGTCCACCTGGCCACCGCGCCGAAGTCCAATGCCGTCACCACGGCACTCGGCGCGGCTATGGGCGATATCCGGGCCGGCAAGGCCGGGCTGGTGCCTGCTCACCTGCGCGATGGCCACTACTCGGGTGCCGCCCAGCTTGGCCATGCGCAGGGTTATCGCTATCCGCATGACGACCCGGATGGTGTTGTGGCACAGCAGTATCCGCCGGATGAGATCGCAGCTGTCGACTACTACCGACCGACCACGCACGGTGCGGAAAGGGAGATCGCGGGCCGGTTGGACAGACTTCGGGCCATCATCCGGCGCAAGCGGTCGTAGGCTCTTTTCATGGTGCAGTCGGAAAGAGCGGAACAGTCGGTGCAGGCCCCCCATGGTGCCCCACCGCTGCGGGCCGGCCTGGTCCTGGCCGCGCTCGGGGTGGTGTTCGGCGATATCGGCACCAGCCCGCTGTACAGCATCCAGACCCTGTTCCATCCCGCCGGCCCGCATCCGATGTCAATGGGCCAACTCCATGTCTACGGTGTGGTGTCGCTGATCTTCTGGTCGGTGATGGCCATCGTCACGCTCACCTACGTCATGCTGGTGATGCGCGTCGACAACGGCGGCGAGGGTGGGGTGATGGCACTCGTCGCGCTACTGCGCCGTTACGGAGACGGCAGCCCGCGTACCGTCGCGGCACTGACCGCCGTTGGCATCCTCGGGGTCGCCCTGTTCTTCGGCGACAGCATGATTACCCCGGCGATCTCGGTGCTCTCCGCGGTCGAGGGACTGAAGGTCCTCGGACCCGAGTTCGCGGATTTCGTCATACCGATCACCGCGATCGTCATCGCGGCGCTGTTCGCCATGCAGCGCAAGGGAACTGAGATGGTGGGGCGGTTCTTCGGTCCCGTGATGGTGGTGTGGTTCGCCGCGATTGCTGCGCTTGGAGTGTGGGGCATCACGATGCACCCGCAGATCCTCCGCGCCCTCTCGCCGACGTACGCGATCGACTTCGTTATCGGCTATCCGTCTGCGGCCTTTTACTCGTTGGCCGGCATCGTGCTCGCCGTCACCGGGGCCGAGGCCCTCTACGCCGATATGGGGCACTTCGGTCGCAGGGCCATCACAGTGGCCTGGCTAGGCGTCGTGCTGCCGTCTCTGACTCTGAACTACCTCGGTCAGGGCGCCGAACTGCTCAGCGACCACGAAATGGTGGAGGCCCCGTTCTTCCTGCTGGTCCCGCAGTGGGCGCAAATTCCGATGATCGTGCTGGCCACCGCTGCCACCGTCATCGCCTCCCAGGCCGTCATCACCGGCGCCTTCTCGGTGGCCTCACAGGCGGTGCAAATGGGTTATCTGCCACGGTTACGCGTTCGGCACACCTCCGAGGCCTCCATCGGACAGATCTACGTGCCGTGGATCAATGGGGTGCTCGTCGTCGCGGTGCTGCTACTGGTGCTCTCCTTCCGTTCATCGGCCGCGCTGGCCTACACCTACGGCATGGCGGTTGCCGGCACCATCGCCATCACCACTCTGCTATTCCTCTACATCGCCCGGACGCACTGGCGGACACCGCTATGGCTGGTTGTCATCGGCGGTGGAATCCTGCTGACCATCGATGCCGCTTTCGTCGCCGCCAACGCCATCAAGCTGCCCTACGGCGCCTGGCTGCCACTGCTGATCGCGGTGCTGACCTTCACTGTGCTCATGACCTGGCGGCGGGGCAGTGAGATCGTCGCGCGAGAGCGAAGTCGGGTGGAAGGTCCGTTGCGCGAGTTCGTCGCCGAGATCGCCCATCGAAAGCCGCCGCTGGCACGCGTGTCCGGCACCGCGGTATTCCTCAATCGCGCCGCTGAGACGGCCCCGATGGCGATGCGCGCCAACGTCGAGCACAACAAGGTGCTCCACGATCGGGTGATCGTTCTGTCCATCGACAGCCCGCCGGTACCGCGGGTGTCCCCGGCGGAGAGGATCTCGGTCGACGACCTCGGATACACCGACGGCCGGATCCTGTTTGTGAAGGCGAAATTCGGCTACATGGAAGACCCCGACGTGCCCGCGACCCTCGACCTGGTCCAGCCGTCTGTCGAGCGTTCCGATCTGTCCTACTTTCTGTCACGGGTCGACGTGGTGCCCGGACCGGCGCCAACCATGGCCCCGTGGCGTAAGAGGTTGTTCGTGGCGACCTCGTACATCGCCGCAGATTCGGCCGGCTATTTCAGCCTGCCGCCGGGTCGGACGGCCATCGTCGGTGCGCGGATCGAGTTGTAGCCGCGCTGCTGGGAGGCCTGAGGGACGTCGCCCGGTAATGTAAGGCGGTCGATGCCCCGGTACGACCACGTCGAGCCGCCGTGAAATAAGCCAGATCAATAAGCCATATCCACATACAAGGACACCCGTGCAGACACATGAGATCAGGAAGCGGTTCCTGGATCACTTCGTCAGCGCCGGTCACACTGAGGTGCCCAGCGCTTCGGTGATCCTTGACGATCCCAACCTTTTGTTCGTCAACGCCGGCATGGTGCAGTTCGTGCCCTTCTTCCTGGGCCAACGCACGCCGCCGTACGACACCGCGGTCAGCATCCAGAAGTGCATCCGCACCCCGGATATCGACGAGGTGGGTATCACCACCCGCCACAACACCTTTTTCCAGATGGCGGGCAACTTCTCCTTCGGTGACTACTTCAAGCGCCGCGCTATCGAATTGGCCTGGGGGTTGCTCACCAAGCCGGTCACCGAGGGCGGCTACGGGATGGACCCGGAACGGCTCTGGGCCACCGTCTTCTATGACGATGACGAAGCCGTCGGGCTGTGGCAGGACGTGGCGGGGCTGCCGCCCGAGCGCATACAGCGCCGCGGTATGGCCGACAACTACTGGTCTATGGGAATCCCGGGGCCGTGCGGGCCGTGCTCGGAGATCTACTACGACCGCGGCCCGGAATACGGGGTCGAGGGCGGACCGGAAGCCAATGAGGACCGCTATATCGAGATCTGGAATCTCGTCTTCATGCAGAACGAGCGCGGTGATGGCACGTCGAAGGAGGAGTTCGAGATCCTCGGCCCGCTGCCGCGGCAGAACATCGACACCGGCATGGGCGTCGAGCGGATCGCCTGCCTGCTGCAGGGCGTCGACAACGTCTACGAGATCGACCTGATGCGCCCGATGATCGACAAGGTGGCCCAGCGCGCACCCCGCGGATACGGCACCGGAAACACGATCGACGATGTGCGCTATCGGGTCATCGCCGACCACAGCCGCACCGCGGCGATCATCATCGCCGACGGTGTCACCCCCGCCAACGAGGGCCGCGGCTATGTGTTGCGCCGACTGTTGCGCCGTATCGTCCGTGCCGCCAAGTTGCTCGGAATCGACACCCCGATCGTGGGCGAGTTGATGGCCTGCGTTCGTGACGCGATGGGTCCGTCCTACCCGGAGCTTGTCACCGACTTCGACCGCATCAACCGGATCGCGGTGGCGGAGGAGACGGCCTTCAACCGGACCCTGGTCTCGGGATCGCGGCTGTTCTCCGACGCTGCGGCCGCCACCAAGTCGGCCGGCAAGACCGTGCTGGGCGGCTCGGAGGCCTTCGCCCTGCATGACACCTACGGGTTCCCGATCGAGCTCACCCTGGAGATGGCCGCCGAGGCTGGGCTCACAGTCGATGAACTCGGGTTCCGCGAGTTGATGGCCGAGCAGCGTCGTCGCGCCAAGGCCGATGCCGCCGCCCGCAAGCACGCCCATGCCGACCTGTCGGCGTTCCGCGAACTCGTTGATGCGGGTCCGACGGAGTTCACCGGCTTCGATGAGCTCACCTCGCAGGGGCGGATCATCGGCATCTTCGTCGACGGCAAGCGGGTTCCGGTGGTGGCCCACCATTCGCCGGTGCACTCCGAGTCGGTGCCGCCGGAGCGGATCGAGATCGTGCTCGATCGCACCCCGCTCTACGCCGAGTCCGGCGGGCAGATCGCCGATATCGGCTGGATCAGCGGCACGGGCAGCAGTGCGGCGGCCAAGGCTGCGGTCACCGATGTGCAGAAGATCGGCAAAACCCTGTGGGTGCACCGCGTCAATGTCGAGTCGGGGGAGTTCGTCGAGGGCGACACCGTTGTCGCCGAGGTGGATCCGAAGTGGCGTCATGGTGCCACCCAGGGCCACTCCGGCACCCATCTGGTGCATGCAGCATTGCGAGAAATACTGGGGCCCAACGCCGTTCAGGCCGGATCGCTCAACCGCCCCGGATATCTTCGATTCGATTTCAACTGGCAGGGACCGCTCACCGAAGAGCAGCGCAGCCAGATCGAAGTGGTCACCAACGAGGCTGTTGAGGCCGACTTCCCGGTGAACACCTTCGTCACCGGAATCGAGAAGGCGAAGGCGATGGGGGCGATGGCCCTATTCGGTGAGCAGTATCCTGACGAGGTTCGGGTGGTGGAGATCGGCGGTCCGTTCTCCCTGGAACTCTGCGGCGGCACTCATGTCCGCAATTCGGCTCAGATCGGACCGATCACCATTCTCGGGGAGTCCTCGGTCGGCTCCGGCGTGCGTCGCGTTGAGGCCTACTCGGGACTGGATTCGTTCCGCTATCTGGCCAGGGAGCGCGCGCTGATGGCCGGTCTGGCATCGAGCCTGAAAGTGCCCTCCGAGGAGGTGCCTGGCCGGGTGGCCGTGCTGGTCGAGCGACTGAGAGTTGCCGAAAAGGAAGTGGAACGGATGCGGCTCGCCTCCGCGCGTTCCGGCGCGGCTGACGTGGTTTCGGCAGCCGAGCAGGTGGGCAACGTCCGCCTGGTAGCCCAGCGGATGCCGACCGGAATGACTTCGGGAGACCTGCGCTCACTGGTCGGCGATATCCGCGGTCGGCTCGGCTCCGAGCCGGGCGTGGTGGTCCTGATCGCGGAGGGCGCGGAAAATAAGGACGGCGGCGCCGTGGTGCCGTTCGTGGTTGCCGCCAACCCGGCTGCCCAGGACGTCGGCGTCCGGGCCAGTGATCTGGTGAAGGGTGTGGCGGCCGCGGTGGGCGGCCGCGGCGGCGGTAAGGCCGACTTGGCTCAGGGATCGGGCACCGACCCGGAGGGTATCGATGCCGCGCTCGCCGCGGTCCGGGCCGAGCTGGCGCGGGACTGAGGTCCGACAATGTCCGCGCAGAACCGCCTGCCTGATCGGCCGGGTGCCGATGATCCGGGTCGGGGACGGCGGCTCGGTATCGACGTTGGCACGGTGCGCATCGGGGTAGCGGTCAGCGATCCGGACGCTATCCTTGCCACGCCGGTGGAGACGGTTCGCCGTGACCGCGGGTCCGGGCACCTGCGCCGACTAGCAGCGTTGGTCCGGGAGTTGGAGGTCGTCGAGGTGGTGGTGGGCCTGCCCCGCACACTGGCCGATCGCGCCGGATTGTCCGCGGAGGACGCGGTCGAGATGGCCGACGCTGTCGCCGAGCGCATCAGTCCGGTGCCGGTTCGGTTAGCGGACGAACGACTTACTACCGTCAGTGCGGCACGATCCCTGCGGGAGGCGGGGGTACGCGTTAAGAACCAGCGGGGGATGATCGACCAGGCTGCCGCCGTGGCGATCCTGCAGGGCTGGCTGGACCAACGCCGCAACGCGGCTGCGACCTCGTAACCGAACCTCGTGAGAGAGTGACGATGCCGGAAGACTCAGAGTCAGATCGTGCGGAGCCCACGGCCGTCCGGGCGGCGAGCCGTAACCGCGCGCAGCAGCGGGCCGGACGTCGCAGGCTCGTCGTGCTGATCGGTCTGCTCGTTGCCGTCGTGCTCGGTGCAGTGTTGTTCGGTCCCAAAATTTTCGGCGGCAATAGGACGTCTAGTGACTTCACCGGTGACGGTGCCGAAGATATCGTCATCCAGGTCAACCCCGGCGACTCCGGATCAGTGATCGCCCAGAACCTTGTGGACAAGGGCGTCATCGCCAACGCGGGGGTCTTCGTCGGCGTCGCCGCGGGGAACCCCGACATGGCTGCGATCCAGCCGGGCTTCTATAAGCTGCGCACCGAGATCCCTGCGGCGACGGCCGTGGCGAAGTTGACCGATCCCACAATGCGGGTCGGCAAGCTTGTGATTCCGGAGGGACGTCAACTCGACGATATCGAAGCGGTCAGCACCGGTGCGGTCACCGAGGGCATCTTCACGCTGATCTCGGATGCTAGTTGCGTCGACCTTAACGGCAAGCGCAGTTGCGTATCAGCCAAGGACCTCAAGGCGGCCGCCGGAGATGGTCCCCTGTCGTCGTTGAATGTGCCGGATTGGGCCATCAAGGGCGCCGGTGTGATGGGTAACAGTCACCGCCGCCTCGAGGGCTTGATCGCACCCGGCACCTGGAACATCGATCCCGCTGCATCGGCGAAGGAGATCCTCGCCAAGCTGGTCGCTGAGAGCGGTGAGCACTATGTCGAGAGCGGACTGCTCGACACCGCCAAGGCCATGAACATGTCACCCTATGAAGTCCTCATCGTCGCGTCACTGGTGCAGAAGGAAGCCAAACCTGCCGACTTCGCCAAGGTGGCTCGTGTCATCTATAACCGACTCACCAGTGACTACGACCGGCTCGAGTTCGATTCGACGGTGAATTATCCGCTTGTCAAACAAGAGGTCGCCACGACCGATACCGATCGGAAGACTGAGACCCCGTGGAACACCTACGCCAAGGCCGGTCTCCCCGCGACGCCGATCTGCTCACCCGGTGACGATGCGTTGGCTGCGGCCGAGCGTCCTGAGCCGGGAAACTGGCTGTATTTCGTGACGGTGAATCAAGATGGCACCACGTTGTTCACCAGCGACTACAGGGAGCACTTGAACAATATCGAGCAGGCGAAGAGCAGTGGCATACTCAATTCCGGGCGATGACCGCGCGTGATGAACGTTAGTGAAGAGCGCAGTTGGACCGCGCGTGATGAACGTTAGTGAAGAGCGCAGTTGAACGCCCGTAAGGCTGCCATCCTGGGCTCGCCTGTCGCGCACTCTCGTTCGCCACAGCTGCACCTGGCGGCCTATCGTGCGCTCGGTCTGGATGACTGGACCTATGAGCGTATCGAGTGCACAGCTCACGAATTACCCACGCTGGTAGCCGGATTCGGCCCGGAGTGGGTCGGTGTCTCGGTGACCATGCCCGGCAAGTTCGCTGCCCTGCGGTTCGCCGACGAGCGCACCCACCGCGCCGAACTGGTTGGTTCGGCCAACACCCTGGTGCGCACCGATCACGGCTGGCGTGCCGATAACACCGATATCGACGGTGTGGCAGGTGCACTCGGACACCGGCACGACGCCCGCGATCCGGCACCTCTTCGTGGGGATCGGGCGATCGTGCTCGGTTCCGGCGGCACCGCGCCGGCAGCCGTCGCCGCTCTTGCGGGTCTCGGGGTGGGTGAGATCACCGTGGTGGCGCGCGACCGCGAGAAAGCGGTGAGGCTGGTTGAACTGGGCAGTGAACTCGGTGCGGTCATCGCATCTCGGGACTTCTCCGACCCTGAACTGCCCGGGTTGGCTGCCGCCGCCAGCGTTCTGGTTAGCACCATTCCCGCCGAGGCGGCCGCCGTCCACGCGGCAACGTTCGCCCGTGTGCCGGTACTGCTGGACGCCATCTACGACCCCTGGCCCACTCCATTGGCTCGTGCGGTCAGCGCTGCCGGCGGTGAGGTGATCAGCGGTCTACAGATGTTGCTGCACCAGGCCTTCAGTCAGGTTGAACAATTCACAGGCCTTCCGGCGCCGCGACAGCAGATGGCGGCCGCACTGGGCTAGCGTCCTGGACCGTGACTGGTCTCGGGATGCTGGGCACCGTGACGGTGATCACCTGGGCGACGGCGCTGTGCGCAGTCGACATCCGCCGCCGCCGCCTGCCCAATGCGCTCACCCTGCCCGGCGCAGTGGTGATCCTGGCTGGCGCGTTCGTCGGCGGACTCGGGGTGCCCGCACTGCTGGGCGGGCTGGCATTGGCTGGCCTCTACCTGCCGGTGCACCTTGTCGACCCCGCCGGACTCGGTGCCGGTGACGTCAAACTGGCCCTCGCCCTGGGCGCGCTGACAGGCGCATACGGGTTTCCGGTGTGGCTCGTCGGCGCGCTCGGCGCACCCCTGCTGACCGCGATCGTGGCTGCGATCGCGGCGTTGCGGTACCGAATCACCCTGGTCCCGCACGGGCCGTCGATGTGTGTGGCGAGTCTCGCCGCCACCGGGCTGGCACTGTTTTAGAACCCTGGTTTCGGTCTGCCATATTGGGCACCGCGTCGCCGACGTGGGAAGATGATCGCGTGTTGCGATGGACCACTGCTGGTGAATCCCACGGCCGCGCCCTGGTGGCGATGGTCGAGGGCATGGTCGCGGGCGTGCAGGTCACCTCTGCCGATATCGCCGGCCAGCTGGCCAGGCGGCGGCTCGGTTACGGCCGGGGTGCACGGATGAAATTCGAACAGGACGAGGTCACCGTGCTGGCCGGGATCCGGCACGGCAGCACGCTGGGTGGGCCGATCGCTATTGAAATCGGCAACTCCGAGTGGCCCAAGTGGGAGACGGTGATGGCAGCCGACC
>Ga0194052_1001380_pt1 | contig 14092 bp, 13 predicted proteins | sample SepL226m_MetaG_FD_160117 | JGI IMG/M metagenome (GOLD analysis project Ga0194052, IMG submission 160117) | Anoxic zone freshwater microbial communities from boreal shield lake in IISD Experimental Lakes Area, Ontario, Canada - Sep2016-L227-6m | ecosystem: Environmental > Aquatic > Freshwater >... | reverse complement strand
GGTTAAAATGATGTCAGAAAAATTTAATGAATCCTGTGTAATTAAAGAAATGCCTGCAGAATTGCGTCCCCGCGAAAAAATGCAGCGATTTGGATTGCATATATTAAGTGATGCAGAATTAATGGCAATTATCCTTCGTACTGGTAATGGAAAACAAAATGCAATTGCCCTTTCTCAAACGATTATTCAAAAATTTACAAATCTTAAAAATATCTCAAACGCGACAATTGAACAATTAAGTGAAATTAATGGTATAGGATTAGCAAAAGCAACCCAAATAAAAGCGTCATTTGAAATAGGCCGCAGGATGTCTGTAAATAATGCATTAGAAAAACCACAAATCTTAAATGGTGAAGATGCAGCAAATTTATTAATGGAAACATTCAGATATAAAGGAGAAGAAAACCTTGGTGTTATTCTATTAAATGCAAAAAACAAATTTATCAAATATGAAGTGATTCATAAAGGCGCATTAGATTCAACTATGGCAAAAGCACCAGAAATTTTTCGCTCAGCAATTACAGGACTTGCAAAATCAGTGATTCTATTCCATAATCATCCCAGTGGTGACCCTACCCCCAGTGAAGCTGATATTGAAACAACTTTTCAATTAATTCATGCAGGTTCTATAATCGGAATAAATGTACTTGACCATATAATCATTGGTGATGGTACGTTTGTTAGTTTAAAAAACAAAGGTTATATATGAAACAAGGTGAAATAAAAAAAATAGGCCGAAAAAGAAAGCGTACAATATTTCTATGGCTGTTTTTTTTATCTTTATTGATTTGTTATCCTCTTGTTTTAGGATTCATTATTTATCAAACAGGATTACGTGATGAATGTAGTCAATCAGATGTAATCATAGTTTTAGGAGCTGCACATTATAATGGTAAGCCTTCAGATGTATTTAAAGGACGATTAGAGCATGCTGTTGCATTATATAAAGCTGGATTTGCACCATATATTTTATTTACCGGTGGAAAGAAACGCGGAGATATAGATACTGAAGCAGAAACAGCTAAAAAATATGCCATTGAAAATGGCATACCAGACCAAAATATACTTACTGAAAATACAGGTTTAACAACTGTACAAAGTATGCAAAATGCACTTGATATAATGCATACTAATCAGATGTCAACAGCCATTGTGGTTTCTGACCCATTTCACATGTATAGATTAAAACGAATTTCAAAAGATATTGGCATGAATACATTACTTAGTCCAACTGCATTCAGCAGGATTGTAAGCTTCGAGTTGAATCTAAAGTATATCATAAGAGAAATCATTGTATATTCGATTTATAGATTAACCGGGATATAATATGAACATCATTGTAATATCTTTTGATAGTTTAAGATATGATTCTTTAGGATTCGGTGGTAATCAACAGGTATTTACACCTAACATTGATCGATTAGCTTTTGAAAGTTGGAGCTATAGCAATAATTATACTTCAGCGAATGAATCTGCAATCACGAGATATGATATTTTTAATAATACAATTGGAAGTATGCATATAGACAAACCATCAAAACCATTATTTAATGTTATTGAAAATTACCATAAGCATCTAATATTTGATAATCCTAAATTAACAAATTATTCACATGATTTTATTGATAAATTTGATAGTTGGATGTCGGTAAGAGGATGTTATTATGATAAATTTTGGTGTTATGATGATATTGAATTGCCTGAAAATTGGGAATATTCTAATACTTTTAATAATATTACCAATCCCGACAATAACAATCTTTTTAAATTAGATAATAATTTAAAATCTTATTCACATTCTAATCGATTACGCGAAAAAGAAGAAGATTGGGCAACAGCACGTTTATTTTTATTATCAGGTCAATTCTTGAAAGATAACGCCAATAGAGATAACATGTTTTTATGGATTGAATGTGCCGGGATGAGCGATTTATGGGAAGCACCAGCAGAAATACATAAATTATACCAGCAAATTGGTTCCAATGGTAAAATAGATCCAAGAATTTTCTTAATTCAAAATAATTTGATTAAGAACCAATCATCAAATATAATAGATGCTTTAGTTGCAGCATACTATGCACGAATTACATTTATTGATAGATGGATCGGTATTCTATTAAAAACAATCACATCTATTGGAATTGATGAAAATACAGCTATTGTCGTTACATCAATGTCGGGACATAAATTCCCATTTGATAATTTAGATTCATTTAATCTTTTAGAAAACACCTGTCATGTACCACTCATTGTAAAAATACCACATGCATCACATCAAAAAGACATTACCCCAACATCATCTACCGGAATATATCATATCATCGCTTCAATAAACAATGATCAATCCTATTCAACTTCAATTGCTTATCAAAATCAGAAAGGTATAATTATCTGTGCAGCATCATCTGACAATCCTGATGATTTTGCAGTGACTGATGGAATTGATTTTACTCATTTTAATGATATTGATTTAAGCTTAAATAATAAAATATCTGAATATGCTTTAAAGTTAATAAATAACAGGAAATAACTCTTGAAAAAAAGCTCGTGAAATGTTAAAGTATGTTGACATTAATCGGCAAAAAATCATGAACAAAATCACCATAAAAGAAATTCACCATAAGTTAGTTCGCGGCGAATGTGCAAACTTTAAACCGGGGAAAGTATTGCATTGCCTGGGTACTAAACAATGCAATATCCTTGAAGATGGCGAATGTAAATATTTTGATACCTATGTTCTCCCACTATTAGATTATCCAGAATTTGAAGCAAAATATAAAAATGAAGTAAAACTGCAAAAACCAAAAATAGAAAAACCTTTGAAGAAAAGCAGCCAACTTAACCTGACGGGTGACCAATCGGTAATTAAGCCGAAAAAATCACCTGTTAAAGTGCCAAAATTAATTGATTTGTCTAAAATACCACCAGCAACTGCGCCACGTCCCAAGGTTTCTAATGATGAATCTCAAGACGCGCCACAGTTGATATTAGAGTTGTTTGAACCACCAGCTAAAAGACATTAACCTGGCGGCCAACCTAATTCTCGTCCACCTAATAGATGGAAATGCAGGTGATTAATAGTTTGTCCAGCATCTGGACCGGTATTTATCACTAATCTGTATCCAGACTCTGAAATACCTTCCTGCTTTGCTAACTTTTTAGCAATTTCAAAGATTCTTCCCAATGTATCCGAATCAATCTCATTAAGCATATTCATCGAAGGAATATGCTTTTTGGGCATAATCAAAAGATGTATTGGGGCAGAAGGGTTGATATCTCGGAATGCAACAAACATATCATCATTATAGACAAGTTCTGTTTGTGTTTCCAGGTCAGCTATTTTACAAAAAATACAATCGCCCATAACAGCTACCTCCTATTACTTGATGTAAATATTCTACCCATAAAACAGATTAAATATCTCTAATCTTAGGAAAAGCAAATGAAATATTTTGCTCAGTTATAATATTCAGAGTTTCAAAATCCACACCTTTAATTTCTGCAATTTTCTCTGCTGTATATTTCAGGTAAGCCGGTTCGTTTTCCTTACCCCGAAATGGAACAGGCGAAATGTATGGACAATCAGTTTCTAATAATATCTTGTCAATTGAAATTGCCCGAACAATATCGCGAATATTTTCTGATTTTTTAAATGTTACCCAGCCAGCAATACCAATATAAAAATTAGATGAAATTTCTATTGCTTGTTCAGGTGTAGTAGTACAACAATGCCAGTGTCCTCCTGTTTCCCATCCAGATAGATTATTCATTATTTCAAAAGCGTCATCGGTAGCTTCTCTTTCGTGAATTACTAATGGTAATTCTGCATCTTGTGCTAATTTAATTAAATCTGCAAACACTTTTTTTTGAATATAACGTGGCGAGTTGTCATAATGGAAATCAAGTCCAGTTTCACCTACTGCTACTACAAAATTATCTTTTACCATTTGCACCAGTTTATGCATTTGTGAGTCGGTAAAATCCTTGCTATCATGCGGGTGAACACCTACTGCAGCACGCAAAATATCAGGATATTCATGTGCGAGTTTAATCGCAGTTTCACTCGAATCAATATCATATCCTACCACGATAGCTTTATTAACACCTGCAACTTGCATACGGTTGATATAATCGCTAACATGCGGAAGCATACGCGGGTCATTTAAATGTGTATGAGCATCAATCATTATTTTAATAAACCTTAAATTGTTACTTCAACAACCATATTTTTCAAATGTAGACATTGATATTTCCTCAATTGTTCTTTTTTATACTGTAATAAGGTTTTAAATATTTTCTAATTGCAGTGAAAGTGTCGTTATAATATTGCAATTTATGTTGATATTGCTCATATTTATAATCAACTGGTTCAAAAACAGAACTATATTTAACGAATTGGTTGACAGCTTCATCTGGATTATTAAAATGACCTGTTGCAATACCAGCTAACATTGCTGCCCCTAAAACACCAGCTTCAGTTATTACAGGCTTTACAAATGGTATTCCAAATATGTCAGCTTTAATCTGCAGCCATTCATTTGATTTTGCTCCTCCACCAGTTGCAACACATTCAGTAATTTTATGACCCATCTTAGCTAAGGAAGCTAATAATTCAGCAAAATAAAATGTTTCACACTCCATGATAGCTTTAAGAATTTCACCACGAGTTGATTGTGGTGTTAATCCAATAATAGTACCGCTTGCATCACTAATATAATTTGGCGGACCACTCATTTCAAAATATGGAAATACCAATAATTTTCCAATTTCATCCGGCATTTCCTTGGCAAGAAAATCATAAATATCAACATCAGTAGATATGACCTTTTTATCTGACGATGCAAAAGTATCTCGAAACCATCGCAATAACATACCACCTTGATTATATAAGAATGAAACATATAATCCTGGTAAAACATGGTGTTCAACATTTAAACCACTTTCAAGCATTATCTTATTATCAGGAATTTTATTATAAGTTGGCGTTATACATTCATAAGTTCCAATACAACATACAGCATTTCCAGGTTTTGTAATACCGGCTCCAAGTGAATTGCAACACTGGTCATGACCACCCACAACAACTTTAATACCATGAGGTAAATTAAGATAATCAGCCATTGCATTACTTATAATACCAGCAAGTGCACCGCCAGCAAGTGGAACTGGCAATTTATCACGCGAGATACCGCTAATATTCAATAATTTTTCAGACCAATCTTCAATATGTATGTCAAATAATAAAGTTCTGTTTGCATGTGAAAAAGAAGTCACTGGATCACATCCCAACATAAACATCACTAAATCACCCCAAAGTAAGAACTTATATGTTTTATCATAAAGTTCTGGCTGATTGTCACGAATCCATAATATTTTTGGAAGCGTGTAATTTGTACCAATAATATTAGGATTTATGCCATACCATTCTTTTTGACTTATTTTAGTTAATAATTCAGGTATATATTCTTCCCCGCGCGGGTCTGACATCAGAATGCTATTTGCTAATATGTTTCTGTTGGCTGATACTGGCACCATCGCCTCACCCATGGTACTTACACATAACGATTCTATTGGGTCTGCAAGGCTCTTAGAGGCGACATGTTTAATAACTGACCATATTGCAGCCATTACTTCTTCTGAATCTAATTCAACCAAATCTTGTTGAGGGTGAACAGTTCTATACTCGCGATAAGATGACGCTATACAGTTTCCTGTTAGGCTGAATGCTGCCGCTTTACACCCTGTTGTACCGACATCTATTCCTAATAAACTCATACTATTGTCACAGTGTAATTCAAGTAACGAGTAAATGCTTCATATAATGCATCCATATACAGTCCGAAAGTTAATGTTAAATGATGACAATGTCCTAAATAACCAAGTGTTTGCAAGGTATCCTGCATATCTTCAATTTTCAACACACCTGCGCAACCAAAGAAATTTTCTGGAATAGGGTCATCAGTAATTTCGCCTTCGCTTAAGTAAAAGTTAAGCTGTCCTTTATCTGTCAGCATTCCAGCAACAGTAACAAGCGATGGTTTCATACGTCCAGTATTACATCCGTATGAACACCCGGTACCGACTGAATTCGCCAGAATTGCATGGTCTGTCACTTGTCCCGGTCCAATCATCATTTGTTGTGGGACCGGACCGCAATGAAATACAATACATTTATTTTCATTATCACCATAATTATTATTCCAATCCAGGCATGTTGATGGTGACAAAGATGCCTGGCTGAGCGCATACATAGCTACCGCACTGGCAATATCAGTTTCACATGCTGCTATAACTCCGCGATCATTTAATTCACTTAATAATACACATGGTGAAACTTTCAATTGCTCCTGCAGTTCAATCCAGCAGCGAATTGCTATCGCATCTAATTGTAATTCATCAATAATGTTATCAATTGCAACGCCTAATTTAGCCAGATTAATTACTGCTTCATCTGGAATGCCATTCCAACATGTATATCCGCGTAATCTATTTATTTTTGCAATCACATCAGTTGCTGCTGAATCGAGTTTATTAACTCGTCCTATAACATCTGCCATATCTACAGTTTCAACAGTAATACCGTGCTGCTGCAATGCCAACTCATCAACCCGAACTGTTTTAAAAGGTGTTGTTCTGGCACCTATACAACCAACAGTCATTCGTTTCATACTGTTAACTACCCGACAAATCGCCGCGAACTTTTGAAGGTTTTCTTTAAATTGATTACTTTTGGGATTGACTACATGCGGTTTCATTGCGGTAAATGGTACGCCGTATTGTGTAAAAACATCCATAATTGAGAACTTCCCACAGAACGCATCACGCCGTAACTCTGGTGCCATTTTATCTAACTCATCTGGATATGCCTGAATTAAAATCGGTACCCCGCAGTCACGTAAAGCTGATATTGCGCCAGTTTCATCTCCAAAGTTAGGTAAACAAATTATAACACCGTCATATTTACCACGATTATCTTGCAATAACTTGGCATATATTTCTCCCTCGCGTGGTGTTTCTACTGCGCCATATCTTGTTAAAGACTCCTCTAACATCAGGCATCCATAACCTGAAGATTCTAATACTTCAGCAATATCAATGCGTGCCTGCGCAATAAGGGAAGCAGGGAAGAAACCCCTATTTCCAAAAAATACCGCAAAAGTTGTTTTCTTTTTCATTTTTATCACCTTTATACATACCATAATTCAAGATAAGCAGAGACGATTTTCTTCATCTCTTTAAAAATAATATTCTGTCGATAAGAAGTTGTGAAATAATCTAAACTTGCTTTACTGACGGTATCAGCATTTTTCCCAAGAATATCAATTGATAAAAGCTTCTCAGCATAATCAGCACCGGCTACTTTAGCTGCATTTTTCGTCATATCTTCCAGCAAAACCGCACTGCTGTCTCGTTCTAAAGTAGTCCAGATATTTACTTTACATATTCCATCTGAAAACAAATTGCGAATCTGGTCATTTGATACGGAAGAACAACCATGTAAAACAATGCAATAACCTACTTTGTCTTTAATTTTTCGTGCTATTCCACCATGATAGATTAAGTTTGCATTGCCGGAACGATGTTCAGTGCCAAGATTAGCCACCATAAAATCAACTGCTGTTTCCGCTAAATATCTTTCAGCATTTTCAGGAGTAGTTAACGAACTTATTTCATTACCACCAGCATCAATTATCTCATCACATGCGCCTTCAATTACTATTTCATGCTTATGTTTCTTAACAAAATTTGCTGTAATTGCTATGTTTTCATTAAATGGCAGCGCAGATGCGTCAAACATTATTGAAGAAAATTGACTCATATCCCATGATAGCAGTTCTAAATCATAATCAAATTGAATATGATCAAGATGTACCATAACAGATAACTTACTATATGGTGAATCAGCAGCAGTGAGAACAGATAATTCTGCTAAAAATAATTTTAAGCCAATTTTCCAATTTCTCGTATGAGTATAATTAACTGTTTGGGAACGATGGCTGTATAAATTGGTGATAGCAATGGTAATTGGCAGATTTGGACGATTAATTTTGTTTCCATATTCAAGAGAAGCAGATAAAATAGCTTCAGTAGTTGTCAAATTTTCACTACAAAATGTTGGTATAACCCAACCTTTTTCAGCAGCTTCGTTATAAATAGCAATCACTTCATCACGATTAGTAACTAAAGGCATAATAAATTATCTTTCAACAAAAATATGCATTTATTTTGCCCATAATATATTGATAAGTCAATAGAAAAGCAGCAGATTAACATTATTCTTTACTTAAAAAAACTGCAGATAGTAAATCCTGTAATAATGGAGAATGTGGATAAGCATGACCAAGATGCTGATTAAATCCTTCTGCATATTTCTTACTGACAAGCTGTCCTGTTTTTTCATTCCATTCACGCATTTCATCGATATACTGGTCAATTCCGTGTTGGCGACGCAGCCAATCTCGTTGTGACGCATGACATGCCAGCATTGATTTCTTTTGTTCCATCTGATCAGTAATATCAATTATAAATTGTGGGCATATTGGATTCCCTAAATAATCAGTACCACCAAGTGGTGAACCGAAATAATATAAATGTGCCATTTTTTGCATTGCAGGAAAATAAGCAGCTTTACCAACTGTATAATTTGGAATCGGCGCGGTAAAAACAGCCGTTCTTGCAAGCGCGCTTGCGGCATCATGGTCTGGCATATAATCTACCGGGTAATGAGTTATTACTACGTCAGGATTTACTTCACGCAATAATGCAATTGAGTTTGATCGCATTTGTTGATTATCATATACCTGCAAATCTTGCCCACCGAGACAATGATATGCTCCACCTATTAACTCTGCGGCAGATTTTGCCTCTGCAACCCGTCTGGCGGCTATTACTTGTGCCGGTTCTTCTGCGCTGCCGCAATCGCCGGATGTCAAAGTGGCGATATGCACATCCCAACCTTTTTCTGCTAACTGTATTAATGTACCGCCGCAAAATATTTCTGCGTCATCAGGATGAGCACACAATGCGAGAACAGTCTGCTTTATTGACATCATCAACTCCTAATTACATTCGGCGATTAATGGACCTGCCAATTCTTTCATGAAGAATAACCGACCGGGTAAAGTCGGCATAAATGTGCTTGGAATCCATGGTGTAGTACCATATCGCAATGTCATCCACAAACTCATCCCTTGCCATTGCATTCCGCGTCCCAATGTTCCATCGGCACCGCCCATAATACGGTCAGCCTGCAAGAATAAACCAGGGCCAATGGTGTTGGCACGAACAGGAACAAGCGTTGTTCGGCTTTTAAAGCTTGTTATAGCATTCTGTTCGATTGTTAATGGATGAAGCATTGCGCCAAAACGATGTGTTTGCTGTTTCCATTCTTCAACAGAAGATAACTCCGCCGCAAAATGTGGTTCCCAGAAAGCAATATGGCACATCCGTCCTATACCGAATACTAAATGCAGTTCAGCACCTTCCGCCTTTAAAGCAGCAATTCTATCAGCATAAGTTGGCAAAAATTCACGGGTAGCAAAGAAACGTTGTGAAGTTGGTACAGTTAAATCACCTAATGGGCCATAGAATGCTTGTTCCATCGCAAATTGAAAAGCTGCCGGGTTATCTGCCGGTAAAGTATTGCCATCACCATCGCTCCACTCATCCATATTAAATCCATAAACATGTTCGCAGGAAACACCCCATTCTTTCAGAAAATATACTGCCCAGCGATACATCCCCATTGGCCCAACCGGAAGGATCAAAGCAAGTTTTCTGCCTTCATTTTTAGCGCGGCAAATCTGCAATGCTATCTCATGTCCCAAACGGGTATCAAATTCTTCAACTGTATCACATGATAAAGGATTAAAATCGGTATTCCACCATGACTGCCGTTCAGTAACTTTATCCGCGGGAAATGAACAGCAAGCATCAATCCTATCAAAATCCCAACCAGCAGGATAAAAACCTTCCAGCATTGAACCGGAAAGAGTAGACATGAAATTAATATTTTTTGACATATATAATTACCTCTTTGTTTGGAATAATAATACATTAATCAGAATCTATAATCAATGATATGTAAAATATTTTGTCAATATGGAAAAATTAAATGAATAAAATTGAAAAGGTCTAACAACTTTTAAATCGAATTAGATTTTATGTTGAAAATTATTAATTCTATTATCTTATTTTTAATGTTTCTCTCATTGTCATTTCATGCTTTTGGTGTTACGAATGGAAATGATGCGGCATTGCCAGATGTGAGAGACGCCATGTATGGTACTTCCCCACGTCAACGACTTGATGTGTGGAAAGTAAAGACTCCTGCACCGGCCCCTGTATGCATATTTTTTCATGGTGGCGGCTTTTGTGGTGGTGATAAATCGCAGGTAGGTGCAAATTTACGCGAGGCTTGTTTAAATAACGGTATAGCGGTAGTCAGCGTAGAATATCGATTAGCCTCTGGCAAAGATGGCGTGCCATTGCCTGCAGCGTTACTGGATGGCGCACTTGCTGTGCAGTATGTTCGCAGCCGCGCAACTGATTGGGGTCTTAACATCGATAAGTTTGCACTTTATGGTGAGTCCGCAGGTGCGGATATCGCGTTGTGGGTTGGTATGCACAGCGATTTTGCCGACTCCAAGTCTACAAATCCTATTTTGCGATTTTCTACCCGCGTTTCCTGCATTATTGGTAACGGTGCGCAGGCTACCCTCGATCCGCGTGTTTTTCATACCACCAGCGGTCTATCTGCTGATGAATACCGCAAGTTTATCACGCCATTTATTCCTGTTTTCGGTGCTTCATCCATTGAGGACATGGAGACACCACGTGTGCGAAAAGTTATTGAAGATGCCTCGGTTGTTAATCTCGTTACACCTGATGTGCCGCCAGTCTATTTAAGTTATGGTCCCAATACGCCGCTCCCACTGCCCCAGAATGCCCCGGCAGGGAATTTGCTCCATCATCCATTCACAGGTTTACTTCTAAAAGAAAAGATGGACGCATGTGGAACTCATTGCGAAATTTACATCAGAAATGACCCCAAACATGCGGAGCAGCCAACTGGTCAACTTACCTTCTTGCAACGATATTTTGCTGGAAAATAGGCAATAATATCGGGATCAATCGAAGATGGGTCTTTCTTTTTAGTTCAATTCACAAATTTTACTTATGATACGGTTCCCGATTAATAATCTTAAAAGCCCGGTAAACCTGTTCGGCTAATATTAATCGCATTAACTGGTGAGGGTAAGTAAATTTACCGAATGACAGGTGCAGGTTTGATTGATTTATTACTTCATCAGACAAACCATTTGAACCGCCAATTATAAAAGCGATTTCTGAAATACCGGAGATGGCTTGAAGTGAAATATGTTCTGCCAACTGTTGTGATGTTAGTTGTTTTCCGTCTATAACCAGTGATATTTTATAGGCATCCTGACGAATTTTTGAGAGTATTTTTTCGCCTTCTGCGTTTTTAACATTGATAATTTCCAGAGGTGACAGGTTTTCAGGTGCCTGTTCTTCTGTCACCTCCAATATTTCGAATTTGCAGAATTTAAATAATCTTTTCTGATATTCCGCAATGCCGTTTTTTATCCAATCCTCGCGTATTTTCCCAACTGCTATAATTGTTATTTTCATAATTAATCGAATATTTCGCCGTTGCGATATTTTGCCCATGCGGTTTCATACCATGCATCGGCGGGAGGAATCTGACGCCGTTCAACCCACTTGTGTTCAACGGTATTATCAGCATTCAACTTTGATTCGCAAATAACTTCGGTCATTTTATCTGCGTCAAAGATAAACTTGTCATCTTTTCCTTCAAATACGGGTTCACCAGCAGTATTTGCAATTAAATATGAACCGCGGCTTACCCCGCCTTTACCGATATATTCTTTAAATGCGCTAACATATACTAAAGCCGTTGTAACAGCACATTTATTTTTAAAGGCATAAGGTAAACCTGTCGGATTATCAATACCAGTCTTTTCCCACTCTTGTAACTTTTCATTGATGAACTTCAGTAATTCATCTGAATTCTCTGCAGAACGGACATAAGCCCCCAGCCTACTCATTTCATGCTGTAATTCAGTTCGGTATTTAATGATATTACAGGTTTTCGCATTCAATAATTTATGAATTTCATCAATTTTTGCCGAAATCTGTTCTTCAGCCTTTGCAGTAAAATCATCTTCATTCTGCGGTGTGGCATGATATCTTGCGTTAATATACTGTGCTGCCCTCAGTGAACCACACTGACCACTATTTAAAGCTGAACCGCCCGGTCGATAGACGCCATGGCTTCCGTTTACCTCGCCAACCGGGAATAGATGGCGCAGATTTGATTCCCACCAGATATTTCCTTTAAGTCCACCATTGTTATGTTGCGCGCTAACCGCGATTTCCAGTGGTTCTTTGAATAAATCAATGCCATTTTCCTGATATAATTCAATCGCCGGCATATTCATGTGTGCAAGTCTTTCAATCGGTAAATCCTGCATTGCGTTTGATTTTTTCAGATATTCATATACTTCAGGAACCATCATGCTTTCATCAATTCGCGGCATCATTAATGGATTATGCAGGAAGTCCATGTAAACACTCCGATTCTTAACGGCAATTTCATAATAAACCAGCAAATCTACAATAGATGAACCGAAGCTCTTAATTTTTCGCGGATCAAAAGGCCATTGATAACCTTTCAGGAAAATACATTCCAGCAGTTTCTCAGTTGATTTAATGTAATCCGATAAAAATTCGCGTTCATCAGACCCATCCTGATTAGTTGAAATGTATCTTGGTAAAACCTGCTGATAAGTACCGCTGAGATTCCAGCGGAATCCTTTTGACGCAATTCCATACTGCCATTCTGTACAGTTTTGTGCGACTGCACCAGCTTCAAGAGCGACACCGGTAGCACCAGTATGTACCTGCGGGTAAACAGAGTCTGCATATAAGATGGCCGGACCACCAGTACCGTAAACGACGTTTTCAGTATTAATTATCAGCAAGCCAAAGTTTTCTTCTTCAAGTTTATCCAACTCGAGACTCACCATGCCAATAACACGTTTTTCTGCACCATCACCATCAGTAATAAGTGAAATAACCTGAGTACGATCCTGAATAGCAATATTTCTTCTTTTCACTTCAGCAGCCAATGCCTGAAACATCAGCATTGACGTTTTTGGTCCAGCGCTGGTGGCGCGTTGTCGAGGGTCGTGGTCAGTTTTATAACCAACAAATCCACCATACATATCATGAGGAAAAGCTACACCTAAATTCACCAGATTACAAAATGAATTGGCTGAAAGTTGTGCTTCAATCAGCGCGATATCGCCATGCATTGCCCCACCATCAAATAATGAATGCGCCATCTCATGCGGACAATCTGCGCCATCGCCATATAATGAAAGTTTATAATAAGTCTGCTTGTCGCTGCCGGTATTATTGGAAGTTCCCCCACCCATTCCGTCAGTAACAATCAGAACATCTTCATTACCTAAACGGTTTAAATGAACGGCAGCATTTAATGATGCAGCACCGCTGCCAACGACAGCGGTCTGAACAGTGATAACTGGCAATGTCATGCCATTAATAGAAATTGTACTTTTTTTCATCTTTATAACCTTGGTATCCCCATACCACCACCGATTTCAATAATCTGCCCGGTTGAATATCCAAATGCCCCCGAAGCCAGACCGACAATTGCTTTTCCAATATCTTCAGGTGTTCCCCATCGGTTTTGCGGAACAAGACCTTCAGCGATTAACTTGTCATATTTATCTTTAACACCCGCAGTCATGTCGGTGGCTATAATGCCGGGACGAACTTCAAATACGCAAATACCTTCATCTGCCAGGCGATGGGCAAATACCCGTGCAGCCATACTTAATGCAGCCTTTGACATGCAATATTCAGCGCGTGCAATAGATGATACTTCTGCTGAAATTGATGTTGAGAATATGATATTCTTGAGATAATCTGTTTTATGATCCATCATATATTTTGCAATTCTTTGAGTTAAGAAAAAAGTACCGCGGGTATTTACATTCATAAGCCTGTCATAACTTTCCATGGT
>Ga0194052_1001378_pt1 | contig 14110 bp, 17 predicted proteins | sample SepL226m_MetaG_FD_160117 | JGI IMG/M metagenome (GOLD analysis project Ga0194052, IMG submission 160117) | Anoxic zone freshwater microbial communities from boreal shield lake in IISD Experimental Lakes Area, Ontario, Canada - Sep2016-L227-6m | ecosystem: Environmental > Aquatic > Freshwater >... | reverse complement strand
CTTTAGTAAAACAAAAAACACCGGCCAAAAAGGTCGGTGGGAATATAGTTTATAAAACGCTATTCAAGCTTTAAATTATAGGTATTTTATAAAGTTTTAAAATATTTAAAATTATTTTTTACACGGTGTGTTTTTCCGTGGGTTTCTTTAAAACTAATTGAAATTTGTTTCCGCTTTTAATGAGACTTAGATGTGGCATATTAATATCGCCCAACCCCCTATTGATTTCTCTCATGGCATTATCAATCTGAGTACCGTTTGATAGCTCACCAATTTTTTCTCGCAATGATTCATAAACAGATCCTTTGACATGCAACAAACCATCCTTCAAAACTTCAATCAAAGCCCCTCTAAGTGATTTTAGTTTAAATAGTTTTATTTTCTTTTTACTAGAATTCAATACCCATATCCATTCATCATCAGAATAAAATGTAGGAAGACCTTTCAAAGGGATTTTCACAGTTGTTTTCATTGATTGTTCCATCAACTCTTCTGCCATTTCAATTACTCTCTCTACTTCTGGTATAGGTTCCTGTAAGACAGCTTTTGCATTTTCTACCAGGACCTTTATCTTTCCATAGCTATCACGGCTAAATTCCGCTCCATATTCTCTACTTCTCCCCATGTCTAATCCAGTCTTCTCAATCTCAAACAATGTCCGAGAGAATATGCAGTTTAATGAAATTACAGTCTCATCTTTTTTATCAAGCTTCAGATCGTGGACCAAACCATCTATCATTGGAACCAACTCACGCATATAAAAAATATTCAAATTATCGTTTATTGGAGAATCTGTATTATCTAAATAGTGCTGAACAATATTTTTATAAACACTATAAACATGCAAAAGTGCATTTAACTTCTTTTTATTTTCAGGCTTCATGAGAAAAGATAATTGTTTCTTTTCGGCTATTGTCGGTATTGGCATGTTTGTAATTTTACCTTAATCCAGATATTGGCACCACATATATAAAAATTGTTGAGAACCAATTTCAAGCAATAACTACACCTACGCATACTTAGTTATGCGTTATTAAGTAACATATATAAATAACATATAAACTTATTACTTATTTACTTAAAACAAATTTCAAGCTACATATAAATAAAGAATGTTTTTGAATTTTAGGTAGGTTGATTGAAGGGCCCTAGTTCGGACCATTCAATCAATCGTTCTAATCTACTGTGTTTTATGGTCTATAACCAATAAAAAGATGATTAGAACTAGAAAGAAATGGTTTCGTTATCTATGACCTGCAAATAAGCGTGATACTGTTTTTCTTGTAATCTATTTGCCAGAAAAATCAGTCCAAAAAAGATATTCGATTGTTTACCGAAGAGGACGTTCATTTTCCTCAACGTAATGGTAGGTTTTAACCTAGGTTTGGTGGACTTACTTACAAACTTTCGTCTGTCAGTCATTTTACTGAAATGTTGTTTGTGATGAACTGATTCCAGAAACCTCTATTTGGAATCATACATTTCAGCTCTCTATTTTCTTTAGACCTCGCCCCTTCAATATCTTTGTCCAACGAGGTCCCTTAACGTGCTTATTCGTCTTCGTATATAGCTATTATTTGCTGTTAAGAGCAGTGATAACGGCATTGTAACAGAAATGTACCTTTTGTATTGGACCATCCGTGATTCCTCACAATGAGGGCTTCAGAGGGATAGTAACGAATACGGTTCATCTCAATCATCTTTAACTAAAAAACCCTTTCAGGATGTACACAAGAATTGAGTACACCTTGAAAAGGTTCTACCTTTTAGATGTATTCACATTCCTAGTCATCCTGGTTGATTAACATAATCAACATACACATTGTATCATAGTACCAATTTCTAAAGTCAAGTATTTAGAGACGTAATATACAGCCAGGAATAACGGTTTTTGGGTTATTTTTGGCTACAAATTACGTCCGTTTCTTAGCACCTTTTAACCTCAATTTTTATTGTTTCATTAACTAAACATCAGTGATAAAGCCTCATTCAATCTTTCACCAAACGGAGTAATCATAGATAGATTGAACTCCCCTGTTCCTCCCAACTGAACCTCTGATAAATCAAAAAGATTGAAACCTGCTATTTGATTAGCTCCTTTTCCAAGAGTGATTGCTTCAGAACTTTTACTTAATGGGATAGGGGCAGATATATCTAGATAAGTCATTAGGCTAACGCTATCAAACCAAGCACCCAATGAGAAACCTCTTTTAAATAAGTCACTATTTTTTAAACAGTAACTTTTCAATACTCTCGTAGTAATTTTTCCAGTAAATACCTGACTTCTTTCTGGGAACGGTGATACTGAAATATATTCTGTTCTTGCGTAGTTTTTCTTTAGTAATGGACAATAAGTTACACCCCCTTGGTTTATTTGTTTTATTAACTCACTTAGCACTTTTCTTTTTATAACTACTGATTTTTTATTTGTTTTATTCATTTTATTTAATATTTATTAGTAAAGTCATAGGAGACAACTTCGACCCATACCCCTATATCTACTAATGGCGAAAATTCACCCAAGAAAAAATAGACAACAAAAAAACCCTTATAATTAAGGGCTTTATCACTCTTTTTGTTTTAATTAATTTCCGGTGAATTCACCGAAGTCTTAAAAGATCATCTATTCACTAAAAATAATCTTCATCTTCCTCATTCCCATATCCATCATTTTCGATTTCTTTCGAGCTTCTCCTGTCATGCTTTTGAACATTGATACCAATTTCAGGTATGAGCTGAATTTTGATATTGTATCCTTTCTCCTTTTTGTATTCAAAAAATGGAGAATCTCCAGATATATCAAAATACTCTATCAATCTTTCAGATAATCCCTGTTTTTGTTTTTTAATACGATTAATTCCTTTTATATCTAAATCATGATTATTTTCCCAATTCAAACACCCACCTTTCACTGAAAGCAATTTCAATAAATCCCACTGCTTATTAGGCTTCTTTGTTTTTTCATCTTGAAAACCCATAAGCTTAGCACTCGAAGAGCATGTTAATTCCCCAGTCGTAACTTGAACATCATCACCGTTTAAGAAACGAATGGATATTTGCTCCCACTTTAAGTTATCAGGAAATTCGGGACGACTTAATTTAGTCTTCTTTGTTTTTTGGAATGTTAACTTTCTTTTTGAAACCCCAGTCAGTAACCTATCCTGCTTTATCTTTTCTATAAGTCCCTCTAATGGACTTCTTTCAATTTCACTTTTTTTCTTTTCATCCCCATGCTTACGAGACTTCCATATGTTATGTGATGCTATAGTAAAGTAATCCTTAATAAAACGAAGTGGAATATATGGTTTTTTAGCTGAATTAAAATGTTCGGATAACCTATCAAAATCTTCGCCTTTAGTATAACGAAAATTATTCAATTCTTTTTCCAATTGAATTGGATCATCGGAATAATCATTGAATAGTTTATTTAAGTTGTAGATATTTTCAGCTAACTCATTTATTCCATTATAATTTTCTCCATCTTTAGAAAAATTATTACGTGCAGGTTCATCTGTATTCATATAGCACCTATTGTATCAAATACAATTCAAAACATAGACTATCGAGAGCCCCCACCAATATTTCATTTATATATTTCAGTGTTAAGTAATTGATTTTGACCCTTATTTCATGAGGTTTTTTTGGAGCTGTTTTGACACAGAAACTTATAAAGAACAAACCTATTAATATTGATCATTGTATAAGCAACACATCCTTTATTAAAAAAATAACCTGAATGTAATAACGAACAGGCCCAGACCATAATATAAAAATAGATAATGACTAGATTAAAACTATTTGATTTAGGTTTAAAGTTCAAAACTTGGAGTTTCTAGTTTTGGTGTTTGTTTAATTTATTTAAAAATTTTTTTGAATATTGTTTAATTACAATTTCGAGGCAGAAGGATGACGACTACGAATAAACTGTTAACCCGGCTGTTTCTGGATTGGTTATTGGACTTGAAACACCTAGCACCGTTACACCACACAAACCGTACAACCATTTTGACCTCATAACTTCTAGCCTTCAACTTTAAACCTTGTACTTGCCCCCCTTTATCCCCCCACGAAAAATTTACAGCTTTTAAGCTTCAAAGTTGCATATCTGCTGGTGTTTTCGGCCTGGCTGTTAATTGCCTTTAATCCTACGTTTACTGCGTTATGAACGGGAAACGTGGCCATATCCATATTTACAATCTCTAATACCTCCGCCCTTACAACGAATTAACGCTTGAATGGCCCGATTTGATATTGATGATTTTAACTTCTAGTCTTTAAACCCTGATTCAACAGCGTCTGTATCGTGCAAGTGATTATGCTATCCCAGACGGAAAGTGTCAGATAGTCGTTTGGCTTGGATTGCCTCGAACCTACCCCCAAGGAATACTTATACGTGAACTTATACTTATACTTTAAACGGAGTACTTATACTTTAAACGGAGTACTTATACTTTAAACGGAGTACTTATACTTTAGTGTTAATATTATAGCACAACAAAGACATTAGGGTCAACTATTTTTATGAGCACAAATACGGGCAATGAGGTTTCAATAACCTTACGGATTTATCCGTTATGCTTTCAAAAACCCTTATCTATATAGTCCAAGACATAGTCCTCTTTTTACCTCAAAAAATCTTATAAAACATCATATTTTCAGTTTTTTACCCAAAATAACTAGTTTAGTTTATTGTGTGCTTTTATCTAAAACAGTCTGCATTTCATAGTCTACTTTCTCCCATAGTTTTAGATCAGAAACATTACCAGATAGTTTTAATCTCTGTATTGCTACAGTACAACCATTGTCTATCCAAAGTTGAAGTTTTGCCTTTGACCAATCAGACATGGTTGCCTCTGGATGTGTTTTAAAATAAGCACCTGTCCAATCAGTTAGTGTATTTCTATATTCCGCTATACCTGCATCATCTTCAGAATATTCTTCAGGACACTTCTGATGTGTAAGGGTTTGTTTTGGCACCTTGTTTATATAGATATAACAAAAGAATATAGCAAGTAAAACTACTATTGCTGAAATCTGAAATATCTTTTTTTTATTGTTCTTTATACGCATTAATTAATAGAGCTATAATAAGTGCCTCGAACATTAAAATCAAAGTGCCAGATAAGTAATAGCCAGAATAACCAGATATCATAAAACTAGGTAAAAGAAAATATTCTGAAAGTACTCTAAACAATATCCATAACCCCAAACCAGCATCTACCCACAGTGTTAATTTCTTTATAAGCCCTTTAATTTTAAATGCCTCTATATTCAAAATGATAAACATAACTAAGAGAATCGGTATTACAATAGCCATTACCCACCCTGGTAATATCTCACGAAACATATTCACAATCTCCAGTGAGACCAACATAGAGATCGTTGCTATCTTTATTTTTTTCATTTTTTTAATTAATCACAAAACTAGCTTTTAAAATTCTTCCCATACTTTCTATTTCCCCAACCTTTGAAGAGCTTGGTATACCTAAATAACAATTATCCTTTATGAGAATAGCTGCTCCGCCAGAATTTCCATGGTCAATTTTTGCACCTGTTACATAATAATCTGGTTCAATTGCTGAAATTATCCCTTCTGTAGCGGTGATTCCATAATTACCACCTATTACTGGATATCCCAAAACAACAAGCTTATCTCCGATATTTACTGAATTAGAAGAACAAACTTTTAAATTATTATTAAACTTAGATAAATCTGGATCATTCGGTAATTTTAAATATCCATAATCCTCCAAAGTACCAGCCTGCATACTCCTATCTTTAAAATAAACTGTAAAATCCTTATTCTGTGGGAAAATGGCTGTACAGTCATTTGGTGCACCATATTGTTCAGAAACTAAAACATGCCTATTTGTTATAACTTTAAATCCATCAATAAAATTATATATAGTACCAGAGCCTCTACCGATCTGTATTGATTGTCCAGTATTAGGATTCCTCCACATACACACGACCAAAGGTACTCTAGGTGTCCATTCAGTAACCACATCAGCAATGCTTTTTTCTTGTGGAATACTTTGAACAGGAGAATTGGCACAATGTTCAATAGCAGGATCACACTTAGGTAGATCTGCAAAAGGGATTTTTTTAGTTGGTGTAACAGGTAACGTCTGTTGTGTTGGTGTTGGGGTTGGTGGAATTATAATTTCAGACCCAGATGGTGTTTCTGTATTGTTAGAAAGTTGAATTATTCCAACAAGCATGAATATTGAAAAAACAATTGTTGAAACAACAAATGCTTCTCTTTTGTAGAAAGGCTTTTCAATTTCTTTTTTATTATCTTTATTTTCCAATTTATATACGCAAAAAGCTCTTAGCCAGATCGGTAGTATTACTACTACCCATATCCGTTTCCAGATATGACCCGTGAAGGCAAAAACTCTGACTAAGAGTTCTTTATGCTTCACGGGGTTTCGACCATATCCTAAAGAAAATCTCTAGGGGTTAGGTCTCTATATTAAATTTTGCTACTTCCCTATATTACCTCTCATTTCAAAACTCAGCAAATATACTTTTTTCCTGAAATTTTTTGCGGAATTTTTTAGCACATGAATTTCAAAATAGCCAACATTTTCCAAAAACACACGTAGGTTCGATACCACATAGTATCTACTCCTACCAGCATATATCGAAACAGCCCCCCCATACCCCATCAACACATTAGGGATAGGTAATTAAAACTCTTCTTTGGAATTGGATATTGCTACATCTAGTTCTACACACTCATTCTGGTCGAAATGTGAGTAGTGTCTTTAATCAAGCTAACTATATTTAATATTATGTTAAAAGAAAAAGAAGTAGAGGTTAAAACAAATTACACAGGTTCAAAGAAAACGTATGAGGACGTAAAGAAACAGATTGAGAAGAGATATGGTCCAGAGATAGCAGAAGACTACAATCCATTCTTCAACTGTATGAGCTACAACCAATGGCTCAAGAACGGGTTTCGTGTGAACAAAAGAGAGCAAGGGTTTAAGTCTACAGTAATTATTGAGAAGAAGGATAAAAAGGGTGCTGTTGTTGCGAAGTATCCTAAGACAATAGTGCTGTTTTACGAAAACCAAGTAAGTAAAGTTGCTTAATCAGTCATGAAAAAAGAAATAACCATAGGCTACCTGAACAGGTACAACATCCGAGGCGATCTTCCTACTGTACCCAAAATTACATTAGCTAATAGCCATCTCAAGGTGTTGAGTGGCTTCTGTATAGGTGACAAAGTGACAGTGGAGTACTTACCGAATTCAATTATTATTAAAAAAATTAAACATTATGAAAACAGAACAGAAAAGGCTTGCTAACCTATACGCACAATTGAGAGCAGAAGTTGGAAGTAGCACAATGGATTTAGTCGATGAAATTGTGGAACTTGAAATTAAAATCGAGGCACATATAAACAAATGCAAAAATGAAAATAGCATATAGACCATCTGTACTATCTCCATTCCATATGATGACCAAGAAGGCTCTAGATACTCAGAACAAGGATCATCCTATACAGGAAGAGATTCATAAGAGTCTAGGTACGTTTACCTTCTCAGCTACGTTTGAAAGAGATACTCATAGTTTGGAGATATTCAAAAATATTCCAGGAATCGTTTGCTATATATGTACTCTTAGAAAAGGCAACCAAGTTATTGGCGAAGGAAGAGGTACAGCGGTCCTAGGTAAAGTTAATAAATACCTTGAGCGTACAGTTAGGTTTGCTTTTAATAGTTCATTGATTGATGCAGTTGCTCGCAGTACAAAAATGATTGATGCATTGTATCTTGATGGTCCAGCCGTTGAGGAAGAAATGAAAGTTGTTGAGAATCCAATTACAGACAAGCAAAAGAGTTATCTTACTGAACTTATTAAGAACAATGTAGATAATGAGGACGAACGGAATCGTTGGATGTTGGATATTCCAAAACTTAGTAAAGATGAAGCTTCTGAGGCAATTCAATCGTTTGCTAATTAACCACTAAAAAAGTAAATATGATAACAAAAGTAAAAACAGCAGGTGCTCATGGTCCAAAGAAGGCTTACTCTTTTCCATCCGAACACGTTGATTACGGAATGATTACTCCACGACAACATAGAGCTCTCACCGATTTGATTCTTACAAACTTCTTTCAGGATGATAGAGATAAAATATTGCAAAGGTTGCCAGAAATGACGAGTGAAGAAGCGAGCGAAATGATATTTGAGATTCAGTCTGCACACTGGAGGTAGAAAAAACTAAAAGCAATAGTATTCCTTAAAATGGAAAACTATTGCTTTTTTTATTACCCCCTAAAATATTTGATACAATAGGTAAATGGAACCTCTAGAAAAAAGATATGACTATATATGCTATACATGTAAGATTCAACGGGAATTAGATGAAAAACAAGAATTTTGCCCAGACTGTAAAGACAAGATGGAATATGTCGGTGAATATCTAGTAACTGTCAGAGGATTAGGAAAGACGTATTTTAGAAGGTGTGAGGGCTGTAAAATGAGGTTTGGTACAAGAAGTGATGAAGAGCTTGATTGTATTCAATGTGGAAAACCGACAGTAGAATATGGCTTTATGTGGGCATGTGGAGGAACCTCTTTTTGGCAAAGGGTACTGAGAAGTATAATGCCTTAGATACTACTTTTTCTATATCACAATATTATAATAAGGTAGCCTAGATTAGGAAACAAGTCAGTCTACAGTACCCAGTTCTCAACACGAAAAGGGATTTGGTCTTTTAAATGCTTTTCTCTTTATAATCTTCTTTACAAACCCATCTTCTGCTCGATAGATATCACCAAATGGAAAAAAATTATCCGCTAAAGGATTCTCGGCGTGTGGATTATGTACGATGGTGAAATTTTGTCCCATCTGCTTTGGCCCACAAGGACTATTGATTACATGGTCCATAGAATAAATCACTGCACTTATACCGGCATGTTCAGGATTCTCAAAAAACAACATTGGCACAGAGCTACCGCTACGCTTTATAATTTCAAACTGACTTGTCCAAGAACTTTTCGGTCTTTTAACTTTTTTGCCTCCAACTCGAACACGCAAAGCTAGGGTACCTATACCAAATAATGCCTTTAGGATATTTGGCAATAAGACATCAACATGCTCAAGTTCTGATCTATCTAGAGCAATAACATATGGTTCATTTTCTTTTATAAAACCATTCTTGAGGTCAGAACAATATTTTTTGTACTTAGTATCCAATCCTGCAACAATCCTAAGAACCATTTCGTCTGTCGGGATGTTGCTTACTGTCCCATAGGCAAGGTCTGGAACACGATCATTACCTGTCCCTTTCTTTACAACTATTGCTTCGATCCACACTGATGGCTTTCCTTCATCATTCAAGATTTCAAAATCTGGACCATCATCTTTTTGTTTACCTAATTTAAAACCATTATTAAGAAGTGTGGTGCCGAGATACAACTCCCAAGCCCTTTGTGTAAATTGACGTTTAAATTCTTCAAGAAAATGGCTATCAGCATGAGATTGGTACTGCTTCCACAACCTTTCCATCCATACCTTTGTCTTATTCCGCAGTACATATGAGGCTTGGCATAAATAACCAGCGTCATAATCAGGACGAAGATTCATTAAAGCTTGTAGCTCTTCATCGGACTTAACTTCTGGAAAATTGTCTGAAAATAATTTCATAATTACTGCCAATTAGGCTTAGGCATTTTTACTCCTAAATATGGCTCTTCTCCAGGGGTAAATCTGTATGCTATTTCACACTCTGATGGAAGCTGATAATTTTCTACCAAAATAGCTTCATGAGTAAATAGATTATAAATCTGGATAACCCCTACAACATTACCATTTTGATTTTCAATTCGTAGATTGTAGCTATCATTTTGGAAACGAAGGTTACCATGTTCTTGACCATTCCAAAAAGGTTTTTGAGATACTCCCCACTTTAATGCCTCACTATCGTATCTAATAAAATCTCTTGCCTTATCCCACTCCGGCTTTAAAGTTTCTTGTTGGTCAATATAATAAGTGGCAAAATTAAATAATACTTTTGCAAACGCCCGTCTATGAGTCTTGTCTAACTTTACATCAATTGTTCCTCTCACAACGACCTTTCCTTCAGGATCAATATCCTTTAGGAAAGGAATTTCCTTGAGTGTGTCTGTCACTCGAAAAGGAATATTGTATTTCTTGAGTTCAGTTAGTACTTCATCGTATTTTTCTTGAGAAGGTCCCATTACTTTCATTTTTCTATTACCTGGAGTAGTGGGACCATATTTCTCATCCGTAATTACAATATCTTTAATTTCAGTAATCTGATATTTTTCCCAATCTTCAGTCTGAATGTTCTTAATCCAAAACTGTGGCAACAAAGGCCTATGCTGACCTGTGACAGGATCAGGACCACCAATTAGTGCGCCACCAAACTCGCCATTTTCAGATACTTCTTCTAATCTAAACTTGAGACTTTTCGGAGGATTTTTAGCTTGTGAAGAAATACCTCTCTTAGAGCGCGTCACCCCCTCCAAGGTGTCACGTGCTAATAGTAGATCAAGTTCTTTAGAAAAATATGCGTTGCACTCATCGCATACGCATTTTAGTGTAGGGGTTTTTGAACTAAACTTACCAAAGCTTTGAGGTATAACATGTTCTACTCCTTTAAAGCCCTCTGTGCTTTGTTTCTTGCAGTATATACATTTATTCATTAGAGTTTAGTAGGGACAACATTTGCAGTGTTCCATAAATTAAGCATATCTGTCATGTGTTGTGACTTAGACTGTTCATCAGAAATCAGATTAATAAAATTTCCTTTTTCGCCGATACTGTCTAAACTACTGCCTACAGTATATAGTTGCTTGTTATCAATAATGATATATCTATCATGCAAATTGTCATGTATCTTACATTCAATCTTGACCAAAGGATACTGTTTTGAAAAATCTACCAGGTCAGAAGTAAAACCATCAAATTTATTCTTATTTTTGTCTCCAATTAGAAACTTGAGTGTAAGACTTATCTTATCTTCAGCAACACTACTAAGAATTGGTAGGATGCTACGCTGAAGATAGTTATCGATAATAAAAACCTCTTGTTGAGCGGTATTCAATATATTTTGCAAGTAAACTCGACCATCAAATGATCTCCCGGCGGGAACATAGATTTCAGTTTTAAAATCTTTTCCCGTAAGCCTAGTAACAGATTGATTTATAAAATCAATAATATCTTTTAAGTCCTTTTCTGCATCGCCTGGATTGGTAAAACCTGGCTTAGGCATATTGGTCCAAACAGATGTGATTTTCTTAAAGTGTCTCTGTGTCTCGTCATCAGTCTGGTTAATAAAATTTATTATGTCACTTGTTACTTTATTCTTAAATTCATGGAGTTCTTTTCTTTCCAAAAAACCTTTTTTATCTAGATCAATAATCTTATCTATCTGCTGTTGGATGATTACAATTTTCTGTATAACATCTGAAATTGGTTCTTTAATAACATCTTGATTATTCATAAATTAAATTTGTTATTTACTTACTTCACTTTCTGAAACACAAAAAGGTGCTCATGCATTATGAGTAAGAAGTTAGCCTCTTTAGATTTGGTCACCCAAAATCCAGTAGCTTTGCAATTGAATTGTCTTTTGATGATATCTTCCTTAAGAAGTAACCCTGATTTTAGAAAGCGGTCCATTACCCTGTAGGCAAGTGGTTGATACATTTTCTTTCGTCTTGTATCTCCCATAAGAATTGCACAAAACTTGCCAGGCTTTAAGATCCTATAAAATTCTTTTGCTACCTTCTCCATCTCGTCACAAAAGGCATCGATGTCACTGATATTTGATAGGTCATCCACTAACTTTCCATCACTATATTTTATGATATCAACATAGGGCGGATGAGTAAGTACAAAGTCTATAGTTTCATCCTTTATCTTTGATAGATTACGGGAATCCCATTTAAAACCTCTTTGCCATGCTTTATTATCAACTTTGAAATCAAGAGCTTTCTTTGTACGATCAAGTGCCACCTGATTTACATCAGAATAAATAATATTTCTATTTAAAATTTTTGCCTCAATTGCTGTAGTACCTCCACCAATCATTGAATCAAGTAAAACGTCACCCTCTTTGGAATAACGAAGAATGAGGTTACGTGCCACTTCTGGGGACCAGTTACCACGCCAATCAGATGTATGAGTTGCCCAATTACCACGACGAGGAAAAGCCCAGACTGTCGTACATTCTAGTTCGAATTCTTCTGGATGAAGTTTTAAGTCTGTGACTTTCATTCATTTACTTCAATTTAAAATAGTCAACGACATCACCTTCAAATGACTCTTTCATCATATTAAAGTTATATGTATTTTTATGAATATCTCTCGCTTCCTTCAGGCTATTTTTCATATCTTTATATCCTATTCCATCAGTAATCCATACTAGAGTTGTACCAACTTCTTCAAGCTCTTTATTTATATGACCATAACTTCTTTTAATTTCTGTAGGTTTTGAACCTGATGCTGTATAAAAATTAATTTCAATTCCAAGTGTTTGATTTTTACAGTGCAAACAGTAATCTAAAGTTTTAGATGTTATTCCATCAGAAAAATACACACTCTCTTCTTTGGTCAGTTTAATATCATTACCTCTGCCATTTAATCTTTCTACCATTTCAGCCATTTCTTTTTGAATGACAGCTGAAAAAGCTGTACCTCCGACATTTTTCCTCCTATGGGTCTCAAGTCCAACCTGTACACCCACAAAATAATCGTCTATCTCCAAATTAAGAATATTACAAATTCCCAGCCCAACAAGTAATGTTGAGATATAAAGCATCCCTTTTTCATCTTTCTTTATTCTATCGAAACTTTTAAAATCAATGTAATCTTCATTTGATACATATGTCTTACCAGTATGACCAAGTAACTCAAAGGATGCATTGATGATATCAGATACTTTATCTGCTGACATGAGAGCATCTGCTATCTGCTTTATATATTCTTCCTTAGTTTTAGCATTAAGCTGTCTAAAGAAGTCAAATAGTAAATTATATTTTTCTGTTTTCTTAAATATTGTATCCCATTGAATAAAGTCAGCACGCTTAATAACCCCAGGTGTCAGTGTCTCAATAAATTTATCTCTAAATTCTTCAGAAGTTGTATAATTTTGTCTGCTTTTAAGTATCATATTTTTTAATAATTAGTAACCAATACCTCTGTAATCTTACCCCTCCCCGAAGCTTTTGAATTAATCATTCTCCCAGCTTCAACCTTACTGATTCGTATTCCCTTAAAACCTGAATAAATCTTATTTATAAACGGCGTGTCTGAGTTCGAAAGCATTACATAGCACCCCCTTTTATGTAGCTCGAGGAATGTATCCCTTAGTTCTATTTGTTCTTTATCAAGGAATGATTCTGCTGTGTATGAAGTAAATGATGAAGTCTTACTCACTGGATAGTAAGGTGGGTCAAAATATATAAAGTCACCCTTTTTAGCTTTCTTTAAGACTTCTTTGTAATCCTGATGTTTTATCTCAATACCTTGAAGTGCCTTATTTACTTTCTTGAGATTACTTTCATCACAAATCAATGGTTTAGCATATTTGCCATAAGGCACATTGAATCCACCTCTACTGTTTACTCGATACATTCCATTAAAACAAGTCCTGTTAAGGAATATAAAACGTGAGGCAACAGCCAGGTCACTTAGCTTATTTGGGTCCTGTGCTCGGACTTTCAAGAAGTATTCTTTATCGGTCTTATGTTTCTTTAGTGATACTATCAAACCATCAACATCATCTTTTATGACATTGTATGTAGTAACAAGTTCTTTGTTCAAATCAGACAGAAATCCTTTTTCAGGATACAGATCAAAAAATACAGCACCCCCGCCAACAAACGGTTCAAAATATCTGCCAGTTTTAATATCAAAAAGTTCAGGCGGATACAGATTCATTTTATAGAATTGAGCAAGTAGTTGTCTTTTTCCACCAACCCATTTTACGAACGGTTTTGGTTTTTCTGCCATAACCCGAATTGAATCTCCAACAGGATCTTTTTTATCTGCAAGAGAAAACACTCTATAAGCAAGTATAGGATTTATACCCAGTTTATTTTGTATTTCTTTTATAGCTTGTTG
>Ga0194052_1001376_pt1 | contig 14133 bp, 9 predicted proteins | sample SepL226m_MetaG_FD_160117 | JGI IMG/M metagenome (GOLD analysis project Ga0194052, IMG submission 160117) | Anoxic zone freshwater microbial communities from boreal shield lake in IISD Experimental Lakes Area, Ontario, Canada - Sep2016-L227-6m | ecosystem: Environmental > Aquatic > Freshwater >... | reverse complement strand
GGCCCAGGCAAGGTAGAAGACTCGGTATAGCGCCTTTTCCAATTCAAGCGGAATCTGCTCGGCGAGGTTTTCGGGGTCCGCCTCCCTCTGCTGGGCCCGCCATGTGACAGTCTTCCGGTACTCCGCCTCCATCAGGGGCCGATAGGCCCAAAGCAGAGCCTGCTGCAAGTCCTTGGTCGCGATCAGGTCGGCGGGCACGAACAGGCGCTCGGGAGGAAGCTTCGAGAGGTAGAGAAGGTGCCCGGTGGCCCGTCGAGCGATCGTCGGACTGCCGAGCGCGCCCGCCGAGAAGGTGAGGTCGGCGTAGCGCACGATGTCGAAGACATTGACCGTGGGCACGACCCGGAACGACCACGGTCCGCGCCGTCGCTTCATGGCTTCGCGCCATCGGCGCTCGAACTCGACGGCGAACTCCTGTTGATCTGACAGGAAGGTAATGGAGGGGGCCAACCACAGTTCGCGCTTGGGGCCGGTCCGCAGGGCGTCGCAGGCATTGAGCGTGATGACCAACCAATGGCGCAGAGCCTCAAACAGGACGGTCTCTGGCCCCTGCCCCGACCACTCGGGTCGCATTTCGACGTCAGGACTGGCGGCCACCACGCTGGCGAAGAAGGCATAGAGCAGGCAACCATCCCTGAGCTTCCGGGCCTGATCCTTCAGCATCCCGTAGGACGTCTCGGCTGCGCGCCAGTGGGAAGACAGTTCCTTGAGGTACTGGTCGACCAGCGACCAGAAGGCCCAACGCCCCTGAGGCGTGCCCAGCGCTTCCTCAAGCATCTCGACACCCAGTGGACTGTTGAGCTGCGAGGAGATCAGGGTCGCTATCGATGGGGGATCGTTGTCAAAATCGACCGACTGGAAGCAGCGGTCCAGAGCGTCGAGCCTCACCGTAGAGCGCATCAGGACGGCGCGGAGACCGACGAGATCAGGCACAGCGTCCCGGGAAAGGTCCACCCCATCTTCGCCCAGCACCAAGCGCACACGCTCTGCCGACGCCAGCTCCGGTTGCGTCTTCTGAAGTCGGATCAGGCGCGCGAATATGGACGCGGCACCCCCGCTAAGAGCGCTCAGTTGGTCGTGCGGCTCTGTCGCCCAAAGTGCGCGCAGACCCTGCAGTTGCCCAAGAGTACCACTGGCGTCTGGCGCATCGGGTCCGCCAAACAGCGCCGAAAGCAGCTCTACGCCGGGGCCCGAGGACGTGGCCTGTGGCGACGCCACCTCGATCCCGCCCAACACGGCCCCCGGGCTTCTGACAGTGCTGGCTGGACGCACTCGGAAAGCCCGCACGTCCTCCTTGCGGACGTAGGTCTGACTTCCTCTGACTTCGTGCGGCAACCCCTCCCTCCCCCACCTCTGCAGCAGGTCTGGTGACAGACCCTCGGCTTCGGCGGACGCCTCGATCGTGAACCAGTTGCTCGCGCGGTCGGCCAAGTATTCCCAGGGCTCTCGACCGAAGCGCCGACGCGCGTTGGCCACCCTCGTGAAGCCCAGCATCCGGGCAACCTCCCCAAAGGTCCCACCGTGATCGAGACACCAACGGGCGGCGTGGTCACGCAACCGCTCGAGTGTGAGCGGTTCACTCAGCCTCTCGGCCAGCGGAGCTACACACCTGGCCACCTGCTGCTGAAGGTACCTGGGACGGAGAGGTTGTCCGCCCCTGGTGCGCAGGACGTGGGCATCGGGGCTCAGATCGCGTGTGAGGAGGCCGAGGCTATGCTGCTCCCACTCGTCCATGTCGAAGGAGTACTCGGGCTGTGATCTCACGAACAGGACCTGGCGTGACCAGTCGATGGCCCCCGCTCTGAGTTCGCAGATCTCCGGCGCTTCAAGTCCGCGGTATGCGGCCAGGTACATCGCCACTGATAGGTTCAGGCCTGCATCAGTCTTCGTGTTCGGGGTCTTCAGGAGGAGGTCAACATCATCAACTCTCGGGACCGCGGTACCAACTGAGTTGGGTACGTGAGCCAGGCTCGCAAGTTCGGCGATACGCTCGTCGGTGAGTGGCTCGGCCTCGCCGTAGATCCATCCGAGTAGACCACCCAGCGCCTGTGATCGGGCGCGGGCCTTTGCAGACCGGCCTCGCAGGGAACTGAGAAGGCTGCGCATGGCTGGTCCGCGAGTACGCCCGTCGCTGACATAGGCCGACAGAGCCTCCAGGATCAGCGCGGCCAGAGCTTCCTCTACTTTGGCGCATTCGGCCTCGCCGTAGCCTCGCCATTGGCGGAGCGCATGCACGTAGGCATCAGCATGGGCCGCCAGGTCGTGCAGCGTGAGGGGAGCATTCTCAGGAAGAAGCGTGCTAATCATCCACCCGATTAGAGCAAATGTTCGAGGCGCTCGTCAAGCCCTTTCTCCGGGAAGACGACAGGTCACCGCGAAACCACGTCTCCTCATGTGTGTTCCAGAACGCGCCGATGCGGAGGAGACCCTTCAGTTCGCCCAGTAGAGTATGCTACCGACCGCACCCACTCTGCCTACTCACCTTGCGCGGGCGCAATCCAGCTTCCGACGACATCTCGCCCGTTGCAGGTCCCCGCACACTCCCTGCCGAAGTTATTGCAGGCGTCTGCTCTTGGCAGTTCGCCTGACCCCCGGGGGGCGGCAATCTGAGTTCCACCTCGGGGCGCCTGGCCAGGAACTACTGCCCCCTAATGGCCTACGGAGATCTCGACTGGATCGTCGGTTCCATCTGGCAGATTGCCTACGAGGTGCGGCGGACGTCCGTGTCCGGGGGAAGTGCCGCCAAGTCAGTCTCCCCCATGCCGTTGGGATACCGCCGCGCTCCCGTCTTCAGACCGCCCCAACAGGCTGTGCTGGCCGTGATGAGCACTCTTGGACGCAAGACGAGCAGTATCCGATCGAGACGAAGGGCCCACCACTCCAGCGAGGTGATACGTGCTGGTACCAGCATCGACCAAGCGGCAGAAGAAGATGCGCACACGCAAGGCGACGCCCAAAGCTTCGATGCTCATCGAGAGCATGCGAGACATCGGATACTCTCTCGAGACGGCACTGGCTGACGTCGTCGATAACTCAATCACCGCCGGGGCAACCACAATCCGAATGTTCGCGGACATTGGGGATTCGAGCATCAAGGTTGGCATTATTGATGACGGCGCAGGGATGAGCGAACCTGATTTGTTAGCGGCGATGGTACCCGGCAGCAACAATCCCCTGGAAGCGAGACCCCTCTCAGACCTTGGGCGTTTCGGCTTGGGGCTGAAGACTGCATCCTTCTCGCAGTGTCGTCGGCTTACCGTTGTGACACGACGCGAAGATGTCACCAGTGCTGCAATCTGGGATCTGGATTTCGTTGCGAAGACGGATGACTGGCTTGTGCAGATCCCTGATGATCTGACAATGATCCCTTGGGCTGATCAGTTGGGGGAGAGTGGGACGCTTGTGGTCTGGGAAGACCTCGACAGGCTACTCGAACAGGCGGATTCAGTGAATGCTCAATCCAATCTCGTCCGTCGGATTGATGATGCGCGCGAGCACTTGGAGCTGGTCTTCCATAGGTTCCTCTCGGGAGAGCATGGACTCAAGAAAGTCCGCATGCTTCTGAACAACCGCCCCCTCGAACCGTTCGACCCATTCCACTCCGAGCACCCGGCAACAATACGTGGTCCTATCGAGCGTATAAAAGTTGGCACACAGTTAGTAGTGGTTCAGGCATTCACACTCCCGCATCACCGCAAGGTGTCAACGTCAGACTGGGAGCGCTACGCAGGCCGCGCTGGTTACCTCAAGAACCAGGGCTTCTATGTCTATCGCGAAAAGCGACTGATCATCCACGGTACTTGGTTCGGCCTCGCCCGCCAGATGGAGTTGACCAAGCTCTCGCGCGTTCGCATAGACATGCAGAACGGGCTGGATGCAGAGTGGAAGATTGACGTGAAGAAATCTTCAGCGCAACCACCTTACCAAGTGCGCGAGAGGCTTCGCCGGATCATCGAACAGATTGGCGCAAGCTCAAAGCGCGTCTACACAGGCCGAGGGCACAAACTGACGACTGACAGCCGTCTACCGGTCTGGAATCGAATTCAGGACAAGAATGAGATCGTCTACCGCATCAACCCGGAACACCCCGTTCTCGTGGATTTCATATCGCGGCTTCCCGACGAGCTAAGGAGTGACTTCACTCGGGTCGTGGAACTTGCCGGCTCGACACTTCCCATGGATGCTCTTCTTGCTGACCTCGGCGGAAGCCCCGACAAGGTCAGCGGCAATACCACCTCGGACGAAACGCTCCTCCACACTCTGACCACGATCGTGACGCGTTTGCGGGAGTCGGGACTTCCGCACGAAGACATCTTGGACATGCTTAGGCTCTCAGAGCCTTTCCGCTCGAACTGGCAGCGCACTGAGGAATACTTGGAGCAGACCGGTCTGGAGGACCCAACAGGTGAGTGATGACTTGAAGGATCTCGAAACTATCGTTGAGGCGCTGCTGGCAAAGGACCAGAACCCGACGCCGGAACGAATCCGGCAACTGATCCATAGTTCGCGGTTACTCTACCCGATTGACGATGAGACAGCGGAGAGGTTGGCGCGCGAATTCGAGGTCCGTCACAGCGTGACCATGACGATCGGTGCGATGTTGACTGACCGAGAATATGAACCGTGGTTAGAGAGCGCGCGCTCGAAGATCACTCCATACTACTGGGACAGATACAAGAGGCTTCTTGCTGAGCAACGATTTACGGGTCAGGTAATCACAACTCTGGACGATGTGACAGAGCGGATCCTCGGTCTCCTGGAGAACCCACTGAAAGAGGGACCATGGGATCGCCGAGGGATGGTGGTCGGCCACGTGCAATCAGGAAAGACAGCAAACTACACGGGACTGATCTGCAAAGCTGCGGATGCCGGGTATAAGATCATCATTGTTATCGCTGGCATCCATAACAACCTTCGCAACCAGACACAGTCACGGATCGATCTGGGTTTTGTTGGACGCGACAGCGCACGGCTTCTGTCAGGAAGAGTGGAAAAGGTTGTCGGAGTAGGCCGATTTGACCAGACGCGCACCCCGATCACATTCACCAACTCAATAAGAGATTTCAACAAAGCACTGGCAACCAGCGTCGGCATACCATTGCAGAACCTCGCAGAACCTGCGGTGTTTGTGATCAAGAAGAACGCCAGTACTCTGAAGTACCTGCTCGAATGGCTGCGCGAATACAGCGCCAATCGGGACGGAACGAAGGTCGACGCCCCGATGCTGCTCGTCGATGACGAAGCTGATAACGCCTCGATCAACATCAGGTATGGGCGGGAGGAAGTCTCGACCATAAATGGGCGAATTCGCGACATACTTCAGCTGTTCGAGAGAAGCTGCTATGTCGGCTACACAGCAACCCCATTCGCGAACATCTTCATCGATCCGGATACTGATGATGAAATGCTGGGGGCGGACCTGTTCCCACGGAACTTCATTGTCAGTCTGGACCCGCCCACCAACTACTTCGGACCAGCAAGGGTGTTCTTTGACGATCCCGAGGCAGTAATCCGATACGTTGATGACAACGAGGATGTTCTCCCCCTCACGCACAAGATCGACACATACATAGACGCTCTTCCGCAGAGCCTGATCGATGCACTACGGACGTTCGTTGTCGCTCGTGCTATCCGCCTGGCGCGCGATCATCGGAACAAGCACTGTTCAATGCTGGTCAACGCCTCACGCTTCACCAATGTCCAGAAGCAACTCAGAGACCTTATCCACGCCAAGCTTCAAAACATGCAGGCCAGTGCGCGTATCAGTGGTGCATTGCCAGAGGAACAGGCACTGCAGGACCAGGAGCTCACAGAGCTCCACAACATCTGGACGCGCGAATTCTCGAAGACTGAGTTCTCATGGTCTGTAATTCAGGGCCTTCTGCATGAGGCCGCTGCGCCCATCAATGTGGTCGAAGTCAACAGCAACTCACCGGGTGCATTGCGCTATTCCGATTACGAAAGCACCGGTCTGAACGTCATCGCAGTCGGTGGGTACTCGCTGTCGCGGGGTCTCACGCTGGAAGGCCTGATGGTCAGCTATTTCCTGCGCAATTCCATGATGTATGACACATTGATGCAGATGGGGCGGTGGTTTGGCTACAGACCAGGATATGATGATCTTTGCCGAGTGTGGATGCCTGAGGATGCAGAGGGCTGGTACAGCCACATTTCCGAATCAATTGAGATGTTGCGCGAAGAACTACGACGTATGGAAGCGGCAAATGCAACTCCGGAGGAGTTCGGCCTGAAGGTGCGGAGCCATCCGGACACTTTGATCGTGACAGCTCGCAACAAGATGGGCTCCGGAGAGAAGGTGGTAGTCAGTATCGGGCTCGGCAACAACTTCATTGAGACGGCAACGTTAATGCGGGATGAGGAGAGTCTTCGCAGGAATAGACTTGCAGCTCACCGGCTTGCGGAGCGCCTAACCGAGTCCGACAGACCCGCGACTCAAGCGATCGGCATATCCGGAGGATGGTTATTTAGTGAGGTCTCAGTTGGGCCGGTCATCGACTTTGTCTCGGCCTTCCGAAACCACCCGGGATCCATGCTCACGGATCCAGAGCCGGTACGTCGGTACATCGAAGATCGCTATGATACGGAGCTTAGGGAGTGGGACATTCTCTTCGCCAGCCTGAATCGCGGAGGCGAGGACACTCTCATGGATTCGGATCTGTTGGGTGTTCCAATCAACTGTCAGCAGCGCACGGCTGGAAGGAGGAGTGATGGACGAACGCTCCGTATCACCAACAAGCAACGCGTCGCATCCCGCGGCGTTGAGAAAACGGGGCTTTCAGAGGAAGAGATTGACGCAGCCGAGCAGGGATACCGGAGAGAGAAGGGATTCGCTGAAGACATCAGCGTGAACTATCCTGACCGCATCTACCGTACCGCTCGCAAACGACCATTGCTGATCCTTCACCTTCTGGATGTCATCTCCGAGAACGGGAGCAGGATCATCCCGCAGCCCGTGGTCGCTTGGGGTATTAGCTTCCCGAAGCCCGAGCGAGAGGAGAAGCGTGTCGAGTACCTTGTGAACACGACCTGGGTCCGGGAAAACTACGCAGAGGATATCAATGAGGATGAGATGGGGGGCGACCAGTGAACAGCGACCCTTGGAGCGAGCTGGCCATTCCAAACGCTGCTGATGCCATCTCAGCTCGACGCGTCGATGCCGATAACCCCTGGGGCTTCTACTGGGCTCGTGGTATCGATCGGAAGTATCTGCTGGTGTTGAAGCACACGATAGAGTCGATGCCACACGGACGTTTCCCGAGATTGAAAGGGATTGAGGTGGTTGAGACAGAGGGTAGCAGTGACGGCGAACGTATGCTGATCTTCCAGCTCAACGATTCGACACACAGGGACATATTCCAGAAGCTCTGCGCTGACATCGTGGCGCGTGCATCCTCGGCGAGGTCGGAAGAAGAGGCCGTTGAAGTCGCCCTCGCACGAACGTGGCGATGGCATCATCTACTTCGCGGCGGAAGTGACGGACGGATGTCGCCGGAAGAGCAGAAGGGCTTGATCGGTGAACTCTTCGTACTGGAGCGCTATCTACTGCCCCGATTCTCCGCACTGGATGCCATCAGCGCCTGGCATGGCCCTTCAGGCGCGCCGAAGGATTTCGAGATCGGCCGGATATGCGTTGAGGCCAAGGCGAGACGCGGCGCAGCAACACCATATCTCGCAATCAGTTCGGAACATCAACTCGATGACACCGGAGTAGACGCACTCTTCCTCCATGTCATCGAACTCAGCCAAGCGCCAGCCAGCCCATCTCCTGGACTCAGTGTAACTGACGCTGCGCAGCGAATTCGGCAGCGGATCATCGGCATTGATGGAGCGGCTGAAATGGCCTATGAAGGCCTCCTTGCCGCCGCTGGTTTTCGCTGGGAAGACGACTACTCTGACTCGCTCTGGCTAGTCGGCGACAGCCGCCTCTATGCTGTAAAGGACGGATTTCCGCGTATTACCGCCCCGACCGTGACACCAGGGGTTTGCGACGTAAAGTACTCTGTTTCTCTGGCCGCATGCGAAGCGTTTCAGGTGGCGGATGCTGCGCTGGAATCTGCCTTGGAGGGACAGCATGGCGATTGAGCTCGAGGACTTCTACAATGAGTTTCATCAGGAAGTATATGGCTCGGCAGACGCGGAGGGACGGTATGTCGAGGACGCATTCTTTGACATCTTCTGCGGACATCTTATTGGCGCCGGTGAACTGGATACGGCTGACAGAGCACAGTATCTGCCACCGCGCGGTATGCGAGTTGATGGCTATGGAGGCGACCCGTCTTCCGCGGGTGGTATCCTGAGCCTGATTGTCGTGGATTACACCCAGTCTGAAGAGATAGCGACGCTTACGGCCTCGGATATGAACGCCATATTCAAGCGTACAGCAAACTTCCTGACCAAGAGTCTCGATTCCTCATTCCGGGACAGCCTTGAAGAGACATCTCCAGCCTTTGGTCTCGCCGATCTGATCGCGAGACGTTGGCCGGTTGTTCAGAAGGTTCGTCTTTTCCTCATCAGCAATCGCCTACTCAGTGCTCGTGTCGACGGCAGAGAAGCTGGTGCAATCCACGGGATTCCCCTCACATATAGCGTTTGGGACATGGGGCGCCTGCATCGCTTTGCGACCTCGGGTCATGGACGTGAAGATATCGTCATCGATCTCGCCAACGAGTTTGGTGGACCACTATCAGTTCTTCCCGCGCACCTCACGGAGGCCGACTATCAGGCATACCTGGTTGTCGTGCCAGGCCTGCAGATCGCTGAGATTTATGATCGCTGGGGAGCAAGGCTACTGGAGCAGAACGTGCGGGTATTTCTGCAAGCCCGCGGCAATGTGAATAAGGGCATTCGTAATACCCTCGAAAATGACTCGGAGATGTTCTTCGCATATAACAACGGCATCACAGCGACCGCTGAGAGTGTTGAGACGGAAGTTGTCGATGGCGGGATAGTTCTGACTGGCATGAGAAACTTCCAGATCGTGAATGGGGGACAAACAACAGCCTCGATTCATGCGGCCAGTAAGAAGAAGGATGTGGACCTGTCAAGAGTCTTCGTACAGATGAAGCTATCGATCATCGAACCAGCCCGCACGGAAGAGGTTGTCCCGAGAATATCGGAATACGCCAACACTCAGAACCGTGTCAACGCTGCGGATTTCTTCTCCAACCACCCATTCCACATTCGCATCGAGGGATTCTCGCGGCGTATCTTTGTGCCATCACTCGACGGAACATTTCGTGAATCGAAGTGGTTCTACGAACGGGCACGAGGACAATACAATGATGCACGATCGAACCTCACGCCTTCACAGAGGAAGAAGTTCGATCTGGAGTACCCGAAGCGCCAGGTATTTGACAAGACAGATCTGGCGAAACACCAGAACACGTGGAGCGGATGTCCGCACATCGTCAGCAGAGGCGCTCAGAAGAATTTCGCGCACTTCGCAGTGTCGGTAGGGAAGGAATGGTCTAAGCAGTCAGATGCCTTCAATGAGTTGTACTACCGTCAGTCAATCGCGAAGGCGATCCTTTTCCGTGAGGTCGAGAAGCTTGTCAAAGAGCAGCCTTGGTATCAGGGCGGGTATCGTGCCAATATCGTGACGTATGCAATTGCGCGTTTTGCGGCTGACGTTGAGAGCGACGGCAAGAGCTTTGACTTTGACGCGGTCTGGAAGCGACAGGGCATATCCAAAGAACTGAAGGAAGCACTCACCCTCGCTGCCGCTGCAGTCCATGACGTGATCACTGACCCGCCACAAGGAATGCGTAATGTCACAGAGTGGGCTAAGCAGGAGGCATGTTGGACCCGAGTGACTGATTTGGGGACATTCTGGCCGATGGGGCTGCTTGATTCACTGCGGTCGGAAGAAGATCAGCGGGAAATCATAGCCGCTGGCATCAAGGAACAGAAGATGCACAGCGGCGTCGATGCTCAGATTGCCGTGACGAATGCCGGTGGCGAGACTTGGCGTCTTATCAGGGAGTGGGGAAAATGCCGAAAACTGCTATCGGAGACAGAACTAAGCATTCTTGATGCTGCTTCGTTGGTTCCGGCACGGGTACTCACCGACAAGCAAAGCGTACTCTTACTCAACACTCTGAAAAGACTCCACGGGGAAGGTTGCCAACTGGGCTTGGACATATCCGACTGAAATGGATCATGTACGCGACCGTAGAACTGGTCTGGCTGCTCCGTCAGCGATGGCGGCGTAGCTTCCGCCTGACCGCCGATACGGCCACTGCAGTTGATGGTCAACACGTGGTTCAGCCGAGCAGGCGCGAAAGGGTAGCAATCAGGTTGCCTGCATCGCTGGTCTCACACTCCCAGACAACATGCACCCTCCACCCCATTTGCGTCAGTTCCTGTTCTTGGCGCTCGTACCGCCTCACGTTTTCCAGAAACTTCCGCTGCCAGAAATCCACACGAGTCTTCGGGCTGTACGCGTACTTGCAGCCGGCATGCCGATGCCAGAAGCAGCCGTGCACGAAGATCGCGGTCTTGTGCTTCGGGAGCACGATATCTGGTGTGCCCGGCAGGTCCTGTCTGTGAAGACGGAACCTGTATCCCAGCCTGTGCAGCGCCGAACGCACGAGAAGCTCAGGCCGCGTATTCCTGTCCTTGATACGCGACATGTTCCAACTGCGTCTCGCCTGGTCCATGTTGTCGGTCATTACTGCCCCGCCAGCTTGGCTCGCTCCAGCAATTGCAGGACAACTTCGGCGATCTGCCTGGCGAGAAGCGGGGGGACTGCATTCCCCACCTGGATGTATTGCGCCGTGCGGCCCCCACAGAAGATGTAGTTGTCCGGGAAGGTCTGGATGCGTGCGGCCTCCCTGACGGTAAGGCTGCGGCACTGTGCCGGGTCAGGATGGATGAAGTAATGGCCGTCCTTGGCGATGTGACTTGTGATTGTGGTCGCAGGTCGGCCCGACACCTGAACGCGGAAGCGATCCGAGAAATGCCCGTGTGTGACAGCCTGCTGGACGTTGGCGTGTGCAGGCAGTAGTTCACTTGGGAACTTACTCAGAACAGGCGAGACGCGGTGGGTTGCTGCGTAGCACGCGGCGAAGAAATAGCGCTGCAGGTCATCACGTCGATGGCCTCGTGCGCTGTGGTTGTATACGGCATGGGCACGGCCGTCAATGAACCAGTCCGCCAGACACGGCGCGTCCTCGGTGCTATCCCACGATATGGCATCGGCGCCGGCCTCGGCCGACGGACTCTGCGCGTGCTCCAGCACGCTAAGCCCCATCTCGGCTACATCACCCGGTTCGTGCATCCATCGCAGTGAACGGTTCTCCTGTAGCGCGGCCAGCCATTCGTCTGAGCCATCCACCTGCCTGGAGAGGCGGCTGCGCAAGGGCGGCAGGCCTCGAAGAGCCGATGCGACGCTGACAATGTCTGAAGATCTCTCAAGCACCCCCGGTTTGGCGCGCGCACCAACGTCTTCTCTTACGCCAAGCAGAAGAATCCTGTGCCGAGCTTGTGGTATGCCATAGTCCTCTGCCTTGACGACAAAATGAGATCGGTCACACCCCACGTCGTCATAGGTTGTCGGAACGATCAGCGAGTGGATCTTGTACCTGTAGCGTTTCCCGCTACCAGCGCCCACGCTGGGCTGGGACAAGTCATCGAGGATCTGGCCAAAAATGAGGTTGCCATCAATCCGAGCCGATAGAAGGCCTTTGACGTTCTCGAACACAAAGACAGGCGGCCAATGGCGCTCGATAATTCGGAGGTACTCTCTATATAAGAAATGCCGAGCATCATCCTCTGGGCAATACCCCTGTTTTCCTCTATTCCTGGCGCGACCAACGAGCGAGTATGCTTGGCATGGCGGTCCACCCACGAGTACCCATGCCTTACGACCGCGCAGAGCACGCTCGATCCATCCGTCCACCGTGGCAGGGTCGATGACGCCCAACTCAGCCTGTCTCGCCTCTGTTCTGGCGGTCTCTGCCTCAACTTGATGCCTCGAATACAACTCTTGCCGGGCGTCTTGGCCGGCATGGGCGAGCTCATAGTAGTCATCAGGCGCCTGGTTGTCAGGGAACTGGCGGAGGAAGCTTCGAAGCAGGAGCGTCTCGTGAGCCTGTGCCTCCCTCTCGACCGACAGTGCAACCCGGAAACCACGGAGGCCCTCCCGATGCACCGACGAGAAACCTTCGCCCAACCCTCCCGGGCCGGCAAAGAGATCTACAACGGGGATCCCGCTGTCGGTGAAATCGAACGCAGAACGTGAACGCACTTGGCGAGACCTCAGTCTAGATGGATGTGTAGGAAGACGCGATAGCGTCAGATAGGAGAGCACTGTTTGCCCCCTGTATGATACTGCTGGACGGCATATAGTCAAGTCGACGCCACATTGGTGCCAGGGTATCGCTGCTGCCATCACTACGACGGTCATTCATCGCCCGAAGGTGCCGCGGGGAAAGAGGTGTGAAGCCGAGCACAAGCGAATGAATCGGCAGGGGTATTTCAGCCCCTCACTGTAGAAAAGACTGCGGAGAGAGCCCAAATGGAAACTACTACGCCAGTAGCAATATTGGAGAACCACAAGGCCACCGGTGAGCCGCTGGACGAGTGCGAAGTCCAAGCGGTGGTAGACGCCGGGTTGACCGCATGGGATGAGTGGGAGGACCGCGGAGGAGGCTTGTACTGGCTGGCTGAAGCCTTCCCGTTGGACGATGACTGAGCGGAGCAGGTCAGTTCGGTATTGGCCCAACAGCCGGAACTGGTCTGCAAACACTGACACCCATCACACATCGTTCTGGGCTATCCCCCGTTGGACATTCCGACTGTTACCCCCTCATCTTTGTGCTTTTGGTCTTCGCGTGGTCCGGCGGGAGCCGCTCTGCACGACAGCGGCGGGACCCATCAGGCCTCGGTCTGGCCGCTCGCGCGCGGGTTCTCTTTGGACTGTCATGCGGTCGCTGGGCGGGTTGAGTTCCGAGATTACGTTGTGATGCACGAGCTGGGAGTGACGAGAGCGACAAGGTAGTCTACCGACGACCAAGACGGCAGGACCCAATAGACCAGCAGCTGATGGAACACCTGGGCAGCATCAGACGCTGAGTGTATGTCCATCGTCAAGCAGGTCGTCGGCGTGAAGAGGAAGCGCTGTTTAGAGTGGATCGGGTGCATTCCCTGCCTCCCGGTCAGGTAGCCCTTCTCTGCTTTCGCAGCCAGGTACCCAATGTCTCCGCCATGTCCTCTCCGATGTTGACCACGGGGCGGCGTTCCTGCACGATCGCCAGTGCCTCTGACCACTCCAACCCTCGCGAGACTGCGACGTAGAGGGTAACGATACCAGCCGAACGGGATTCCCCGGCGGTGCAATGCACAAGCGTCTTGCCACGCGTCAGTGCCTCGCCGATTGCAGTGACAATCTCCGCCAGCAACGCAGCGGGAGCGTGGTCCACGCCAACATTGCGAAACGGCAGCACCTGCCAGCCCCTCCCCTCCACTGCTTGACTCTCGCCAACACTGATGATCGTCTTGAACCCATTGTCCCAGATGATCTCTGCGTCTTGGGCTGGGGCACGGGACGACAAGGCAAGATCGTCGGTGATCCACGAGATGGTATCCCAAGCATTATCTGGCATTTCGGTCACATCCCATGTAGCTACGCTGCGGGGGCGGCGTCGGTGGTCCATTGAGCCTGCGGCAGAAGTAGATAATTGATGTCAAACGTCCAGTGCTTCGCCATCATCGAGAAGCTCGACATTAGGGAATTCCCCGGCGTAACGAGCGGCGTGTTCGGTATGCACAGGGATAATCTTGCCCGGCCGAATGCCCTTCACCAAGCGTTTGAGGTCTTCCCACGAGGCGTGGCCGCTGGTGTGTAGAAACTCGGGCTGCAGACCGTGCCGGTCGCACAGGGGGCGCACGTAACGGTCGTCCGTCCAGTAGCCTTCCCACATTGACCAGATGATTTTGACGTCCTTGATCTCAGCACCCAGATTCCGTTCCAGAGCCAGCACCCGGTCGTTGGTGCGCATCAGTAGCACGACATCTGCTTTCCGCATCTTCATACCCTTCCAGCCGGTCAGCTTCGGTTTGATCTCGTCAAGGAAGGCCTCCTTGCCAGCCTGCCGTAGGAGATTCTGTTGG
>Ga0194052_1001373_pt1 | contig 14154 bp, 12 predicted proteins | sample SepL226m_MetaG_FD_160117 | JGI IMG/M metagenome (GOLD analysis project Ga0194052, IMG submission 160117) | Anoxic zone freshwater microbial communities from boreal shield lake in IISD Experimental Lakes Area, Ontario, Canada - Sep2016-L227-6m | ecosystem: Environmental > Aquatic > Freshwater >... | reverse complement strand
CATTACCTCTTCATGTATTTTTCAAAATTTTTCTACCTCATTTTCTGGTTTCCCTTTATTTTCTCTTTCTTCAAGTTCTTTCAAGATTTCTCAAGCTTTTTTTAGAGATTCAGGAGTCCCCTTTTGCATTTCCTGAGCAGCAATGAGTCTTAATTCTTCTTTTCCTTTTCCATCGTAAGGATTGGAAACTTTGTTTTGGGCGTTATTGACCATTGGTAAAATGTAGAAGGTAAAATGACATACCTTGATTTTATCCCAAAATGTCTTTTTTGTCAAATTTGGTCCTTTGAAAAAAGAATATGGACTTCTTTTGACTTGCCATATTCCTTTTGTATTATATAATATGCTTTATTGATTATTTTTTAAACTCTTTGCTCATTTGTTTCTTTCTATAGGCGTTTGCAAATCTGTGGGCTTCGTCTCTCGCCATCAAAAGTAATTTATCGGCTTCATCGTACGTAATTTCCTTGACCGTTATTTGTAAATTATCTTTGAGACGGTAGATCTTTTCTTGGATGACTCCCTTACGTGAAGGAGATCAGATTTTTGATTTATTCCTCGCCTCACCCTTTCCAAGCGAAATAATATCTATTTTGTCCAAGATTTCTGCGAGTTTTGGTTCTGAAGTATAGAGTTTTTTGATGATATTGAGCTGGCCTTTTCCTCAGTCGATCACTAGGCAAGAGGGGAGGTTGTTCTCAGCGTCCATATGCTCAAATCTACGAATAATGAGCTCCTGTAAAGCAAGATAATCATCGCCTCCTGGGGTCTGCATTTTGTATCTGCGATAGCCATGAGGATATTTGATTCCTCCAAGAAGACAAGAAAGCCCGCCACTGGATCGTCCTCCTGAAAGGTGGGAGATATCGATACATTCTATTCTATACGGGAAATTCTTGAGCTCGTACCTTGTTTGGAGTGTTTTCAAGAGTTCATTGATGAGATTGCTCTCATCGAAGGATGAATTGATGAGGTAGGATTGGAAGAGCTGCTCCGTCAATACCTGGAGTTCTTTCTGGGTATTTTTCTTGAGCTTTTTGATGGTTGAGATGATGAGCTCGTTTTTGGGTGCCGATTGAGGATATAATGTGCCGAATTCCCTATTGAGATCGAAGATGATTTCATCCTCCTCTTTATCGTTGATATGTTCCTTATGACGGATGATGTCGATCAACTTTCCTTCGTAAAAATACAAAAGAATATAGATCCACCGTTGTCCCACTTGTTTGACGTGAATAACGTATCCTTGGATTTTTTCTTGGACGACGACAGTTTGTTGCTGGGTCATTGCATCTATTTCGGTGAAGATATCTCTGAGTTTTGCTGCTCGCTCGAAATGTTGTTTTGTAATAGCTTTTTGAATCTGGCTTTTGATTTCGTCTTTGATTGGTTTTGTATTTCCTTTGAAAAATGATGTTAGTCTTTGCATAATCGCGTCGTAGTCTTTTTTGGGATTTTTAAATCCTCCACCACTGTCGTGGTCCCTCCCGCCATTGCGGGACAGGCTCTCCTTTAATAAAGGAGGACATCATGCACATCGGCCCTTACATAGTCCAAAATAGTAGTCTGAACAGACTTTCCCTTGTTTGAATTGCGTTGTTTTGCAGCCTCTGTATTGGAGGATTTGTCTGATGTATTGGAGGAATTTTTTGAGGTTTTGAGTATTGTGTTTGGGGCCTATATAGGTAGACCCATCATTGATTTTCTTCCTCACTAAGATGATCTGGGGATAGGTTTCATTTGTGATTTTGATATAGGCATAGCTGTTGTCTGCTTTGAGGAGATTGTTGTAATACGGTTGATGTTTTTTGATGAGATTATCTTCAAGATATAAGGCTTCGCTTTCATTATTTACACTATGGAAGTCTAGGCTTTCTGCTTTACTTACCATTTCTTGTTTCCGCAGGGATCCTGGAGAGAAATATTGGCTTACTCTTTTTTTGAGGTTTTTTGCTTTTCCGATATATAAAATTTTGCCCTTTTCATCTTTGAAGATGTAGACTCATGCAGTGTCTGGTATATTTTGTATTTTATCGAGAGTAAACATGGAAGGGAATTGAAAATTGAGAATTTAAAATTGAGAATAGGAAATTGATGTATTGAGGTAATAAAGGTACAAAGTGGCTTGCTTCGTAAGGTACGGTTTGAAACCGTACCCTACAAAAAATCCGTCATTATTAATTCAATTCAAGTATGTTTTCTTCCTCTCAATTTGCAAGATTTTTCCATCAAAAAAAACCTCACATGATAGCAAGGTTCTCTTTGTTTATTTCAGGTTATTATTTTTTCTTTGGAGCGATGAGTTCATATACTCCCTTTTCTACTCTCTTGAAAAGATCTTTGTACTTTTGAAGATTGAGCATAACGGTGTTTGGACTTACCATCTTTTCCTTGAGCATTTCTCTGCAAAGTTCTTTGACATTCATAGGTCTGTCATTCTTTTCGAAGATTCTTACGAGAATTTCTTTTACCATACCTCCTTCATATCCTCGTTCTTTCAATCCGTAGATTCCAAGTCCGAGATTTACGAAGATATCATTATTTTTGACAAGTTCATTGTGAACGGTGTTGATTTTGACATTTTTTGCAGGGAATCGTTCCATGATCTTGGATGGTAATTCCTGGTAATGGATAGGTTTATTGAGTCTTCTCATGGTGTAGAGAATTTTGAGTTTGATGGTTTTTGGATTGACATCAGCAAAGGTAGGAAGACCGATTTTTCCATCGAACACACTCATTTCTCTGATAGATTCGAAGAAGTTTACATAGAAGAGGTCATTTTTGAGGTAATGGACTTCTTTGTAGTCTTTTGCGAAGTTTTCCTTGAGGTGACCAATGAATTCATAGAGGTCTTGGCTCTTAGCTCTTTTTTCGAAGTAGGCACTGATCGTCAATACCATCTTAGTTAACAAATCTTCATATAATGGTTCTAGATAGAATGCTTTGTTGAGGTATTTGTTTCTCTTGAGGTAAGTAACGTCAAAGTCAGAAACTAAGATAAGTTTAAGTTCTTGTTTAGAAAATTTGAAGATATTCTTGTTGAAAAGTTTGGAAATCAAAATGTCTTCGCAAAGCAATCCTCCATGAGCATCCAAAACTTTTTTAGCTTCGTGAAGAACTTCCATGTAAGTTTCATTTCCTACGATAAGTCTTCTAAATCTCATCAAGGCTTGAGTTTCTATTTGTCTGATTCTTTCTCTTGTAAGAAAATATTCCTTTCCAATCCTTTGGAGGGGAATTTCTTTATTTCCTTCTAAACCAAACTTCTTCATCAATACAAGTCTTTCCTTTGGTTTACAGTAAATCAAAATATCTTTTAGGTTGGTCTTTTCTATATCAACCTTGAGTTTCTTATCGTCCATTTTTACATTAAAATTCATACTTATGGTATAAACAAATAAAAGAACATTTGTTACGGCTTAGTGATAAGAATTTGATATTTAATGTCAAGGCTTTTTTCCTGATAATTTTTTTGACATTTATATGATATTGTAGTCTGGTATCGCTTTTAAGATAGGGTTTTCTCTTTATCCCTTATACATTAAATTTGAAGATAATAACATCGCCATCTTTGACGATATAGTCTTTCCCTTCTAGTCTCACTAAGCCTTTTTCTTTTGCCTTGAATCGAGATCCTGTTTCCAAGATATCTTTACAGCTTACTATTTCTGCCTTGATAAATCATTTTTCAAAGTCGGTATGGATAGCAGATGCTGCTTGAGGTGCGGTAGAGGCAATGGGGATTGTCCATGATCTTGTTTCATCTTCTCCGGTAGTGAAGTAATACATGAGACCTACCTTTTCAAATCCTAACTTGATGAGATCATTGAGTGTAGGAATGTGAGTTACCTTATCGATACTGACTAATTCTCTGATAAATTCATCTTTTTCTTCGTCGCTCATGTCCATCATTTCTGATTCGAGTTTAGCACAAACTATTGCTATTGGGCTTTGTAGTTTTTCCATAAATTCATTTGCTATTTCATGAGCAAAAGGAATATCGTCCTGGCCAATATTTATCGCATAGATAATGGGTTTTGTAGTGAGAAAATTGTATGATTTGATAAGTTTGAGATCGTCTTTGCTGAGTTTTTCTTTGATGTTGTGAGCTATCTTTCCTTGGATAAGTGCCTGTTGCATCTCCATGAGTATTTCAACGAGTCTGACTTCGTCTTTTGTTCCTTTCCCTACCTTAGTTTTTTTAGCAAGATTTCAGAGGTTTCTTTCTATTACTTCTAGATCAGCAAAAATAAGCTCAGTATTGATAATTTCTACGTCTCTCATCGGATCTACGCCTCCTTCTACATGAACTACGCCACTATCTTTGAAATATCTCAATACCTGCACGATGGCATCCACCTCTCTGATATGAGAAAGAAATTTATTTCCTAGTCCTTCGCCTTTGCTTGCTCATTTTACGAGACCTGCGATATCTACGAATTCTATACTAGAATAGACTTTCTTTTTGGATTGAGACATCTCAGCCAGACTATCAACTCTAGGATCTTTGACATCGACGATTCCTATATTGGGATTGATAGTACAAAAAGGAAAATTTTCTGCTGGAGCAGCATAGGATTTAGTTAATGCGTTGAAGAGGGTAGATTTACCGATATTTGGCATTCAAACGATTCCGATTTTCATGGTAATGATAAAATGATAAAAGGCCTTTGGCCGATAAAGTGATAAAGAGTTTCTAATTGATTTCTATATCGATGTGTCTGACTTGAGGGAATTTATCCTTGATTTTTTTCTCTAGTTCATCTATTTTTGTTCCTATAATTCTTGGGACTCTTCTCGTATAGTCGATACAAAATTCTAAGAAATCATTGTAACTTTCTTTTACTTCTTCGTATTCGTTTTTCAAAAAATTATTTCTATTGATTTCTTTGAGTAATCCGGTTCCATTACATTCTATTTCGCACTTGATATGATAGGTATCCATATCCAACATTGTCGATTTAAAATCTAATACTTTTTCAATGATCCCATCTTGTTCCATGAGTTCGATGATGTCATCTTTGATATCAGAAGGGATGGATTTCCCTATCAAGAGTTTTCTATTTTTATTGATAAGGATAATCGCCATAGCGCCTAGAAGTACTCATATAATAAGTGAAGTAATAGCATCTCGTAATGAATTTCCACTAAGATAAGAAGCAAGTAATCAGATGACAGCTATTGCTACTCCGACGACAGCTATACCATCTTCGTACACTACCGCCAAAGTAATGGGGTCTGCGTGCTCTAAGATCAGCTTTCGTTTTCTATGCGTTGAAGTTTTTTTTACTTCACGAAGTGCTATTGCTAGAGTGATAGATTCAACAATAAACGATATTGCTAAGATGATAAATGTTCGTTGATTGATATGAATTTCTCCTGGGGTGATGAGTGAAACAATCCCGTGATAGGTTGTAACCCCAGCTCATACGAAGAAAATCCCACAGGCAGAAATGAGTGCCCAGAGAAATCTTTCTTTCTTATATCCATACATAAAGGTGTCGGTAGCTTGTTTTCTAGAGCGTCTGATTCCTATCATCAGTAATGCTTGATTGGAAGTGTCTGCAAAACTATGAATAGCTTCTGAGAACATAGATCCAGATCCTGATGCAAGAAATCCTAAGAATTTTATTATGGCGATGATCGTGTTTCCTGTGACGGCTGCAATGACGGCAAACTGTCCTCTTTTGTGATCTGTTGGATGGTCCATGGAGTGATTATATTTTTATGACATAAATTTCTTTGCTTTCTTTTCTGCAAGATTTTGGCTTGAATGTCTTGATATTTTTCCCTCCAAAGACTTTTTTGAGATGGGTGAGATATTCATCAAATCCTGGTCCCATGAAGAGTTTTGTGACAAATTTTCCTCCTGGGGCAAGTAATTCTTCGTAGATCCAAAGTGTCTGTTCAAGCAGAGCAAATGATCTCATTGCATCGACATCTTTAGTCCCGATGGTATTTGGTGCCATATCGGATTGGATAAAGTCTACTTTCTGAATATTATTTTGGTTAAGAAGTGCTCTGATGGCATCGTGATCAGTCACGTCTTGTATATAGGTCACGGTATGGGGAATAGAAATATCTACTTTTTTGATATCAAATCCTACAATAAGAAAATCTTTAATTTTCATGGTAGTAAGGAGATTGGAAGTGTATTGCATCCAGCTTCCTGGTGCACATCAGATATCGATGACGGTTTTCGTTTTTTTGTCCAAAAGATGAAATTTGTCCTGAATTTCTTCAAGCTTAAATGCACTTCTTGCTTTATATCCTTGCTCTTTAGCTTTTTGGAAATAGTGATCGTAGGGATTGTACATTGTCCGTATGGAATGTTAAGTGTTAAATGTTAAGTTTTAAATGAAGGAGTCTTTTTTAAAATGGGGCTTTAAACTTTCTGCTTCAAGCTCCATCATACCTATTTCCTATGAAAATACAATGGATATACCGTACCAACTTGAAAATAACAAACCTCTTCGCTATGCTCAAAGTTTCTTTATTCAAGTAAGGTCGGTATAACTTCGCACACATAAAAAGTCTCATTTCATTTAACTTTTTATTGGGGCTCAGTATAAGCTTATTGGAGGACAAAATTCTTCATTTCTTTCCTGACTTGTTTGTATTGTGGGCAGAATTTTTCTACTTCTGACCAGAATTTTGCCGAATGATTTTTTACCTTGAGATGGCAGACCTCATGGATAATAACGTAAATAATATATTTAGTCGGTAGATGGACGAGGCTGAGATTGAGTGAAATTTTCTGGTCATGCGTACAGGATCATCGTTTTGCTGTAGATTTTCTAATATTTAATTGTATATATTTTTTCCCTAAGAGAGAACTATACTGATCCATCAATGGACGAGCATATTCTTCCAAAATTTTTTTAAGTTCAGTCTGAAGTTTTTTGGGGTTTGGTGTGATCTCTGAGATGGAAATTGGTTCTCCGAAGAGAGTAGTCATCCCGTCGTTTGCGGTCTGTATTTTTTCTTTTTTTAAATATTTTTGTTGAAGTTTTTCTCCTTTTTGGACTAAGCATTCTTCGAACTTTTTATCATGTTTGAGAAATTTAGGAATGGTGATTTCTAGTATCCCGTCCTTATTTATTCTGGCATAGCCGTTTCTGACTGATTTATAGGTGATGATGTGTTCCATATCGAGAAATATATTGTTTGGGTGGGCGGTTGCAAAAGAAATTTTGAATTTTATAAGTTTATTTTTTCTCCTCTACTGTTTGTTTCCGTAGGACATACTTTTGGCATTGCCCCAAAAGTATGCAAAAAGTCTAGGCCCTGCCTACCGGCAGGCAGGCTCACAATCCGCCATGTTTGTTCGGCCCTTTGGATTGCTTAGTCAGAGTCTGTCTTTCAGCCCATTCAACATGTAAGGATTGCTACTGTTCATTAAATTTCTTTTTAATAAAAAATCTAATGTTGCCTGCCCCGCAACGGCGGGGTTACTTATTAACTAAAAAAACCCTCAGCGATGGCGAAGGGATTTTCTTTTATCTTCTCTTCATCTTATATTCTTCGTTCATGGTAGTTGCTGTTTCTTTCGCAATGAACTCTGGATAGATATCTCCATTGTCTAAACAACTTCCTTCTCTGTATTGTCTGTTGTATTTGTTGATATATTTTGTCCCATATCTTAAACGATTGTCTGTATTGAAAATATGGATAGTTGGTTTACGATTTTTGTCTATTGAGATTCCTCCGATATGTTGTAATCAATGGTGATTATACATAAAGTGATAAGCAAGATTTGGATTGTTGATTGCATATGCTCCTATTCGTTCTATTTTTATTAGTTCTTCTTTTGTATATATAGTCACTCCTTCTCCAAAATGTATATTATTGTCTCTTATATCTATCAATAATGTTTGATCATTTACGCAATCATAATAATCTTCCTGGTAGTAGAATACCTGACAAGAAGATGATCCTTGAATTTCTGGAATTTCTTTTTTGTGAAAACTTTCTGGTACAGATTTTGGATAATAATTTAATAGATCTTTTTGTTGTTCTCATCTTTTTTCTTCTTCTATTTTTTCTTCTGCTTTTTGTGAGGATATTATTTCTGATCATTCATATCGTTCTCTCAGTGTCTCTTCAATATCTGCAGCCTTTTTGATGGCAATAGATATCATCTGATGTGGAGAATTGATAATCAGATTTGTTAAATTGTTTAAAGATTGCTGCTGTACTGCTAATCATTGGATATTGCTTATATTGAGCAGTGTTTGATAGAGTTTTTTTCTATTTTTTTTGGTGATTTTTTCTAACTGCTCTAAGCGTTTTTCATTGCTCTCATTGAATGCTTGGAGTATTGGAAGAATGTTGTTTGATGTCTTTTTGAGACTTGAGTATAGTCTAGGGAAATGATTTTCTATGTCTTCAAGTGTCTCTCCTCAATATTTATGATTTCATGATGAGTCGAGTAATTCTCCTGTTTCTTTGCTAAAATATGTCTCTTCATCGTCTATGAGTCCAAGGAGATCTTTTATTTTTTCTATTGTTTCTGATTTTTGTATAATTTTTTGTTGTTGTTTGAGAAGCTGTTCTGTTTCTTGGATAATTAATGTTTCTTGGATTTGTTCGATCGACATCACTATATTTTTTATAATATAAAAGTGTCGAACGTATTATATATTTACGTTTATAAATCAATTCTTAATTGCTATTACATGTTGTCGAAAATATCAACAAATTATACTTTTTTGAGGAAAGTGCTATTGATCTTTCGGATATATTCGAAAAGTGATTTTACTGTTTGGTAGAGAAGTTTGCTCTCTATAATCATGGCAACCATGTCTGATTTCTGGAAAAGATTGATCATAATCTTGTCTGTTGCATAGATATGGATTCCGCATACCAGACAAAGATCCTTATTGTTTATTTTTATTTTTTCTCTCAGAAGTTTCTTGTCGATTTTATATGTCCTTTTTTTGTCTTTTAAGTCGGTAGAAAGGATCCTTTGTTTTATTTTTTTGGAGACTCTTTGTTTGGTGAATTGATGATTTATAAAGTTTAGGAGTTCGGCGTCTTGTATTTCACTTCCTATGAAAGAGCATATCTCCTTCTTCTCTGTAAGTAAATCCCTGTAGATATTTTTTACTCATTCTAATCCATCGGCGATTCTGACTGTTGGTCTAATGCTGTATGAATTTATGAGTTCGTGAAAAAGTGGTAATGCACTTTCAAATGTAGCATATTTTTGTTTTAGCTGCTCTGCTAGTATCTCTGGAAGTGTTGCAGTAAATTGTACTATTCATTTTTTTTGCGTTTTCTGTATGTATCCAAGCTGTATCAAATTTTGTAAGATATCGTAACAACTTGATCTATTTATTCCGCTTTTGCTAGAAATTCTTGTAACAGGAGACGTACCTATCTCTAGAAGGGACAGGTACACTTTTGCCTGTTTATCATTTAATCATAGATTTTTGACTATTTCTAGAAGCATGATCGTAGTACATCGATAAATCTATTTCCCATATTTAGCAGTAGTTCCTAATCTTTCTTCGATTCTCATCAATTGGTTATATTTACAGATTCTATCTGTCCTAGATGCTGACCCTGTCTTGATAAATCCTGTATTCAAGGCTACAGATAAATCAGCGATGAAGGTATCTTCTGTCTCTCCTGATCTATGAGAGATGATGGCATTCATACCGTGCTCTTGAGCCATACGTACACAGTCGATAGTCTCTGATACGGTTCAGATTTGGTTAAGTTTGATAAGGATTGCATTCGCCATTCCTTGATCGATTCCCATTTGTAATCTTTCCATATTGGTAACGAAAAGGTCATCTCCTACGAGCATAATCTTGTCTCCAAGTTCTTTGGTGATCTCTTTTCGTCCATCGAAATCGTCTTCTGCCATTCCATCTTCGATAGACATGATAGGATATTTCTCTACTCGACTTTTATATAATTGGACAAGTTCTGGATGATCGAGAATTCTTCCTTCTCCTGCAAGATTATATTTTCCTTCTTTGTAAAATTCTGATGCTGCACAGTCGAGTGCTAATTTGATTTTTCCTTCATGTCCTGCAGCAGTGATCGCTTGCATGATGACTTGCAATGCTTCTTCATTAGATCCGAGGTTTGGTGCATATCCTCCTTCGTCTCCTACAGAAGTCACCATTCCTTTCGCTTTCAAAATTTTCTTCAATGCATGAAATATCTCTGCTCCCATTCTGAGTCCATCATGGAAATCCTTTGCTCCAACCGGGACAATCATAAATTCTTGGATGTCGACATTGTTGTCAGCGTGTGATCCACCATTCAAGATATTCATCATAGGATGAGGCAAAATATGTCCTTCTCCCTTGTTGATACGTTCATAAATCCATTTATTTTCTGATTTTGAAACTGCAACAACAAATGCCATAGATACTCCCAAGATTGCATTTGCTCCAAGATTGGACTTGGTTGGAGTCCCATCGAGATTGATCATTACGGTGTCGAGTTCTCTGACGGTTTCGAATTCTTTCCCTACAACAGCATCTTTGATGGTAGTATTTACGTTATTTACGGCCTTGAGGACTCCTTTTCCAAGATATCTTGTTGTGTCGTCATCTCTGAGTTCCAATGCTTCATGGACTCCTGTAGATGCTCCAGATGGAACTATAGCTCTTCCCATTTCTCCTGTAGCAAGCGTTACTTCTACTTCTACGGTTGGATTTCCTCTAGAATCAAGGACTTCTCTTGCTCGAACATTTTGAATTTTGTACATCGTATGTTTTTATAAAATAAAAATCCTGAGCTGTCTTTTTAGCTTTTCTTGTTGAGTTTTCAAGATGCATTTCGTGGACGGATTGTTTATAAAATTTTTTACAGGAAAGCAGGGGACGGTTTCAAACCGTCCCTTACACGCCAATTAGAAACACTTTATCTTTCAATAATCTTATTGGCAACCAAGTCGATGAGGACAGAAGGTCTGCCACCCAAAATTCATCCGTCGATGATGTAGTCTACTTGGGATTTGAGGTCTGATGAGATGTCTTTGAGATTCTGAAGAGGTGGTTCTCAAGCTATATTACATGAGGTAGTAATAAATGGTTCACCTAGCGATTGGACAAAATCTTGTATGGGGTGTTTGATGATCCTGACTCCAGGTGTTGTATAGGAAAAAATATAGGTTACCCCATGGTAAGTATTTAAGTAGGTCTTTAATTGATCTATATCTATATTTGTATTGTGTCATCCTGAACCTTGCCTACCGGCAGGCAGGCGAAGTGAAGGATCTGTATTGAGTTTTTTGTTATACTCTTCGTTTCACTCAGAGTGACACAATGTTGGTAGTGTATAATTTTCTGTAATTCGTTCGAAACTTGGAGCAATGATGGAGAACATTTTCTTTGTGTCTCTGTGTTTGATTTGGAAAATTTTGTCTTTATTTGCTTCAGTATATACTGCTCAAATGCCATAGATAGTATCCGTAGGATAAATAAAAATCTTCCCTGCTTTCGCTTCAGAGATGTAGAAGTCTTGGTTATTGAGGAAAGTTTCGAGAGTGATAGTTTGCATGCTAATCTGTTTATAAAAGATAAATATTTCTTTATAGGTTGATATTCATTAAATTGCCGCTTTCATATTTTTTGAGTCATCTGTAAAATACCCATGTTCATAATCCACCAAAAAATAGTGCTGCGCCTAGTAGTGCAAGCATTTTGTATATGTTAAATGGTGAGGTAATAATATCATAAGGCAGAGATGCAACGAAAAATACTGGTATAATTGTCATAAATAGTATTTTGAATGTCATACCTTTGAATATGCCTGGAGGATAATGACTAGGGCCAATAATCGCCTCAAAGATTCATTTACTGAGTTCCTTGGAACTTCCCATCCAGAATGCTAACGATTCGAAAATTATCATAAATCCTGTAAAGACTATTCCTGCACAGACTGATACAAACATTGTTTTAAGTATAAAAATGATGGTAATGTTTTTTATCAAAAAGAGTAATCCTATTCCATAGAGTAAATCTCCAAATGCAGAAATACTGACTCATGACACCAATATTCTGATAAGAATGTTTTTGGGTAACAAAAGGTGAGCGTCAAGCTGTCATTGCATAATGGTTTCCCCAAGTCTGCGAGAGCCAAAGAAAAATATATGCATTACACAATATCATCGAAGAATGACTGTCAATAGCTTGATATATCATTGAAAATCCATTCATCCTATAGTGCCAAATTTGCTAAAAAAGAAATAGAAGAGCACTAGCATCACCATGTCGTTGATGAGCATAGAAACTACTTGAATCAAAAAAGAAGTCCTATATGCTAATGATGAAAGGATATTTAACTTTCGTATCTGAAGAACTATTTTAAACATGATAGTTTATTAATGGGATAAATATATTTATCATCCATTGATGCTAATCCTTTTTTTTGCTTGATTATAAATAAGATGGCATATGCTGACTAATATTCCTATTCGCAATACTTGCATCCCAAAATAAATAAGGAACGGATGTATATTGAAGTTGGTAAATATCAATCATGCAGTATATCATGCATAAACAAAAGGAGATGCAAATGCTAAGGTCTGTAAAAATATAGGCATAAATGGAATAGGTAAGATATTCCCTCCAAAAAAAAGATCTAATTTACTATAAAGTAATCTAAACGAATCGGCATCTTCCGTATAAAACCCCAATAATCCTATCATAAAATATCCAAAGAAATTTATCAACATTCCTCCTACCAATAATATTGCTCAACCCAAAATGCCTCATACAGATATTGGTATTGATCCTAAAATAACGAAACCCAACACTAGCCCTATTCATAAAGAGATACAAAGATTGATCATAGCTTTGGCGAATGACTCGAGGAATTTGTAATTGATATAATTGATCGGATTGAGCAAATGCACTGCAATCTTCCCTGTTTTGATATCGAGATTTACTTCTTCTGTGATTCTGTATTTGGCTACGACGATAGCCTGTACAAATATGAGCGCCCACGTTACTTGTTCCAAACTATACCCACCGATAAGCTGTCCTGGATTGATTGAGTAAATTGCTTTGTAGAAAAAAATAATAACGAGTAATCTCAGCACATAAATAATATTGATTCCTATTAGATCGTGAATATATATTGCATAATTTTTGTAAGCAATAGTGATAATACCTCGATACTTTCTTATTGTTTTTGGCATAGTATATCGGCTACTAATAAAATTCTTTGATAATATCTTCTATGCTAGGATCTTTGATTTCGATATCATCCATATCGTAAATGTTAGTCATTTCTTCAAATGTTTTCTGTAAATTTTCTTTGGTATTTGGAATTTCAAATTCTGTATAGTCTAGTTCTTGCTTAGTAATATGCATAAAATCAAGTGCTTTGAATTTTTTCCCATTACTTATTTTTACTTTAATAATTTTTTTTCTGATATATTTTTTTCTTAGATCCACGATGCTTCCGTCATAAAGTATTTTGCCATGGTTGATGATAATTACTCTGTCACAGACCTGTTCTATATCTCAGAGATCATGTGAAGTCAGAAAAATTGTTGTACCTTCCAGATCGTGTATTTCATTTATAGTCTCCCTCAATTTTTGTTTTGCAATGATGTCTAAACCAATAGTTGGCTCATCGAAGAAAATGATTTGTGGAGAATGAATTAAACTGGAAACTATCTCACATCTCATTCTTTGTCCTAGAGAAAGTTTTCTCACTGGGCTATTGATCATGCTCTTTATCTCAAATTTTTCTATGAGATAATCTAATCTTTTCTCTAATTGTTGTCTAGGAATATCAAAAAGGTTCCCCATAAGTTTAAATGTGTCGATGGCTGTTAAATGATATCGAAGTCTGGATGTTTGACCAAATACTGCTCCAATTTTGTACACAAGTTTCTCTCTCTGTTTAGCTGGATTTAATCCTATGACATCCATACTTCATGATGTAGGATGGAGGATTCCTGTAAGCATTTTGATAGTAGTAGATTTTCCAGCTCCATTTGGCCCTAGAAAAGCTACTTTTTCTCCTTGTTTTACAGAAAATGAGATATTTGCAACAGCTTCCAATGTTTTATATTTTGGTTTAAATATTGCTTTGATTCTATTGAGAAATCCTTGTTGTTTGATTTCTAACTTAAATGTTTTGTTGAGATGAGTGACTTGAATAATCTCTTTATTCATG
>Ga0194052_1001371_pt1 | contig 14157 bp, 13 predicted proteins | sample SepL226m_MetaG_FD_160117 | JGI IMG/M metagenome (GOLD analysis project Ga0194052, IMG submission 160117) | Anoxic zone freshwater microbial communities from boreal shield lake in IISD Experimental Lakes Area, Ontario, Canada - Sep2016-L227-6m | ecosystem: Environmental > Aquatic > Freshwater >... | reverse complement strand
GACCAGATCCAAAATTACTTGTTTAAACTTCTTTCCCCAATCATCTATTATTCTAAATAACCTTAGATTCTTTAGATTATCTGATTCTTCTTCGTTTAAACTTTCTTGATTCTTTTCTATAACCAAGTTCAATTGGTCGCAACCATCTTTAAGAACTCTGTACTCTTGAAGAGAAAATTTAATACATTCTGATTTCGGCTCTTCTTTATTGGCGACTGCTTTTTCTGCGTTTGGACCCTGCTCAGCTTGAGCTAGATTTCCAAATTTTCCATACCTTAGTTTATTCCACCAATTCTTGACTCGATCCCATACGCCAACTTTGCCATCGGGACCAGTTCCAATTGGGCCTTCTTTAGATAAATCTAAGAATCTACGCTTTAGATCGGCTATTAATTCATCTATTTTACCGGATAATTCTAATTTTTTCCTATCAACGGCCTGTTTGATAATATCAGTTGTTTCCATAATAACTATATATCAATTGGACTCAGAAATATATTCTCCGATTTTCTTTAAAGACATCAGACAGCTGTCAAATCTGTGGAAATCACTCGATAGATACTCCAGAGCTAGATCTTGAAACTTACCGTTGACTTCTTCGTTCTCAACCTCAAAGTATATTGATTTCCCACGCTTTCCAAGAACTTTATATTTATGCATTAAAATATAAGCTGCCACACCAAGATCTGTTGCAAATCTAGTGTTTCGAGAATCGAAGTTATATTCTTTTATTTTTTTGAGCGACATGATGCAAGCATCAAATCTGTGAAATTCACTTGATAGATAATCTAAACAAAGTTCATCAAACTTTTGTTCGTTGGTTGCCTCAAAAATTATCTCTTTACCTTTGCGTCCAATGACACGATAACTGTGCATCAATATATAAGCTGCGGAACCTAAGTCACTAACACTTTTGTTTTTTTCCATATAATATTATAGTTAAAGAATAATTATTTTGCGTTTTTTATGCCTAAAAATGCAATCATCGCCCTTGCGGACGATGAAAGATTTCCTTCCACACATGGCGGATGAATCACTTTGCGTTCTCGGCCGCTAACAAGCACCCCTTCGCAACAGAGTATAAATTATCTTCTGGTTTAATGATTTTGCCTATTTTAACTGGGATGTCTGCTTGCTTCAAGCATTCTTCGAGCATTTCTTTAAATCCATTTGGGCTTGCAGTGCCTCCGGCAACAACAAAGTCCACTTCGCCTTCTGTTCTTACATTTTTCTGAACATTAGCGAATCCTTTTTTGATCTCGGTAACTGTGTGCTCTATCATTAATCTGTATTGAGTTTGTATCGCTCTCTCAACAAGAGTGGTTGCTGGTTTAGTTAGATCTATTTTTGTCTTTTCTTTATTAATAAAGGTTGGACTTTCTCCAACGGCTTTTGCTGCCATTTTATCGATCCAATCTCCACTATTTACTATTGAGAAGCTGAATATTGGGTTGCCAAACATGGCATAGCAAACGTTTACCATTCCCCCTCCAAAAGAGGCTGAAATTCCCGTATATGATTTGTGAGCTAATTCAGCATAGATTATGGCTAACGCCTCGTTAATGGGCCTAGGATCGACTGAGAAGCCCTTCTCTGACCTATATGACTTGAATATGGCTTCCAATATCTTTCCGTGATAATCGGCGTCAGTCTCTTCGTTGATTGCGTTTGCAGGAACGCTGTAGTATAGAAGCTCTTTATCTTTTGAAACCTCTCCTATTAGACTGTGAATCATGATACTCATTATTTGAAACGCATCTTTTTCCTTTGGATTAACACACCCCGCCACCATCGGTCTTTTTAATTCGAGGCTATTCATGGTGTAAGCCATGTTGACCGATGCCTCTCCGAGTGCATAAGCGACATTATCTCGCTCTATTAGTGGAACACCAGCTTGTTTCATCATGTTAAAAACAAATCTATTCTCCAAAGGAAGCTCTATGAAAGCATTCACCTCCTTTTTATAAGAAAAGTTGCCTTTGTCATCTCTTTTACAATTTACTAAATTATATGTCCCAACATCTGCACCAATCCCCATTTTATTTCTCCTTTTTTCTTTTTCTGTTTTTACTTTTAATTCCGTATATCCCCAATCACCGAATCAACCTACTTTCCAAAGTTAATTTTTTCTGTTGGTGCAAAGTCTGGGATTGCCCACTGGACTTTATCTTCTTCTTTTTTATTTGTTTTGTCACCAGTTGCACCGAGTATGTTGACTCCGCCCGAGATTTCCCCGAGATTAATGTTTAAGTCCAAAGATATGGATATTTTAACTTCTCCATCCTTTGTTATTACTTTTACTTCTCCTGGTTTAATAAGTTGAGGCATATTAACTCCCTGATACTACATTCACCGATGCTATTACTTGGACCGGGACTGCTTCTTGGTTTTCATTTGAAAATTCTATTTTTTGTATATTCAAATCGCCGGTACTAAAAATTTGTGTTTCACTTCCAAGAAGTCCGAAAATCGCATTGTTTGATGAATTTATTCTGACACTAATTGTGTCTGATCCTCTATTAGATATTTGTATAAATTCTGCAAATTCACTTGCACCCAGGTCGACTACATTGTTTTCAAACCCCCCAGATACAGATAATATGTATGTTCTAGGTGCATTATTATTGGTTTTATCAACATAAACTGAGCCATCATCCTCTACGACCTCTATGAATGAATCTTCAAATGTTGCTTGTGGATATGCAAATCTCTTCCAATAATTAGAATCAGTGAATACTTGACCGTCTTTTAGTTCTCTGTGCTTTCCAAGAGGACCTGTAACATAGATACTTCTTTGTATGCTTATGTCTTCGTTATATATATCCAACAATCCTTGGACTGAATTCTTTAGTTTTACTTTAAATATACTCATATATGGTATATATGTTGATAAAATAAAAAAATACTAATAATAACCACAATCCTATGAATAAACAAAAAGATCTTAAAATTTTATGGCTTTATTTGGCCAAGAGAGATAAAAAAGGCGTGCAAATAATGGCCAAGCTCCTATGTAGGGAAATTAATCCAATTGTTTTATCAAATATTAAAATACTTAGTCTCCCTCCGAGCTGGGAGGGTAAGATAGCCGATATGATAGAACAAAATAAGATATATTGGGAGCCTTGGGTGCAAACCGCAAATAGTTTCGATGATTTAAGACTGAATTTGAAAGCTAGAGGATATTCAAATATTCCTGCAAATGGTTATCCAATGATATTGGTAACCCCGCAAGTTATTGTGAATATAAATAATTTTCCAAAACAGAAGAATATGGTTCAAAGAGGAACGGTTCAGTAGATGTATTTTTTGTTTATATAAAAAGTTCCTGAGTTAACCTCTAATCTCAGAAATTCTTCTTCACTACCTATTACTGTTCCGCCACTTTTTATGAAATCTTTCTTGATTTCTTTGTGATTGCCTTCATCTATTGTTATTCTAGTGCCAAGATTTTTTGTATTTTTTGGATACACTTTTTCTTGTATCTTTGGCATTGAAGGAACCTTGTCCTGTTTTATCCAATTATTGAATTCGTTCAAGAATGAGAAGTTGTCGTCAAATGGTGTTTTCATTAATAAATTCTTTCACGTCACTAAGTTGTATGTATCCACCATTATCTAATTTTTTAGAATGGCCATAATATCTTATATCCATTTTGTCCTTCAGCCAATAAAGACAAGAGTCTATTATTTCTGATATTAAATTTTGTTGTGGATAAGAATACAAGCCATTCTCTAGTTTTACACTCCCTGGCTTGTTCTCGGAAAAAGAATCATCACAAGATAATAACAACAATTTATTACATTGAAACCTATAGGCAAGATTGATGCATGCACATATTACATTTCTATAATCATCAACCTGATACATATTTTCTTTTGATTCATTATAGTTGACCTTCTCTTCATTTACTGCGTAGTATTTATATTTTATTCCGTTATATCTCTCTAAAAATACATGATTTGTTTTGCTTGAGGCGATGCATCTCGGCAAAGTTCTATTTGTTTTAGGTAAATAGTTTAGGCACTCATTATACGGATTGTTTACCACATAATAATTTGGCGACTTATTATTCTTCCATTTTTTAAGAGTTCCGTTCACGCCCAAAACACATACATTTTGTTCTTCTAGTATCTTATGAGAATTTTCAAAATCATAACCATCCGAAACTATTACAACTGTGGGGTGATAAATATTCTCTGCGTCTATCCATGAATATCTGTTTTTGCTATTGTAGAATTCATTCTCTAGGAAAAGAAAATATTCTCCCTCAGGAGTTGTTGAATTTATATCAATATATGGACAAGAGTTATTACAAAAGTTTCTAACCCAAAAGTTATGACTTGGAGTCTTTATAAACTCGTTGTTTTTTATTTTTTTAGTTCTGGTTTGCATTTTTCACTTACAAGGGACTATACTGACGCAATTAACCTTGTCACCTTCTCCGGTGACTTTACTTATATCAAGTTGTATCTTAACATCAATTGGTGATCCCTTATAGACCATTTCAATCTCGGGTTTCTCAGGCATCACAAGTTGAATGGTGTCAGGTATTGTTCCCTTTAATTCTATTACAGGAGGTATACCTACTACCTGAATGGTATCAGGTATACCTTCTGCGTTCAATCTAATTTCAGACGGGAAATCACCAATCAACTTTAAGCCTATAGTTTCTGGGATATCCATATTAATAATAGGAATTGATTTAGGTAATTGTGAAGCATCTAAAAGAATACTAGAAGGGACTTTAGTGTCGTTTATGATTCTTATCTCAGAAGGTATCGGCATCATCGGTGCAATGATTTTTATTTCTGATATCCCTTCTATTCTTTCCACTTTTATTGAGCGAGGAATTTCTGATGCATCTATTTTTATGTCTGGAAACTTGGGAGCAACTACATTTATAACACTTGGTATTCCTATGTCGCTTACTTGAACCTCCATGAAATTACTTTCACCATCCAATCCATGAGGCTGTATCATTGGATAGGTGGGGCTTCCACTCGTGGGACATTGAACAGTAACAGTGCAGTTTAATTGTGGGACTGGGCCCCAACTTACCGGGATATAAACTCCACTCAATCCAGCGGGATTTATGTTTATATCTGGTATGCTGGCACCGTTTATATTAATTGTATCCGGTATGGCTGGTCCGCTGTAATATATATCTACCATTTCCGGCAAATATATTGTGGGTGAATTGACTGTGATCACACTAGGAATTCTATCTTGAACGTTTACATCCACGACTATTGGATTTATATTTATAACGCTGGGTATAGCCGCACCTTGTGTATTTATATTAATAGAGATCGGGTCTATTGTTATATTACCTGGTATGTTAATCGGAGAGAAACTTATCGTGCTAGGTATCGGTATTCCGCTTGATGTTATGTCTACTTGTACCGGATCGATACTTATCCTTCCAGGTATATTAATTGGGGAGATTTCAATTTTATCTGGTATATTGAATGGCACTGGAACAACAATCTCTACTTTTCCAGGAATATTGATTGGCGTTATAGATATTTTACCTGGTATGTTGATTGGAGTTATAGTTATTAAAGATGGTATTTTTAAGGGCGGTACTATCTCTATCTTGCCAGGAATATTAATTCCTGGTGTATTTTGAGCTATATCCAGGCACGGAAAAACAATTGGTGGAATATTGTATTTGTTGGGAACGACCTGAAACGGAGTTATTAATATTGGAGGAATATCTGGTGGGGGTGGTATGAGTATATCCAGGCCATCGGGTATTGTTTGCTTCACAGGTTCCAGCGGAGTTGTTCTTTCTGCTGGTGTTAAAGTAATTGAACACTTATCGTTAAAGACGCTTAAAGCTGGATCATAGTTAGATCCAATTGCATAAGTATGCATTCCCTGATACTCTGTGGTTGTGTATTGTCCATCACCAAAATCTAATCTAAAATTAGTGCTTGCCGTAGTATTATCTATTGTTATAAAATATTGAGCCGTAACACCGGTGGTTAGATTATTATCAATAATATCAAATGTAAAACTCACACCAGGACAAGAATGATCATCAAATATTATTGGAAGCGAATTAAGGTTTCTTATCTTCCAATCAAGCGTGGATTGATCACTTGTGAAATTGTATCCAATAAATTTCTCTAAGCTTATCACTGCATCTACTATCTGATTATGATGTTCAGCAATAACAAACCCTCTTACCTTAATCCCGGCATAGTTTAACTTTGTGTTTTTGCCTCCTAAATTCCTGACACAATCTTTAAATTTGCAAATCCTGCCAACGTTCAAGATAGTTTTTGTATTAAGTGAACTTGACGGTGATATCGCTGTCCCGTTTTTATTTAAAGATAGTTTAAAAGTATTTTGAGTTGCTTCTACCACATAGTAGTTTTTTCCCGTGGTAAACAAATAGCCATTCGGTGTGGGCGATAGCTCTGATTGAAATCTTACAGCTGATGAGTTTGCCAAACCATGATCCTCCTTGACAAATACTCCAGAAGAGTTAAGCAAAACATTTGATAGATTTACCTCTGAATCAAAAACCAACTCCACTGAATTATAATAAAATAACTCTCCGTTTATATTTGCAAAACCATTATTTGCCCATAGTTCTTGGGGAGAAGGTTTTATTTCTATTGTCTCTGACCAGGGATGGTTGTTTTTAACCAGTATGGATTCAGACGTGTTATAGACTAAAAATAGAGTTTCATCCGAATCATATTTTTTTGGATACAGTATGTTTGGTGGTGGTTTGCTCAATTTATTTTTTCCTGTATGTTAATATATGGTAGAGAGCCACTGTTTTCCACTTGGTCTATTGCCTATATATTTGAAGGTTAGATCTATATCGTTAAATTTAATAAATGAATTTTCACTATAGTCATAACTTATATATGCATTATGATCCTCATCACTAGACGCCAATAATGTCTGTTTTTGATCATCAAAGTGAGGGACATTAACATCTTGCATGCTTCTAAATTGATTGGAATTAGTTCCTGGACCACCTGTGACCCATACATTTGTATTTGAATTAAAAACTCCAATGCTACCTGAATTATTGAACAAGAATATACCATTAGTCATATTTAACAATTCGCCTTCAGCCTTGGTAGGCCCCGACAAATCATTTATTTTTTTGATTCCCGTTACTTCATTTGCCGTTGTGCCTGATGTTTTATAAAATCCTCTAAATCTAAAGAATGCTCCTTGATCTTGATTTCTTAAAATATAGCCCGCACCATCCTTCCAAACAGACCGGTAACAACTGTAGTATTCTTTTTCTATCGGATTGGATGTCGTTGTTACCCCAGTGCTCCATAGATCGAATATAGAATTTTCTTTTAAATCATCTGCCCCATTAGAGTATGTCAAACTAGTGTAGGTGCTTAAGGATGTGTTACTGAGAGATATTTTTTGAACATCGGTGTTAGTTAGTTTTGATTTGGAATCTGATAAACCGAATAGGAAATACAGAGATGTCTTTGATGACAATCCAATCCAATTCCACTGCCTGTCTATTTGGGAGTCAATAGACCCCAAAACAGATACCGATGAATAACAATCTGTAAACCCTGAATAATTTTGAAGATTTACTTTTTCGTTAATTGCTGGTTCTGATGATTCTCTGCCTGACGCCCAATATAATATTCCCGATGAGCCGTCTCCCGATAATACTGTACCGGCTTTTGAGAAACCATTATTTCTTTGAAACTCTCTTATTTTTCTGCAATCTACAGCCCTGTAGTAGTCTGCATTATCTGAACAATTTATGAACGCATTATTTCTTATGAAGCTATCATCTATTTTAGATATATTTTTAGTAGAAAGAGTTTTAAAGGTTTCGCTGATCAATCCAAATTCGTGAGATGTTAGTGATGTTGAATTGCTGTTTATTGTCCATAGCCACATATTTAATTTTTCTACTGCGTCTACCTGATTTTCAAGAGTAGTTATTCTGTAATTACCTAGTTCTGTGTCCACTCGGAGTATGACATCATACAATCCTCCGACACTGAAAACCGCTCTTGTTGCATTTGAATTAAAATGATTTAAATCATCTGCTATAGACCATGTGTAGTTTGTGATTCTATCATCTGATTTGGCTCCTGAACTTTGAACACTTATATCAATTGGAATATTGACAGGTGTTCTTAAATTATTGTTGAATATAAATTGGTTTAACTTTGGAACAAAAACAATATCGGCCTCATCTGGGCATGTTTCTTTTACATTTATTAATTTGTCAAAAACTACTACATCTCCTCCGAAATCGTTCTCGACTTTTAAGGCCACGGTGTATATCCCTGGATAGCAATAGATGTGTTGTTTTGTCTGATTTTCAATGTTTGTTAATCCATCTATTGTTGTCTCGTATTCGAGTGACTCGTCTGAGTTATAATAAAAACTCATGTTGTTTAATATTATGTCTTTGTCACCACTAGATTTGCCTATGGCTACTCCGTAATCATCAACTGTTGGCTTTAAATTAAAATACCAAGTGTGCCTCAGCTTCTCGCTAGAACCATCTGTCCCAAGTCTAAAACTAAGATCGGTAAAATTTACAATCAATCCTTTTTGTGTATCACACACATCATTTGACATCGGGATCAATACTCCTAGTCTTTTATCCACACTAAACCATGCCTTGGGGATTAACACCATGCTTCTCAAATAATTGATACGTTCCTCAAGTGTTCCTGTTAAAGGCATTTCTGTTTTAGTGTCAATTAGCCCAGCAAACTTTTCTACTGCTATAATAGAATCTTTTAATGTATTGTGATGTTGTGCCATCACATTTTGTGTAACATTTGTCAAATCTTTATATTTTGGAACATCTTTAAAACCGGGAACTATCTTTATTCCTTCGAATGTAGTTGTAGTTTTATATTCATATGTAAAAGATATTGCCCTATCTGTCGGATCAGAGCATTGATCTGTTAATGTTATTATTCCCCCGCCTTCGGCAATTCCTGGGAATCTTGACATTATACCCGAGTCTTCGTAAACAGTTATGCGAACATCCCCAGGATTATAATCCTCGGCCAGCTTTAATCTTAAATAATCGTGAACTACATAAAGATTTTGATTGTTGTCGAAATCATATGGATAATTGCTTAGATTCATTATATTATTTCTATTGTATTTTCTTTCTTAAGAAAAGCTTTTTTAATTATCTGATTTTTATACAAAACAAATACACTTGGTTGTGGCTTGGAATTCTGCTTATCATATATGAAATATATGGAATGTATATTTGGATCAATCTCTCTATAGTTAAGAACAGAGTCCGTTTCAATAGCCCCTATCTTGGCATTGCTTGCGGCAAAATTGGTCAGAATTGCTTCTGATCCCGATCCAACGGTTGCTATAATCTCTGTTCTGTAAGAAGCTCCATTCGCATCACAGTGATTTGAGATTCCTTCGTAGAATGATGTTCCATTGTATATTCCGTATTTGATACTCTCTATGTCCATCACATAACAATTTGAATTAACTATTAACGCTAACTTCTTGCCTTCAAAATTATCTTTAACATTCTTTCCATCTACAATAATTTTATACTTACTGGGCGAGTTAATATCACCTGAGCATTTATACAGTCTATGGATTAGTTTGCCCGATGAATTAAAGTTCCAATATCTTTCTTGTATGTCTCCATCTGTTTGATCTATGAACTCAAAAATTGTAGGCCCATATCCAGAATTAGCATTTAAATAGTTTGCTGTTATATTTCCAGATAGATTGTTTGGTTTGGGATTATTAATTAGAGAAATATAGAAAAATGGCTGCTTCTCTTCATTTGAAACTAAAATATAATTGCTTTTAGTCATTATTGCTTGTCCCCCCAAAACACTAATAACAGTCAGTTCTACGGTATATGATCCTTCTGTTACGTATTGGTGTATAGGGTTTTTTTCTGTTGACGTTGTGCCATCACCAAAATCCCAAAAGTATCGCACCAGAGGGCCAGTGCTAAAATTTTGAAATGTCACAGACAATGGAGGTGCGCCACTTATAGGGTAGCTTCTAAACAATGGCTTTGGTGTTAAAAATCTGTTCTCCTGAGCTTTTAATATTCCATTCAGAGATATTGGATCTGGGTCGTCTTTCAAACCAAGATTAGTCTCTATCTTCATTATTGCATCTTTAACTGCATTATGATGCTCTGCACTTACAGTGTTTCCAACTTTTGCATTTATATCCCACTGATTTTGTCTAGAGCCCGCAAAACCACGAACCAAATCTTTGAATGTGTTTATAGTCTTAGAACCATAATAAATTAATTCTCCCTGTTTTTTATTTTCCCCACTTATTTTGATTATTCCTTTGTCCGGGAAGCTGGAGGTGTCTTTCACTATAACTCTGCCACCAGAGTAGCTTAGGCTCTGAGTTAAAAATGTCTCAGCATTATTCTTAACCTCGTACAGACTTTCCTTGTCATCCAGAGCGTCTGGATATAGTGATAAATCTCCTGTTTGATAACCGCTTGTTAAACTATCAATTCTCGCCACTATTATTACCTATTCTCTCTTGAATTCCTTCTTTTATCTTTAACATGTTACTCTGTAGATAGTTAAGTTTGTTTAAAACTTGTTTCTTAATTGGCAAATCATCTGGTAAAGATAAAGCTGTTTCAACAAGATCTATATCTACGTTATTTTGAAGCAATATTTTTAGATTAATTTTTTCTAAAAGTTTAGTGTTCCAATATTCTTTTTGTGAATCTAAATCATCAAAGTATTTTAAAGGTTCTATTTTTTCTATGTTCTTGAATGTTTCGATAAAAAATTCGCACTCCTCTTCGGTGTCTTTTTTCTTGCTTAATAGTGATTGAATATTATTTGAAACATTTGATATATTTCTATTAATCTGTCTTTTCTTGATTCCTAATTCTCGCAAATCGAGTTCATCTTTTATTTCTTTTTCTTTACTATCTATTCTTAGTAAGCTAATATTGTATATCTCTAAATTGTCTTTTTCTTCTTCTAATTGAAGATCGACGCTATTCAAAATTTCTTGTCTAGCCTTTAGCTCCCTCAGACATTGCCACATTTTAGCTTGATTTGTTGGCTCTTTCCCGATCAAAAAATACTTTAGTTGAAAATAACTATGTCGGGAGACCACTTCGTTTTTTAAAAGCTCTGATATTTTTTCTTTTATTTCTGGCATTTTTTATTACTCCTAATAGGTATGCTATTATAGTAAAATGCCAGAACATTAATGGTTCTTTCCCAGTTTTTATTATGGGGCTGGGGTTGTAGTGGCTGGGTAGGTTACTACTATACTTCCATGCATATTAAAGCTAGTTTCCGAAATATAATAATATGTTCCTGGAGTTGATGGGGTCCAAGTTATCAAGCCTTCATCTGTGCCATTATTATTTACACCACTCAAAGACGAACCAGAACCAGTAACATCATATTGTTTTAACCAAAGAGGATATCCGGGAGCTTCTACTGTGAGGACTATTGTATCTCCTACCGATATGTTTATAGTTGCGTTATTGCCGGATAGGGCACCATTTCTATCTTGTCCACCTAAAATATATGCTATGTTTGGACTTGATGCTATATTAATATAGAACGCATCTCCCCCAGCTTCCCTTGTTTGTTTTGTTTTTGGTCCAAATATATAAGGGTATGAGGGTGTATTTAAATCCCCATCTTCAAATGTTAAAAAGTAAGCATATGTTCCATTTGGATACTCGGGTGTAACACAATATCTTCCGTTATACTCGTCTAGATATTCTGGTAGATTGACATCTACGTAATTATGATCTTCTACGAATGAGCCTGCCGGATATTCATCATAAGTATAGCCCCGGCCAATTTTTTCTGTCACCGCAGTTCTATATGAAGATAACATTTGTATCACATTGCTAGAAGAAGACGTTGAATTTGAATATCCATATGGCCCATAAACTGGATAACCGTCAAAACAAAATCCAACTATCTTGGAATGCCCGTTTTCATGCCTAAAATGGTCTCCTAAATAAACACTGCCGCTATAGTAGCTATTTTTTCCATAAAATTTACTAGTAGACCAGCAGTTTGTTAAAAATGAACCATCACGATAACTATAAGCTCCTTCTTCATCTGGTGAGCCGCCACAACTATCAGCGTTGAATGATTCTTTGTTAAATACTGCATTAAAATGATAGTCGGATGCAGGAACGTCGGTTCCTCCCGGTAATGCCCCAGAGCCTGCTGATGAGCTTAATAAAATGACTCCATTTACTGTGATTCCCATCGCACCAAGGCTTGTGTCTTGAGAATTTTCTGTATCTAATCCAGCACGATAAGTGAATAAGAAGCCATATGTTTGGTCGCTAATGGAATTTGAACTACCTGGAAAACTTCTTGAACTGGATCCATTATTTACAAGAGGATTACCTGCAAGAGCTGGATAGGGATCTCCATCTCCAACAATTTCCATTCTTCTGTTTGATATTGTTATTGTAGTCGAGCTTGGATAGCTTCCCGTCGCATCAGAAACGGATATGTTATGTGGATTAAAAGGTGCTAAAGTTGTTGTGGTTGTTGTGGTTGTCGAAGGAGCAGCAGTTGTGGTTGTTGCAATTGCTTGCACGACTTCTATTTCATAATCTACAAAAACTTTATCGTTTGCTGAAAGAGTTGAAGAAAGTATAAACTTTGCACTTTCACTCATTTCTGTAAAATATAAATTATTCCATAGATTGTTTGGCGATTTTGATTGTGGTGGCAGAGTTGTAACATTGGAGCTAAAACTTGGAAAATAAACCCCATCAGCATACGAACAAGCTTGTGAACAAGAGGGAATTCTTACTCCATTGACATATACTCTCAAAGTATCTTTCTTGAATCTCTGAACCCCAGATATTTGATATTCTCCTCCCACAAGTATGGGAGACACTTCATAGAAGTGCTTGTGATCTGTAGCGTTATTTAATATTGGTTTTACTACTAGGTTTTCATCATTGGGATTACTCACTTCCCAGTAGATTCCATAAGAATCTTGAAATTCTACCAATCCCCCGTCTACAGGATTAACCATTCCCGGAAATTTAAAAGTAATATTATTGGCATCAGAGGATATTTGAGAAAGCTTATCTCTCTCTGCCCTTAGCATGACTACAAATTCTGGTGTTGTGCTTAATATATATCCTAAAGAAATGTATTCATCTATTTCTTGTTGAGTTATTAATCTTGTGCCATCTGAGTGATGTGCTATATTATGATTGGCCTGGTCTACTGCATCCGTCTTAAGATTTCCATCTCTCTCTATAGATTGGTCAAGCCTAGATGTCAAGCTCCCCAAATCCCCAGCACTCTCTCTTATTATTTGTGTTAAAATATTTATCTGATTAGATAATATTTGATCCCTAATTGCCAAAGTTTTTATTGGTTTGTTGTCAAAATCAAAATGATACGGGTCATTTGGTTGATAAAGTGGCACTCCATAGGCGTCTACTAATGGAGGAAGCGGTGCTATTGTTGTTGTAGGCATAAATTATATATAATTAATTAGATGAAATTAATACGCCAATTCCAGGTTATCTGAATGTCGCTTGTTTTCATTAAATCTGGAAACGTCACCATGCTGTATAAACTTTCATTCGCCATTTCGAGAGCCATCTCGTTTATTGTTTGTCCTACGGCATCATCGAAAGTCAATACAGATGTGAATGTTGCTTGTGTTGGTATATTTGGATCAATACTGGATATTATAGATTTTGATACTACCTCAGATCCAAATAACGAGGATCTTTCTGAATTAACAGTCCGCAGCTTGCCATCAACCATTCCTCCGTTGCCAAACATTATTGAGTTTATATAAAAAGGATAATATTGGCCGCTAAGTTCGTTTGCAAGACTCATAGCCAACGCAGATTTCCCTGATCTTAGGATTGTGTTGTTTATTTTGTAAAATAATTTATTATTTTTTCTATCTTCGATGCAAACGTCTATGAATCCTTTTACATTTTGTTCATTTTTGATCATAATTCTTTTCTTTCTTTTGTTCCATCTAAATTTGTTATAATTATTTGGATGTTTTCATCCTGCTCAGAGAAATCAGACAACCTACTTTTTGCCGCCAAGCTTAGACTCGCATTCTCCACAGATTTTTCTATGATTTCGTCACCAGTCCTGTTGATCTTTAATTCTATTTCTTTCATGG
>Ga0194052_1001370_pt1 | contig 14158 bp, 13 predicted proteins | sample SepL226m_MetaG_FD_160117 | JGI IMG/M metagenome (GOLD analysis project Ga0194052, IMG submission 160117) | Anoxic zone freshwater microbial communities from boreal shield lake in IISD Experimental Lakes Area, Ontario, Canada - Sep2016-L227-6m | ecosystem: Environmental > Aquatic > Freshwater >... | reverse complement strand
CGATATCGGTGGCCGAGGTGATAGCACGATCGGAGGACGCCTCCGGCGAGGCGCGCACGAGCGCCACCATGAGATCGCGCGCCTCGCCGGAGGCGTCCTCCGATCGTGCTATCACCTCGGCCACCGATATCGCGCGGGTCTGGTCGTTGACCCGCAGCCGGGCACACGAAGACAGCCCGAACCAGCCGTGCGCGGGGTTGTCCAGCGTCCACGGGTGCGCCGCGGAGTCCACCGCGCGGTCCTCCCCGGTGCTGTGGTCGTGCATCAGTCCGAAGCCGCGGCCCACGACGGCGTCACCGACCTCGCTGACCGGCAGCGCGCCGGGCACCGGAGTCGGCCAGCGCAGCCGCACCAGCCGGTCGGCGCCGGTGAAGTCGTCGACGGTGGTGGCGCAATCCAGCCGGTCGATGCCCGCCCAGAGCGTCAGCGTCTGGGTGTAGCGCAGCACGTCGCCAATCGCGCCCTCGACGATCAGCCGCTGTCCGAGCGGGCTGCGGCAGGCGCGCACCGAGGTCGCCGCGGCGTCGGAGGAGCGTTGCAGCGGGCCGGTCGGCAGCAGGTGCCATGGGCCCTCACCGGCTTCGGGGTGCGCCGGGTACTCCTCATAGACCGCCAGCTCGTTGCCGACGCCGCCCGGCGCGATCAGCTCGCGACCGTCGTGCACCAGCGAGACCACACCGCCGCCGCGCGCGGCGTCGACCCGCACCCGGAAGAACTCGTTGGTGATGTCCTCGGCGTCAACGGCCTGCCACCCCGAGGATCCCTGCGCATCGACCAGCCGATAGCTGCGCCAGCCCAGCGACCCGACGTCGGCGGCGCGCCACGAGACGCTGTGACCGCCGTCGTCGACCAGCGCGGGCAGTGAACGGCCGTGTGAGTCGAGGACCGTCACCGACGGCCCCACCGGCTCATCGAGGTGCAGGGTGACGATGTCGCTGCGGTTGTGCGCCAACGGGTTCCACACCACCACGGCCGGTTCGTCGGTGTGCACGCCGGCGGAGAGCACCGCCAGTGCGTTGCCGCGCGCCGCACGTCCCAGCTCCCACGCATCGCGCCAGCCGGTCAGCAGGTCGAGATACACCTGATCGGACTCGCTGCCGGTGATGGCGTCGTGGTGGGCTCCCCACGCCAGTTGCACCCACGCCTTGGCCAGTGCGGCCTCCGGGTAGCGCGCACCGGCGAGCACCCCGGCGAAAACCGCGAAACGCTCCGCGCCCAGCACCGCGTCCTCGGCGGCGCGGTTGGCCTGTTTGGTGTCGATGTAGGAGACGTCCTTGCCGGTGTAGATCGGGTTCATATCGCGGGTCTGCGGCGACGCCGAGCGGCCGGCCCCGTCGAGTTCGGCCCGCACCGCGGCGAAGAACTCCGCGGGGACGGCGCACACGAACCGCGGCCACAGGTAGCGGGCGTTCCAGTCGTGGTGGATGTCGGTCACCCAGGCGTTCGGCGGGGTGTAGTCGGTGCCGACCGGCAGCAGCACGTTGCGGGTCAACGCCACCGACTTCAGTTTGCAGAACAGTTCGTAGGTGGCTTCCTCGGCTTCGGCGAGCGAGGTCGAGGAGTCCATCCACCACCCGGCGGCGTAGTGCGCGGGCATGTAGTGGGTCAGCAGGCCCAGCCCCGACGGGGCGATCCATTCGAACTCGCTGCGGAACTGCATCCGCTGCGGGTCGCCGCCACGCCCATCTTTTTGTTGGGCCATCGGGCCCCACTGATGGTGCGGCCCGCGGGCCCACGAACTCGACGTCAGCCCGGCGTCGGCGGCCATCCCTGGGAACTGCGGGTCGTGGCCGAACACGTCCAGTTGCCACGCGGTGGCCGGGTGGGCGCCGAGGATGTCGCGCTGGAACCCGATGCCGTGCACGAAGTTGCGGATCGAGGTCTCCGGACCGGTGAGGTTGGTGTTGGGTTCGTTGTAGGTGCCGCCCATCACCTCCACGCGGCCCTCGGCGATGAACCGCAGCAGATCCGCACGGTCCTGCGGGTGGGCGTCGAAGTAGGGCTTGAGGTAGTCCACCTCGGCGAGGACGAACTTGTAGACCGGTTCGCGTCGCGCCATCTCCAGGTGCGCGGCCACCAAAGCGAAGGCGTTGTTCTGCTTGCATTGCCCGGGCGGGTCCTCGGTCCACACGCTGGTGTAGGCGCCCTGGGTGTTCCACCACACCGGGTCGTAGTGGAAGTGGCTGACCATGTACATGGTCCACCCCGGTTCGGCGACGACGAAGTCGAAGGCGAACGTATTGTCACCGGCGACGGCGACGGCGGGCCGGCGGTCTCCGGGATCCGGCCGGTCGATACGCACCGCAACCTCGATGACCCCGTCCCCCGTTGCCGTCCGGGCTGTTCCGACGCTTCCCAGGCCGTCTCCGGCCACGCGCACCGCGGTGGGCTCGGTTGCTCCGCTGTAGGAAACCCGGACTATCTGGAGGGGGTCGTCGGCATCGCCTACGAAAAGTTCAGTGGCCTCGACCCCGGTGACGCGCACACCGGCAAATCTACGTGACCACCGACGAAGCCCCCCCGGGATTGCTCCCGGGGGGGCTTTGCTGTCGAAAGAAGGTGCTGGTCAGCGAGCTACTTCGCTGCTGCCCTCATCAATTCGGCCTCAGCTTCGTGAAGCTCATCCGCCGCGAATTTCGCATCATCGGCGAAGGACTTGAGCCGAGCGATGTTGTAGATCAAGATGCCGTACAGCACCTTGGCCAGAATGTCGGCGATCGAGTAGCCGATCTGCTTGCCCACCCAGGCGTCCGCGCCGTTGAAGCCGAGCACCGGAATCAGGTAGGCGATGGGGTACACGCCCCAGGTCCCGAGCAGCAGCAGGCGCATGTTGCTGACGATCTTGCGCACCTGCGGGGGCTGGCGATCGAGCGACTTGGTGAGCTCGACGAACAGCACATACAGGATGTACAGGAACGGAATGGTTGACGCCCAGCCCCAGTAGTTGCGGGTCATGGTGTCGTGGCTGATCTCGCCGGGGTAGCCCAGCGCGATCATGAGAGCCGATGCCGGGATCAGCCGGACGAGCAGCGAGGTCTGCAGCTTGCGGGCCAGCGCCAGAACGACGATCAGCTCGACGAGCAGCAGCGGCACAGTGAGCAGCCAGTCGACGTACCGGTAGCCCTCGTTGAACGAGTGGCCCGCCGCCTGGGAGTACATCCCCTTGCCGCCGATTGCCTCGGTGGTGAACGCCGCCTTGAACGACTCGAAAATCCGGAAGTAGTGGTAGGCGGCGATGCCGCAGACCGTTCCGGAGATCAGCAGCGCCTGGCGGTAGCGGGGCAGAACCCGGCCCTGTGCTGTAAACAGGAAAATTGCACCGAACAGCTGTGCCGCGAGACACAGGGACAACACGTTGTACACAGTGTCGAATTGACCCTGTGTGAGTTCTTCTGGAATCAACCCTCTGACCTCCGAGCGATGGCATAAACACTGACACGAGCACCGTACAGCGGAAATCGATCGTGTCCAGTGGATTCGCACCCACGACACGAATTCGTTACCACGTCGCTGAGTACCTGCCGCCGGCGTTTGGGCCGTTTGGCAGACTGGGGAGGGTGTCTGCCCCCACCCCGCGTGAGATCAACAGGCTTGACCGGGTGCCGCTGCCGGTGGAGGCCGCACGGATCGGGGTCACCGGGTGGCAGGTCACCAAGACTGCGCTGCGGGTGCTGGCGTCGCTGCAGCGCAAGGGCAGCCTGCAGGAGAAGGTGATCCGCCAGATCCCCAAGGCCTTCTCAGACCTCGGCCCCACCTACGTCAAGTTCGGCCAGATCATCGCCTCCTCCCCCGGCGCGTTCGGTGAACCCCTGAGCCGCGAGTTCCGCAGCCTCCTGGACTCCGTTCCGCCCGCCGACACCGCCGAGGTGCACAAGCTGTTCGCCGAGGAACTCGGCGCGGACCCGGCCGAGCTGTTCGCCTCCTTCTCCGAGGAGCCGTTCGCCTCGGCCTCGATCGCCCAGGTGCACTACGCCACCCTGCACACCGGAGAAGAGGTGGTGGTCAAGATCCAGCGGCCGGGCATCCGCCGCCGGGTCGCCGCCGATCTGCAGATCCTCAAACGCTTCGCCCAGGTGGTCGAGGTGGCCAAACTGGGCCGACGCCTCTCGGCCCAGGACGTGGTCGCCGACTTCGCCGACAACCTGGCCGAGGAACTCGACTTCCGCATCGAGGCACAGTCCATGGAGGCCTGGGTCTCCGGCCTGCACGGCTCGCCGCTGGGCCGCAACATCAAGGTGCCCACGGTGCACTGGGAGTTCACCAGCGAGCGGGTGCTGACCATGGAGCGCGTGCACGGGGTGCGCATCGACGACGTCAAGGCCATCCGCACCCAGGGATTCGACGGCACCGAACTGGTCAAGGCTCTGCTGTTCGCCACCTTCGAGGGCGGGCTGCGCCACGGCCTGTTCCACGGCGATCTGCACGCCGGCAACCTGCTCGTCGACGCTGAGGGCCGCATCGTGTTCCTGGACTTCGGCATCATGGGCCGCATCGACCCGCGCACCCGCTGGCTGCTGCGCGAGTTGATCTACGCGTTACTGGTCAAGAAGGACCACGCCGCCGCCGGCAAGATCGTGGTGCTGCTCGGAGCGGTGGGCACCGTCAAGCCCGAGGCCCAAGCCGCCAAGGATCTCGAGGCGTTCGCGCAACCACTGACGCTGAAAACCCTCGGCGACATGTCCTACGCCGAGATCGGCAAGCAGCTGTCCACCCTGGCCGACACCTACGACGTCAAGCTGCCGCGTGAGTTGGTGCTGATCGGCAAGCAGTTCCTCTATGTGGAGCGTTACATGAAGCTGCTCGCCCCGAAGTGGCAGATGATGAGTGATCCGCAGTTCTCCGGGTACTTCGCCAACTTCATGGTGGAAGTCAGCCGGGAACACCAGAGCGACGTCGAGGTCTGATGGTCATGGAGATTCGCAGCGGCTACGCGCGCAGTGGCGACATCGAGTTGCACTACGAGGACCTGGGCGAGGAGAGCAATCCGGCGATCCTGCTCATCATGGGCCTCGGCGCCCAATTGACGCTGTGGCACAACGAGTTCTGCGGCAAGCTCGTCGACCGCGGCTACCGGGTGATCCGGTTCGACAACCGCGACGTCGGCCTGTCGACCAAGCTGCACGGCCAGTGGGTGGGCGGTTCACTGATCCCGCGGCTGCTGCGCTCCTTCATCGGCCTACGCGGAGAGTGCGTCTACTCCCTCGAGGACATGGCCGACGACGCCGCAGCGGTGCTCGACCATCTGGGCGTCGAGCGGGCGCATGTGGTGGGGGCGTCGATGGGCGGGATGATCGCCCAGATCTTCGCCGCCCGCCACTCCGCGCGCACCGCCGGCCTGGGCATCATCTTCTCCTCCAACAACTCCCCGCTGCTGCCCCCGCCGGCGCCGCGGGCACTGCTGTCGCTGATCAAGGGTCCGCCGCCGGACTCCCCGCGCGAGGTCATAGTGGAGAACTCGGTGCGGGTGTCGAAGATCATCGGCAGTCCCGCCTACATGAAGTCCGACGAGCAGCTGCGCGCCGACGCCATCGAGACCTACGAGCGCTGCTTCTACCCGCAGGGCATCGGCCGGCACTTCGCGGCGATCCTGGGCAGCGGCAGTCTGGGCCGCTACGACAAGGCCATCACCGCCCCGACGGTGGTCATCCACGGCAAGGCCGACGTCCTGATGCGCCCCGCCGGCGGCAAAGCCATCGCCAGGACTATCCCCGACGCCCGGCTGGTGCTGTTCGACGGCATGGCCCACGACCTGCCCGAGCCGCTCTTCGACGACTTCGTCGCCGAACTGGCCGACACGTTCGCCCAAGCCGACCAAGCCGGGTCCCGGCGGCCCGCCGGCGCATAGACTCGCTACCCATGCGTGGTGCTTCCAGCGGTGGAAGCGGTCGTCGGGGTGCTCGCCCGAGGACCGATGAGTACGTCGACGCAACCGGTCAGATCGCCCTGCCCGACGGCATCACGATGTCGACCATGCTCAACCGCAATGTCGCCGACTTCGGCGACGACCTGGCCTACCGGTTCGTCGACTACAGCCAGCACTCCGAGGGCAGGGCAGCGGAGCTGACCTGGCGCCAGGTGGGCGCCCGCTCACGGGCGATCGGAGCCCGCCTCCAGCAGGTCACCTCGCCTGAGGACCGGGTGGCGATCCTCGCACCGCAGGGTCTCGACTACGTCACCAGTTTCTTCGCCGCCATCCAGGCGGGCAACATCGCCGTGCCGCTGTTCGCCCCGGAGTTCCCCGGCCACGCCGAACGCCTCGAGGCGGTGCTCACCGACGCCCAGCCCAGCGTCATCCTCACCACCACCTCCGCCGGTGAGGCCATCGGCAAGTTCGTCCGGATGATGCCGCGGGACCGCCGGCCGCGCACCATTGCCGTCGACGAGGTGCCCGATTCGGTCGGCGCGACTTTCACCGACGTCGACCTGCGCTCCGATGACATCGCCTACCTGCAGTACACGTCGGGGTCGACCCGCATACCGACCGGGGTGGAGATCTCCCATCGCGCCGCCGGGGTGAATCTGATTCAGATGACCCGCTCGCTCGATCTGGAGGGCGACCACGAAACCCACGGCGTCAGCTGGTTGCCGCTCTACCACGACATGGGCCTGATGATGATCTGCTTTCCGGCCGTCTACGCCGGACATCTCACGCTCATGTCGCCGGTGGCCTTCATCCGCCGCCCCCAGCGCTGGATCCAGGTGCTCTCCGCCGAGTCGCAGAATTGCCACATCGTCTCGCCCGCACCGAATTTCGCGTTCGATCTGGTGGTGCAGCGCGGCATCCCCCGCGGCGAGATCGACTTAAGCGACGTGATTCTGATCAACGGATCCGAACCGGTGCACATCGGCTCCATCGAGAAGTTCGTCGAGACCTTCTTGCCGCGCGGTCTGTCGAAGTCGGCGATCAGGCCGTCGTACGGGATGGCCGAGGCGACACTGTTCGTGTCGTCCATCCCGCCGCACACCGAACCTTTCGCCGTCTACCTCGACCGCGAGAAGCTCGGTTACGGCCATGCCGTGCGGACGGCTCCCGGCGATCCCAAAGGGGTGGCGCAGGTGTCCTGCGGCCGGGTGTCGGTGAGCCAGTGGGCGGCCATCGTCGATCCCGACACCGGTGAGGAACTGCCCGACGGCCGGGTCGGCGAGATCTGGTTGCACGGGGAGAACATCGGCCGCGGATACTGGGCACGGCCGGCGGAGACCGAGCGCGTGTTCGGCAACCGTCTGACGGCCCGGCTTGCGGCCGACAGCCATGCCACCGGGGCACCACTGGAGGCGATCTGGCTGCGCACCGGCGACCTCGGCGTCTACCTCGACGACGAGTTGCTCATCACCGGCCGCATCAAGGACATGATCGTGCTCGACGGCCGCAACCACTACCCGCAGGACATCGAGTCGACCGCGGCGGAATCCTCGGATGCGGTGCGCGCCGGGTATGTGGCGGCGTTCGCCGTCGCGTCCCAGGATCTGCAGGCGGATCCCGCCGACACGCCCGGTGAGAAGCTGGTGATCGTGGCCGAGCGGGCACCCGGGGCCGGCCGGGCAGACCCCGAACCCGTCGTCGACGCCGTGCGCAGGGCGGTGTCGCGCCGCCACGGCATCCCCGTGTATGAAGTCCGACTGGTCGCCGCAGGCTCGATTCCGCGCACCACCAGCGGAAAGCTGGCCCGGCGTGCTTGCCGGGCCGAGTACCTCGACCGGACGCTGGACTCCCACGGCGCTAGCGTTTCCGCCGACGCCTAACGGCCCAGGCGTGCCCGCGTGACGTATGGTAACGGTGCGAACCTGAAGCAGCCGGGGTTCAGGGTGCAGAACGCCGGAAGCACGAGAGCGAGTTCATCCCCTATGTCGACCGAAGACCTGCAGCCGCACTTCGAGGACATCCAGGCCCACTATGACCTCTCGGATGATTTCTTCGGGTTGTTCCAGGACCCGACGCGCAAGTACAGCTGCGGCTACTTCACCAGCCCGGACTGCACGCTGTCGGAGGCGCAGATCGCCGACGTCGACCTCAACCTCGACCAACTCGATCTCAAGCCCGGCATGACCCTGCTGGAGGTGGGCTGCGGCTGGGGCCTGACCCTGCAGCGGGCGATGGAGAAATACGACGTCAACGTCATCGGGCTGACCCTGTCGAACAACCAGAGGGCCTACTGCGACTCGCTGCTCTCCGGTGTGAACAGCGACCGCAGCTTCGAGGTCCGGCTGGAGGGCTGGGAGCAGTTCCACTCGCCGGTGGACCGGATCGTGTCCATCGAGGCCTTCGAGCATTTCGGCTTCGAGCGCTACGACGACTTCTTCAAGAACTGCTACGAGATTCTGCCTGACGACGGCCGGATGGCCATCCAGAGCAGCGTCAGTTATCACCCGCTGGAGATGGCGGCCCGGGGCAAGAAACTCACCTTTGAGCTGGCCCGGTTCATCAAGTTCATGTACACCGAGATCTTCCCCGGCGGCCGGATCCCGAGCACCCAGATGATGATCGACCACGGCGAGAAGGCCGGCTTCGTGGTGCCCGAGGCAATGTCGCTGCGCACTCACTACATCAAGACCCTCGGCCTGTGGGCCGACGCTCTGGAACGCAACAGGGACAGGGCCATCGCCGTCACTGACGAGCAGACCTATGACAACTACATGCGCTATCTCAAGGGCTGCCAGTTCTACTTCATCGACGAACGCATCGACGTCAGCCTGGTGACCTACCTCAAGCCGGGGGCTGCGGCCGCCTGACGACCGGCCGCAGAGATCACTCCTCGGTGAAGTTGCGCACGACCGCCGGATCCACCGGGATGCCCGGACCGGTCGTGGTCGAGACCACGATCTTCTTCAGATAGCGGCCCTTGGACGAAGAGGGCTTGGCACGCAGCACCTCATCGAGGGCGGCGGCGTAGTTCTCGGCCAGTTGCCTCTCGCCGAAGGACGCCTTGCCGATGATGAAGTGCAGGTTGGACTGCTTGTCCACGCGGAAGTTGATCTTGCCGCCCTTGATGTCGGTCACCGCCTTGGCCACATCCGGGGTGACGGTGCCGGTCTTGGGGTTGGGCATCAGGCCGCGCGGGCCGAGCACCTTGGCGATGCGGCCGACCTTGGCCATCTGGTCCGGCGTGGCGATCGCTGCGTCGAAGTCCAGGAAGCCGCCCTGGATCTTCTCGATCAGATCGTCGCTGCCAACGATGTCGGCGCCGGCGGCAGTGGCCTGCTCAGCCTTCTCCCCCACGGCGAACACCGCGACGCGGGCGGTCTTGCCGGTGCCGTGCGGCAGGCTGACGGTGCCGCGCACCATCTGATCGGCCTTGCGGGGATCGACTCCCAGGCGGATCGCCACCTCCACGGTGGCGTCCTGCTTCTTCGAGGCGGTCTCCTTCGCCAGCTTCGCGGCCTCCAGCGGGGTGTAGAGCTTGTCGCGGTCGATTTTTTCGGCGGCTTCGCGGTAGGCCTTGCTGTTCTTGCTCATTTCATTCCAATCGGTTGTTGGGTTGTGGTCAGACGAGCCGAAGCGGGCTCTCCCACGGGTTGAAAAACTACTCGACCGTGATACCCATCGACCGGGCGGTGCCGGCGATGATCTTGGCGGCCTGCTCGACGTCGTTGGCGTTGAGATCTTCCTTCTTGGTCTCGGCGATCTCGCGTACCTGATCCCATGTCACCGTGGCGACCTTGGTCTTGTGCGGCTCGGCCGAACCCTTCTGCACGCCGGCGGCCTTGAGCAGCAACCGGGCGGCGGGCGGGGTCTTGAGTTTGAAGTCGAAGCTGCGATCCTCGTAGACGGTGATCTCCACGGGGATGACGTTGCCGCGCTGGTTCTCCGTCGCGGCGTTGTACGCCTTGCAGAACTCCATGATGTTGACGCCGTGCTGGCCGAGCGCCGGACCGACCGGCGGGGCGGGGTTGGCCTGCCCGGCCTGGATCTGCAGCTTGATGAGGCCGACGGCCTTCTTCTTGGGAGCCATGGTTGGTGTTGTTCCTTTCGGGCTAAATCTTGGCGACCTGGCTGAAGGTCAACTCGACGGGGGTCTCGCGGCCGAAGATGGACACCAGCACCTTGAGCTTCTGCTGTTCGGCGTTGACCTCGCTGATCGAGGCGGGCAGGGTGGCGAACGGGCCGTCCATGACGGTCACCGACTCGCCGACCTCAAAGTCCACCACGATCTCCGAGCGCTCCAGGGTGGCCTCGCCGCCGTCCTGGATGCGGCCCGGCACCTTGGCCTTCTTGCCCGCACCCGGGGGCAGCAGGAACTTGACCACATCGTCGAGGGAGAGCGCGGTGGGCCGCGACGTCGCCCCGACGAACCCGGTGACGCCGGGGGTGTTGCGCACCGTGCCCCACGAATCGTCGTTGAGTTCCATGCGCACCAGGATGTAGCCGGGGAGCACCTTGCGGTTGACCTGCTTGCGCTGGCCGTTCTTGATCTCGGTGACCTCTTCGGTGGGCACCTCGACCTGGAAGATGTAATCGCCGACGTCGAGGTTCTGCACGCGGGTCTCGAGGTTCGCCTTCACCTTGTTCTCGTAGCCGGCGTAGGAGTGGATGACATACCAGTCGCCCGGCTTGCCGCGCAGTTCCTTCTTCAGGGCGGCGGCGGGGTCGAGCTCTTCTTCGACAGGAGTCTCTTCGACAGGAGTCTCTTCGGCAAGGACGGCCTCGGCGGGGGCTTCCACGTCGATGACGTCGACGACCTCGCCCACGGTCGCGTCCCCTTCGGCGGTTGTCACCGTTGTCCGTCCTCTCTCCACAAACTCTTCTCGCGCTCTTGTCGCGGTACTCTTCTCGCGCTCTTGTCGCGGTACCCGGCCTAGCCGAACACCAGCAGAACCAGCTTTGCCAGGCCGACTTCGAGTGCCCCGATCAGCGCGACCATGAACACCAGGAAGACGAGCACCACGATGGTGTAGTTGACCATCTCCTTGCGGCTGGGCCAGATCACCTTGCGCATCTCGGCGACGACCTGCTTGAGGTACGTCCACACGAACACGAACGGATTGCGGCTCTCGCCGGCGTCCTTGGTCTTCTTCGGCGTCCCGGACTCGTCGAGTGCCTCGAACTGCTCGGTGAGCCCCTCGTCGCTGATGTCGATCTCGGCCAGGGCGGTTCCGCCGGCACGCTGCCGTGACCGCTTACCGGTGGGGCGCTGCGGACGGCCTACCAGGGCGCCGTTGCCCTGATCCGGATCGCGTTCGTCGCTCACCGCGTGCTCCTTCGTCTCGCCGTTTGTCGGTAAGTCTATTCACTTTGAGCAGGGGCGACAGGACTTGAACCTGCAACCTGCGGTTTTGGAGACCGCTGCTCTGCCAGTTGAGCTACGCCCCTCGGTTTACGGCGGGGCGCCCCACATAGTTCGCGCGCTCCCCGACCGGCCGCGACCGACGGACAGCGCGCTTTACGTGGGAAAACCCGACGCCTGAGTGTAGCGCGAGAGGGTCGGGAGGTGTTAATCGTGGGAGACCGGCTTGCGCAGGACCTGGCCGGATTCGGGGTCCCAGCCCGCGGAGATGGAATTGTCGCCCTCGTGGCTCATCAGGGTCGTGTAGGACTCCATCACCACCTCCCCGGTCTTGGCGTCGGTGAGGACGTTGTGGGAGGTCACGATATCGGCACCGAACCGTTCGACCACCGAGTCGATGTACAGCGCGGCGCGCACCACGTCGCCCTCCTTGATCGGCCGGTGGAACTTGAACTGCTGATCCACCTGGACGATCTGCAGGGTCTCCAAGCCGAGGTCGACGTGCTGGAAGAAGTGCCGCTGGGTCATGATGGCCAGGATCGAGATGAAGGTCAGCGGGGCCACCAGGCCGTCGTAGCCCAGTTCCCGCGCGGCCTCCTCGTCGAAACTGGCCGGGTCGGAGGCCTTGATGGATTTGGCGTACTGGCGGATCTGTTCGCGGCCCACCGCGAAAGGCTCCGGGTACTCCCAGATCATGCCCCGGATATCGGTCTTGAGCGCCATCAGGCCAACTTCGTGACGGCGATGGCGCGACCGAAGATCTTCTTCCCGCCGTGGGTCGCGGTCAAAGCGATGGTCGCCATCTTCGCATCCGGGTCGACGGCCTTGATCCGGCCGTTGAAGGCGATCTCGGCGCCGACGCCGTCATTGGGCACCGGGACGATGGAGGTGAAGCGCACGTTGAACTCGGTGACCGCGCCCGGGTCACCGACCCACTCGGTGACGTAGCCCCCGCCGAGGCCCATGGTCAGCATGCCGTGGGCGATCGCGGTGTCCAGACCGACCTGCTTGGCGATCTCGTCGTCCCAGTGGATGGGGTTGAGGTCACCGGAGACCCCGGCGTAGTTGACCAGATCTGCGCGGGTCAGGGTGATGACCCGCTCCGGCAACTCGTCGCCGACCTTGACCGAACTGAACTCACGCAACGCCATCGTTGAAGCCACTCTCTCCGTCTTCCTCACTTCGCCCGGCGAGCGTCGTGTAGGTCTCCTGCACTATCTGGCCGTCTTCATCGGTGAACACGACTTTGTTGACAATGATGTCAGTTCCATGGGCCTGGCGGACCTCGTCCACGAAGACCTCGCAGTACAGCTTGTCCCCGGCGGTGACCGGCTTGAGGCACTTCACCACCTGATCGACCTGGACGATCTTCTGATCGGCGATCCCGATGTTCGCCGATTCGAACATCGCCCGCTGGGCGGTGTAGCTGAACCGCGACAGGAATGTCAACGGCGCCGGCACCCCCTTGTAGCCGAGATCGGCGGCGACATCGTCGTCGAAGAAGGCCGCGTCGTTGTTTTGCACAGCGCGGGCGAACTCACGTACTTTTTCGCGCTCGACGAGGTAATAGTCGGGATAGCGGTAATGGGTCCCGACCAGTTTTGCCGACAGAGCCACGATTGCGTCAGCGAGACTCTTTGTGAGCCTGGTGCTTGCCGCAATTCGGGCAGAACTTCTTCAGCTCGAGCCGGTCGGGATCGTTTCGGCGATTCTTCTTGGTGATGTAGTTGCGGTTCTTGCACACCTCGCACGCCAAGGTGATCTTGGGCCGCACATCTGTACTGGAGGCCACGTCGGTTTCTCTCTTTCACTACTGCTGCTAGTACTGCCTGCTTCGTCTGCGTAGCGGTGGGGGGACTCGATCCCCCGACCTCACGATTATGAGTCGTGCGCTCTAACCAGCTGAGCTACACCGCCATGCCGGCGCCGCCGCTGGGGAACGGCGTACACCGAGCCCCCTAACGGAATCGAACCGTTGACCTTTTCCTTACCATGGAAACGCTCTACCGACTGAGCTAAGGGGGCCTGACCCGCACCGCGGGCCTCAAGAAGACTACAACCTGCTGATCTGGCTATCCAAACCGCTTGCCGGCCGTCGCGGCGGCGGCTCGGGCCACTGAACGGGCTGCTCCGGGGGTGCTTCGGGACTGCCCGCGCGACGCGCCGGCGAGTGCTCGGACCGGGCCGGCCGTGGCGGCCTCGCTGTCGCCGGGCTTGGCTGAACTCCTCGCTGCGGCCGCGGTCGCGCGGGGCGCCCTGACGCTTGCCGCGATCGGCGGCAGCGGCGCGGGTGGCTGCAGGCCGAGGAAGCGCAGTTGCGCGGAGACGTAGTTGTAGCCGATGTCGTAGAGCGTCACTCCGTAGGCCTGGGTGGTCGGGATGACGTTCACCGGATCCTGGACCACACCGGCCAGGTAGTTGACCGTGGCGGCGACCACAGGCTGGATGAGCTGGAAGTAGTTGATGTTGACCTGGGCGGCGATCGGGGCGCCGATGATCGGGATGACGTTGATCAGGTAGCTGCCGCCGCCGACGACGTACTGCACGGCGGGCGTGACGGCGTTGTAGATGTCCTGCCCCACCCCGGCGAGCGTGATGTCCTCGACGTGGACGACGGGGACGCTGACCGGAGCCGACGGCACAGTCGAAGCGGGTCCCAGCGCCAACACTCCGGCGCCTGCCATGACGGCCGCCGACATCGCCCAGGGACGAACCGAGACGCTCACCAGCTCTCCCCGCACCGTCAGCCGACGGAGGCCGCCGGGCGCGCCGCGGCGGTGCGGGCGCCCTGGCGGCCCTCCCCGCTGCGGGCGACGCTTGCCGCGCTGCGCGCCGCAGCGCCCGGGACGGCGGCGGCGTCTCGGCGGGGAGCCGACGCCGCCGCGCGGGCGGCGCGGGTGACACCGGAACGGCTCGGCGAGACCACCGGCGCCTGG
>Ga0194052_1001367_pt1 | contig 14198 bp, 18 predicted proteins | sample SepL226m_MetaG_FD_160117 | JGI IMG/M metagenome (GOLD analysis project Ga0194052, IMG submission 160117) | Anoxic zone freshwater microbial communities from boreal shield lake in IISD Experimental Lakes Area, Ontario, Canada - Sep2016-L227-6m | ecosystem: Environmental > Aquatic > Freshwater >... | reverse complement strand
TTTTCATTTTCAATAATTTGAAATATTTGTTCGTCACTGTTTTTAAGGTTCATTTTTTGCTCCTTTTTTCTAACTCAAAAAAATTAAATTTTAATCCATTTGACTCAAATGGTTCGCTCTCCAATACTATTTTATCAAATTTTGCATAATCTGGGAAAAAAGTATCGGCTTCGAACTCTTTGTCTACCAAAGTTAAATAGAGTTTATCGGCTAAACCAATTGTTTGCGCATAAATCGAACCGCCACCAATTATAAAAACCTCATCACTAAACTTGCCGCCAATTTCTATGGCTTCAGGAATTGAATGAGCAATAGTCACACCATCGATTTTCAGATCAGGATCTTGGCTCAAGACAATATTTAGTCGATTTGGTAATGCCCGACCGATTGAATAAAAAGTGCGCTCACCCATAATAATGGCTTTTCCCGTGGTTTTTTCTTTAAAATGCTTTAAATCTTCGGGAATTTGCCAAAGCAAAGCATTATTTAGACCAATCTCCCGATTTTTACCCACCGCTACAATGATACTAATTTTTGGTTTTTTCATTTTTATTCCAGTTACTTTCACAGTAATAATTACCATTTAACATACTTTTGATTGCGTCCAAAATATATGGCAATGTGTTTTCTGGTAAATTATCTAGAGCAAACCAGCCCATGTCTTCCCCTAATTCCTCCTCGGACATAAACGGTTCGCCCTGCCATTTTTTAGTTTTAAAATACGCTTCCGTATATTCGTAATAACCATCGTCAGATTCAGACAAACGGTTCGCCATTTGAACAAATTCTAAATCTTCGATATTAACATCTACCCCGACTTCTTCTTTAACCTCTCGAACGGCCGCTTGACGCAATGTTTCGTGACCATCGATATGACCACTGGGTGGATTGTAAAATCCATCATACCAATTCGTATTTTTGCGTTTAAACATTAAGATTTTTTTATCTTTTTCTAATAAAATATAAACCGCGGTTCGGGTTAGAAATCTTTGCATTAATAGCCTCCGATAACCGTAATATCACCCTTAATCGGTGGGTGTGGCTCGTAGCCAACAAGTTCAAAATCCTCAAATTTAAAACCATCAATGTCTTTAACTTTTGGATTAATTTTCATAGTTGGGAACGGTTTTGGTACGCGCGTAATTTGTTCCTGGGCTTGTTCAAAATGGTTTGAATACAAATGCACATCGCCAAAAGTATGAACAAATTCACCCGGTTTTTTGCCCACCACTTGCGCTACCATCATGGTTAATAATGCGTAACTAGCAATGTTGAACGGTACACCCAAAAAAGTATCGGCGCTGCGCTGATAAAGCTGAAGTGACAATTTATCACCAACACAACTAAACTGGTAAATGGTATGGCAAGGCGGCAAGGCCATGGATTTGCCCGGCAGGGCCATTTCGTAAATAAACTCTGGGTTCCAAGCCGAAACCACAATCGATTTGCGGTAAGGATTGGTTTTTAATTCATTAATCGCCCACATCAATTGATCAATAAAGCGACCATCGCTCGTTTGCCACTTGCGCCACTGAACACCATAAACATTACCTAAATCGCCCCAACGCACTACACTTGGGTCGTCGGCTGGTAATTCTTTAATTTTGGCAATGAATTCGGCTTGAGTTAAACTTAAAACCTCACCTTTTTTAGCGGCCGTGGCATAATTTTTGTAAGCCCAATCATCCCAAATATGAACATCGTTATCAACTAAATACTTGATATTTGAATCACCTTTTAAAAACCATAAAAGCTCGTGAATAATTCCGCGCAAGTAAACTTTTTTAGTCGTGAGAAGCGGAAAACCAGCTTCTAAATCGTAACGAGTTTGACGACCAAAAACACTGCGAATAAAAATCTTTTCACCTTCGTGACCAAAAAGAGGCTTATCGTTGCCATTAGCCAAAATATCTTTGATCAAATTCAAGTACTGATACTCCGGGTGTTCAACCTCAACTTTTTCCAAATCAAATTGATCGATTTTTAACTGAGTTTCTTTTTTTTGTTTTGGCATAATTGCCTCCTAAAATTAAAACCGTTTCTCCCTCTCGTCGGCCAACAAAGAATGCTGGCGCGGATGTGACTTTTTTTCTTCCACTATTTTCGGTTTTGCATGATTTCCATTAATCTCGTCGACTCGTTTTTTTTCATCGGGAAAATCAAAAATCGCATCTTCGGCAAATCTAAATTGCTCGAGGATAATACCGCGGCGGTGCGCTAATTCCAAAGCTTCCGGCTCGGCAATTCGATCGGTACCGTCGGAACCATCTTTAACTCGCATATATTCGTGAAGATAAATAATTTTTTTAATCCCAACATTGTTTAAAACTTTCATACAATCGTAACAAGGAAACTGGGTAATGTAGAGCGTGGCGCCCTTTAAGCGACGCGTATCAAAGGCGTTGATGATACCGTTAACCTCACTGTGAACCCCGCGGCAACGACGGATTTCGCCAGTAATCGGGTCACCATCAACCTTGGCGCAACCAAAAGTATTGCCATCGTAATCACCAACCGATGGACCATTATAACCAATTGAAATAATTTTATGATCATCGTCAACATAAACTGAAGCGATCCGGTGGTAATTGCACGAAACCCGGCCCGTAGCCGTAATGGCAATGCGCATAAAAAATTCGTCCCAACCCAACCGCTTCCAGGGTTTAAATTTATTTTTTTCCGCTGGCACCAAAGCCTCCTTCGCCCCTCTCACTGTTACTTAATTCTTCCACTTCTTCAATATCACAAATTTCCACTGGCTGGATTAACATTTGAGCCACTCGATCGCCTTTTTCGATTGTATAAGCCTCTTCGCCCAAATTAATCATAATCACTTTGTATTCACCACGGTAGCCCGCATCAACCACGCCGGCCAGACAATGAATACCATTTTTGATAGCCATACCACTGCGATCCAAAATCCTGGCCACAAACCCGTGAGGAATTTCCAGGGCAAAACCAAGCGCCACCGCGTGACGCGCCCCCGGCGCAATTACAATATCTTCACATGAATATAAATCCAAACCGGCGTCCCCTGGGTGAGCATAAGTTGGAATTTTAGCATCTGTTACTAATTTTTGAAATTTAATTGTCATTTTCTCCTTAAGTTCATGAATTTTCTTCTGTTACCTATTCTCATAGTAAAGAGCCAACGATTTTTTGTCAAAAAGTCAAGCTAAAAACGCATCCATCAAACGACTGGTTTTTTGCGAAGTTTTAAGGTATATTGGATGTATGAATATCATTAGTCAAAACAAATTAGCCAGACTTGAATACGAAATCCTCGATAAATTCGAAGCGGGGCTAATTTTGACTGGACCAGAAATTAAAGCCATTCGCGCTCACCGAGCTAATTTAAACGGCACTTTTTGTCGGATTATAAACGACGAGGCCTGGATTCTGAATATGCATATTTCCAATATGGTTGAACCAGAACGCAGTCGCAAACTCTTACTTCATAAACACGAAATCCAATCCTTGATTGGCAAAACTCAACAAAAAGGTTTATCGCTCATTCCTTTAGCTCTCTATATTAAAAAAGGTAAAGCTAAAATCGAAATCGCTCTAGCTCGCGGTAAAAAGATTTACGACCACAGAGCTGAACTAAAAAAACGCGATCTTAATCGCCAGGCCGAGCGCGAACTTAATTAATCAAATTTATTTAACAAAAAAGAGGTAATCGATTTAATTCGAAATCCTCTTTTTTTAATATCAAACTTTTAAATTTTAAAACAAAAACGCCTGTTTAATAAATGTAACCTTTGATGAATTTAGCGTTATCACTAATGGTTCTAGTTGAAACCACACCGTAACCCTTAAAATTCATCTCCGAAATGGTAATTTTACCATTATTAACAGCTTCGACATAGGCCACATGACCCACGCGTCCGCCTTCGGAAGTTACTACGATTGCACCTGGTTGAGGTTCATCGCCAGTAGTCAAACCAGCCGATTTTGCACCCGACAACCAAGTTCCAGCATTACCAGTCCAGGTAACTGTTCTTTTTTGTGAAACATAATAGGTACAGTAACCGTATGGAAAATAATGCGGCCCAGTCACTAATGAATAGTCAACTGGTTCACGTCGATAGGTCGTCCCTAAAACTCGAGGTGGATCCACCGGAGTAATTTGGGTTTCAGTCACTATCGGCTTTTCAATGAAATCATCGCTGGTATCTACCGGAGCTTGTGCTTGAACCGTTTGTGTTTGCGGTGCAACAACTGGGTAAACATCAGCAACAACTTGAGCTAATTTAGCCCCACTCCAATTGAGAGAAGCAGCCTGAGCTTTAGGCGCGTTTACGAATAAACTTAGAACTAAAACTAAAGCTACAAATCCCCCTACCCGAAACGGGCTTAAAGGAGTAATTTTTTGATTGATTTTTGATCCGAGACCAGAAATCGTGCTAATTTTTTTAATTGTGTTTTGTTTTTGTTTGAGGGTTCTTTTTGTTTTTGGTGCATCCCCTTGATACTCTTGAGACTGTCCCCTTTGTGAGCCTGTAAGGCTCTCTGTGGTAAATGTTTCCTGGCATATGTGATCGTCCAGGCTACCAGTACCACTGGTTAAGTTTGGTGTACAAATGATGACCTCCATAAAAAGAGAAAGAATAACTGAGCCCCATCCTTATTAAAGTTCAGATGTCAACTACTTTTCCCTTTAGTTAACCGTTTTTAGTTAACATGGTTTTAATTTTACCATATCTGTCAACTTTGTCAAGGGTTAGTACTCAAACCTGTTAATCCACAAGGAGTAGCGATTTGCAAAAACCACATTTTTTGTTTTTGATACGAATTTTGACTAAACTGTGGATAAATTTTTATCTTAAATTTGATGATTTTCCTTCCAATATTTGAAAATTGGCACTTGACCGTTGATAATTGCCAATAATTATGCTACAATAATTGGCAAGGGGCTGTATAGATTCGACAGAAAGATTAACTCACAATTTCAAGTCGAGCACGTCATTTTGACTCGTTAAATCAAATGGCAAAATTTTAAACGCAAAAAATACGTTTAGCCCTGCCTTAGCTTTAGCTTAATAGTTTTAGCTTTACAGCAGCGTCTTCCTCTCTGATGACCAACCGGAGAGAACGGGCGTCACAATTTGGTCTATATCTATCTAGGTAGCTTTAGTCGATAGAAGAAAAAACCAAAGCAAATTTAAACTTGTTTTTAAAGAATTGTGCCTAGGTCTTTTTGGACGGGGGTGCGACTCCCCCCAGCTCCACCAACCTTCGCTCGTTTCTTTCAGAACCGAGCTACGGTTGGCACAGCCACTATGTAAAGAAGTTACTATAACAAGAAAAGAAGGTTGTCCTCCGTAGTCGCGCAGCGCGAAGGAGGGCTTTTTGTTATAATAAATATATGTACTATGTATATATTCTAAAAATGTCAAACCAGCAATATTATGTCGGTTTCAGCGAAGATATTAAAACCAGAATCATTGATCATGACCAAGGCAAATGCGATACCACAAAAAAATTCCGACCAGTGAAATTAATTTGGTATTGCGATTTTGTAAATAAAAAACAAGCACTCGAGTTTGAAAAATATTTAAAAAGCGGTTCAGGCACAGAATTTAGACATAGACACCTAGAGTAGTCAAAAACAAACCTAAGAGATTTTTTGATATTTTTGGCCTGTTTTTTTGATAAAAGCAATCAATAGCTTATAATAAACATATGAAAATATTAATTATCGACAATGGCTCGAGTTATTTAAATAAAATTAAGGAAGCAATTTCCGACACTAGTTTCGATGTCGAACCTTTTTCTAATATAAATTTAGAAAAAATAAATAATTACGACGGCGTCATCCTTTCCGGCGGACATGACTTCCCAGTCATTGGTAATGAGAACAAATTGGTCAGTGAAATTGAATTAATTAAAAACATAAACAAACCAATTTTAGGAATTTGCTTTGGTTTTGAACTAATTGCTCATATTTATAAATCGGAACTTACAAGATCAAAAGAAAAAGAAAAAGGTATTTTAGATCTTGAAATAATTCAAGACGACCCAATTTTCAAGAATATTTCTAATTTAAAAGTTTACGAAAGCCACCGCTGGATTGTTGAAAATGTTGGCGAGGATTTGCTGGCTCTGGCTAAATCCGAGGACGGCATCGAAGCCATAAAACACAAAAATCGACCGATTTACGGTGTACAATTTCACCCCGAAATGTTTACAGATCATACTTGCGGACAAATTATTATCAAAAACTTTTTAGCTCAAATTTAATCTTCTCAAAAAGCTCTAAATATCTATTTTGATATTTTTGGTCTGTTTTTTAGTATTAATAACTTGACCTGATCGAATTTTTGTGCTATAAACTATTCAAGGGGAGGTGTACCATGCAAATTATCGAAGAAAAAGTCGAAGTACAAAAAGTTTTTCCTCAATTTCGAGGCAAAGACTTAAAGGATCACCCACAATTTAGAGAGGCTGACGGCTACTTCGGCTATAAACAATTCCAGGATGGTTCGTACATGGCTCACTGTAGTAATCGGAATTCAACTAACATAATGGTTCATTACTTCAGATTCATGACTGTTTCTGGCTCAAAAATCTTTGATTACCGGTGGCATGTCAACGATCAAGACCCACTCGAAATTCTTGCAAAGGAACTTGATGATGAATCGACGACCTTAGACAAATTCTGCGCCAATCATGAAGAAGAATGGCGCCGCTACTACAATGTAGCAAAGAAAAAATTGCCACCTGGCCGAAAAATGGCCGAAGGAAAAATTCATTTTCTTGATATCAGCAAAAATTAATTCTCATCAACCACCCGTAAAAAGGTGGTTTTATATTTTTCAAAACTTTGAAAAATTCCGCGGCGATGTACCATTTATAATATTTTAAACATCGCCCATAATTCGACCAAATTTCAAACCATTGACATTTTTATTTTTTAGGTTTAGTATTAAGCCAAATCTAAAAAAGATTCGTATGCCGAAAAGGAGGCAAGAAATGGAAAATAACGCCAAGGCAGAACTTTTAGAGCATTTAAAAAGTGAGTATGGGCCGCAAGAAGGCCAACGACTTTTTGATGAATTACAGGCCGCCACCAAAGCAGAGCTTTTGGAACAATATGTACGATCCTATGGACCAATAGTCGGCCAACAACTTTTCGATGAACTGGAAGCCGCCGATGGAGATATCAAAAAAGAACACGACGCTATCACTAAGGCAGAACAGACCATCAAGCGAAACGAAAATCATAGTCACCATTTTAACGAGGTAGACGAAATCTACTGCAATTAAGTTGACTACGTCACTCAACCGCCGTCACCGGCGGTTTTTTAAAAAAAACGGCGAATTTTGATTCGCCGTCTGGCATATTCCTAAAAAAATACTAAGGTTCTCTAATCATTTCGCCCTCGTGGGCACTTCGCCATTTTTCAACTACTATACCTTTTCCATCTGAAGATAAATGAAGCATGGTCGTTGAATAAGAGGTTGGGCAGCAAATCCACCACGATACTTTTTTGGGGTCTGGCGAATGGTATGTGGTTTGAAGGTAAGATTTGCCAACTTCCGCGTCATACTTAATCACTGTGTCATAATCACCACTGTAACATGTGAGTCTATGCGGTCCATCGCTCGTATAATACTCACAATATTGGTTAGAACGATTATATTGCACGAATTTGACGATAGTCCCATTCTGATTTTGAAGTGGCGTCATAATATCTTTTTTGATCGGCGTACCATATTCAATTGAAATCCTCATGGATAAACCAGACCATAATAGAAAAGCGACGACAAATGTTGGAGCCCATGTAAAACGGCTCATACCACGAGATATACCAAAGCGAACCGCGATAAATGCAATTATCGCAATAATAATTCCAAGCAACATACTTAGAACCCCCTTTTACAAGATTAATTAGTGTCAAACACCAATTAAATAAATAATAGCACTTTACATTGAGATAATCAAGAATATTACTGTGACTTACGGGGATGGTTTTATGTTTAGTTCATTCTTGATATAAAAGAAAAATTGAACTATAATAACCACAGATTAAGTTGCAAAAAACTTAAAGTATATTTCGATACGAAGGAGGCGCGAAAATGTCCGATGGAAAACCAGATACCAATCTACCCAAAGAAAAGATTATTGACCCCATCAAAAAATGTGAAAACAAAGACGAGGAACCAAAGACTAAACCATTTGGGAAATCGATTATTGATGCCATCAAAAGATGTAAAAACGAAGACGAAATTTTGCCTCTTTTGAAACTAATCGAAGAAACCCAAATTAAAAGCAATCACCTTGCGATTCTGAATGCGATTGATGAATTTTTTGCTTCCCACGAAAATACAAAATCCGCTGGTGCAATTGTCGCCGTCACAACATCAATTTTAACTCAAAGAGATTGGGTTAAAAGCGCACCAGAAAGAACCGCGAGAATAATGACAGACATTATTATGAAACTATAACAAAATTTTTCTAACCGCCGGCCCGGCGGTTTTTTATTATCCTATCTTGACAAATGGCAAAAAATACCTTAAAATAACCGCAGATTAAGTTTTAAAACTTAAAGCAAATTTTACGAAAAAGGAGGCATAAACATGCCTAATAAGAAACTGAATGTCAGACCGTTTCATGAAACAATTATTGATGCTCTCAAACGGTGTCAACTCAGCAGTGATTCTTGTTTCTTCAACTAATTGAAGAAACAAGAATCACTCAAGATCACGACAAAATTATCAAAGCTATTAACGATTCTGTTAATTCTTCATGCGGTATAAGATATGCTGCTCATTGCTCGGAGATCGTTAATAAGACTAAAGAATCGATTTTAGCCCAAAAGGCTCTGATCTTAACAGTGGAAGAGAAACATAAAAAACGTCTCTTGAAGGCATATACCAGAACGTATGGTGAAAAAATCGGCCAACAATTAGCTGAAGATATAGAAGCGGCCGGCGATGACCTAACCAAAAAACACGAAGCTGTGAAAAAAGCCGAAGCAGCCTTAAACAGACCGCTCAAAGAAGGTGTCGATCAACAAATCGACTCATCGAACCCAAGGAGAAAAAAACCATAAACCAAACCGCCGCCCTGGCGGTTTTTTAAAATCAAATAATATCTATTTTAGAGCGTGTTGACGAGCTTGCCATTAAGGTAGCTTTCGATATTATCGATCATGATATCGTAGGACTTGCGACAAGTCACATCGGTGCGAGCGGCAAGGTGAGGCGTGGCTAAAATCTTAGGGTGATTAGCCAAACGAATATAGTACGGATCAGTTGAATCGCCAACAATAATCGTGCCACAATCATCGGCGGCGCCAGCAATTCGACCGTTATCAATCTCGCGAATCAAAGCATCAACATCATAAAGAGTACTACTAGTAATGGTCACAAAATAACAACCTTTTTTAAGTGAAGCAAAAAACTTAGAGTCCAAAAGCCCAATGGTACCAGGGTTTTCACTCAAAGCATTTAAAACAAAATCAGCGTCCTTAATACTTTCTTTCAGATTTACACCGCGATCAAAATAATTAACATCCATCAAAAGCGCCTCGCAAATTTCGCCCACGCGACTACCAATATTACCTTTACCCAAAATAGTAACTTTTTTGCGAGCCAAACCGATTTTGTCACACCAATTGTCTTGAGTAACTTTTTTGGTATCAATAATATTTGGAAAATCGCGTGCCAAATCCATCATCATGCCGATCATCCATTCAGCGACCGCTTCCTTATTACAACCCGGCGAACAAGTTACTATCACATTTTTATCTTTTAATTTTTCTTTATCAATCCAACCGACCCCAACAAAAGGCAACGATAAAAAAATATTTTCAAGTTTGTAAATATTATCTTTAAGACCAAGTTTGCTTGTACAAACAACATCAAAACCCCGAGTTCGATCCATCCACTCGTTTGAATTTTTAGCAAAAGTATTGTGAAAAACTACTTGTCCAAGCTTTTTTAACCGCTCGATCTGATCCGGATACATATGCATAGGTTGCATAACAACGATTTTTTTCAAAATAGACCTTTCTGTTATTACAAGATAATCATATCATATCTAATAATAGTAATAAATAATATCTGGTTACCCACCGAGCCAACCGATTCGTTGTACTAAAAAAGACAAAGTGGGCGGTAGAGGATTCGAACCTCTGACATTCACAACGTCAATGTGACGCTCTACCAGCTGAGCTAACCGCCCACTTTGCCTTTTTTAAACTAAACCATACTTTTTTAACTATTTTATTTTACCAAATTTTCACAAACTTTTCAAGAGTGAATCACAGTCCCAATTTTTTTACCTTGGCAAACTTTCAAAATATTATCTTTTTCCATTAACTTAAAAACTAAAATCGGAATATGATTATCTTTACAAAGCGTAATCGCCGTACTATCCATAACTTTATAATCATTATTTATCACATCTAAATAGGTCAAAGTCTGAAACTTTTTCGCCGTTTTGTCCTTTTGCGGATCAGCATTATAAACACCATCAACCTTGGTAGCCTTAAGCACTACTTCACAGTCAAGCTCACAAGCTCTAACCGCGGCCGCCGTATCGGTCGAAAAATATGGGTGGCCAGAACCGGCCGCTACAATCACTACCCGACCTTTTTCCAAATGACGAATCGCGCGATTACGAATATATGACTCGCAAACTTTTGACATATCAAGCGCTGATTGAACCCTATTTTCAATTTCGATTTTAGTCAAAGCACTGCCTAACGCTAACGAATTCATCACAGTTGCCAACATACCAATATAATCCCCTGTCACCCGTTTCATACCATGTTTTTCAGCCGAAATTCCCCGAAAAATATTCCCGCCGCCAAAAACCACTACAACCTCGATTTTATTTTTGATCAACTGTTGAATTTCCTTAGCAATATACTCACAAACTAAAGGATCAATACCATATTCACGCTCACCCAATAAAGCTTCACCCGAAAGTTTTAACAGAACTCGTTGAAATTTTGGATCATTTTTTTTCACAATTTTTCCTCAATTAACCTTTTGACCATCTTAACATTTTTTCTAAATTTATCAAAAAAACCACCAAGATCTGGTGGTTTTATTTCTTATTGATAACTTTTATTTTAGTTAATTTTGGCTGCTCAGGCAAAACTTTCGGGATCGTAATAATTAAATTACCGTTTTGAACTTCAGCTTCAATATTATCTTTATCAATATTTTCTGGGAGCTTAATTTGCACCAACCAATCGCTTTCTCGTTCGCGCATTTCATTTAAAGATTCAGCTAAATCAGGCTCATCTAACAAAACAGGCTCTTCATTTGGCCTGACAATATCTTCAAGCGCAAGATTAAAAACTTCAGCAAAATGAATAGCTAGCGGTAAACTTGGCAAACATTTGCCTCGCTCAAGCGCAATAATCGACTGGCGAGAAACACCTAAAAGCTGAGCCAAATTTTCTTGGGTCATTTCACGCTCTTCGCGGAGATTACGTAAATTTTGAGAAAAAATTTCAATCTCGATTTGCATCTTTACTCACTTTAAACAATTGTAAAGCAAACTTTACATTTTGTCAACCCCACGCCCAAGACATTAAAATAACATTATCTATTGAGTTCTTTAATTTCTGGCCATTCAGCAATTAAAACCGATATAACTGCGGCTACTGGCACAGCAATGATCACACCCAAGAGTCCGAACAGTTTAGCCCCAGCCAATAACGAAAATATAATAATCACTGGTGATAAACCAACAGCTTTACCAATTATTTTTGGCGCAACTAAAGTTGACTCCAGTTGCTGAACCACCACAAAGGCAATCGCTACCAATAATGCCGTCAATGGAGAAATAGTAGAAGCAATAATCACCGCCGGGATTAAACCCAGCCATGGGCCAAGATAAGGTATAATTTCGACCAAACCACCCCAAATCGCCAAAATTAAAGCGTATGGCACGCCTAAAACTCCAAGCACAACACCGTCGAGTATACCAATGATTAACATTAACAACAAATGTCCACCAAGCCATTGGCCCATCTTATCGCTAATTTTTTTCATAATTAAAATGATTTTTTCTTTTTTTGCTGGCGGCAAAAGATTGTAAAAACCATCATTAATTTTGTCCTTATCCACTAACATATAAAAAGACAAAACAATAATCATAATGAAAGCGAAAACACCAGAAACAAATCCGATGGTTTTACTAAAAAGCCCGGTAGTTATATCACCTAATTGAGACGAAAGATTTAATAATGATTCTTGATAATTACCCATATAAGACTGGATATTATGATAAATCGGACCAAGTTTGGAAATAATAATCGGCAAATTAATAGCCAAAAGCTTTGTTTCTGAAACTAATGGCGGCGCCAACAAAAAACCTGTTCCGACCAAAAAACCAACGAATAATAAACAAATGCCAGCAACCACTAAAGTTCTCGGAACTTTTTTTGAAAGACGATCAACCAGCGGGGTCAAAGCGGCTACGATCACAAGAACCAAAAAGAACAACACGACAATATCACGAATTAAAAATAAAAGTACGACAACTAAAATTGACAAGATAATTTTAAAAATTGTAGCAGAAGAAACTTCGATAATTGTTTTTGTCGGTTCTGACATATTAACCTCCAATAATTAATGGTCGGGGTGGCGAGATTCGAACTCACGGCCTCGTCGTCCCGAACGACGCGCGCTACCAGACTGCGCTACACCCCGATAACTAAAAATTTCTTAATAATTCTAAAAAATTTCTGTAAGATAATTTATCGTCTTTATTATATCTGATAAGTATGATAAAATCTAGATGTTAATGCCTTTGTAGCTCAGCAGATAGAGCAGCTCCGTCCTAAGGAGTTGGTCGCAGGTGCAATTCCTGCCAAGGGCACCATTTAAATTTTATTAAAAAAAGACTCCATTATGGAGTCTTTTTTTGTATTTCAGATTATATAATTATTTAGCAAATTCGATATTTCGGAATACTGAAATTCCGCGAATGAGCCAAATGATTATTTGGCGAATTCGATCGCCCGAGTCTCACGAATCACATTAACCTTAATCGTGCCTGGGTACTGTAAATCGGCTTCTATCTTTTTCGCAATATCTTTCGAAAGTTTGAGCGCGGTTAAATCATCGATTTCTTCCGGTTTAACTAAAATTCGCACTTCGCGACCGGCCTGAATTGCATAAGTCTTGTCAACGCCTGGGAACGAATTAGCAATATTTTCCAACTCTTCTAAACGCTTGACGTAATTTTCCAAAGTTTCACGTCTGGCGCCTGGTCGACTCGAACTAATCGCATCAGCCGCACGAACAATAATCGCTTCAACGGTTTTGGCCTCAATATCGTCATGATGAGCACCAATAGCATGAACAATATCTTCACTCAAACCATATTTACGAGCAATGTCCATTGAAATATGATGATGAGCACCTGGCACATCATGATCAACGGCTTTACCCAAGTCATGTAAAAGCGCGGCTTTTTTAGAAAGATTTACGTCTGCACCAAGTTCAGCCGCTAACATACCTGCGATATAACAAGTTTCGATTGAATGCTGCAATACATTTTGACCATAAGAAGTCCTGAACTTTAATCGGCCCAAAATTTTAATTAAATCAGGATGAAGACCGGCCACACCAACTTCATAAGCAGCTTGTTCACCCGCTTCTTTAACCTGTTGATTAATTTCTTCCTTAGCCTTTTTCACTAATTCTTCAATTCTGGCCGGATGAATACGACCATCGGAAATCAATTTTTCCAATGCAATTTTGGCAATATGACGACGAATCGGATCAAAGGCTGAAATTACGACCGTATCAGGAGTATCATCGATAATTAAATCGACGCCAGTTTCTTTTTCAAAGATCTGAATATTTCTACCTTCACGACCAATAATTCGGCCTTTCATTTCGTCACTTGGTATATTAACAGAAGTTGTAGTGGTTTCAACCGTATGATCACTTGAAAGCCTCTGAACAGCGGTAGCTAAAATCTCTCTGGCGATATTTTGTGCTTCTTCACGAGCGATTTCTTTTTGTTCTTTAATCTTACGAATCAAATCGTCTTTATATTCTTTTTCTACATTGTTCAAAAGAATATCGCGAGCTTCTTCTTTTTTTAATTTAGAAATTTTCTCTAAACTTTCTTGTTGTTTTTTCTTGATATCACCGATTTGCTCTTTAATCGAATTGATTTCTTTTTCTTTATCAAGAATTTTCTTCTTTTCGTCTTCAAC
>Ga0194052_1001365_pt1 | contig 14207 bp, 9 predicted proteins | sample SepL226m_MetaG_FD_160117 | JGI IMG/M metagenome (GOLD analysis project Ga0194052, IMG submission 160117) | Anoxic zone freshwater microbial communities from boreal shield lake in IISD Experimental Lakes Area, Ontario, Canada - Sep2016-L227-6m | ecosystem: Environmental > Aquatic > Freshwater >... | reverse complement strand
GGGTATCGTCACGCCACGAAATGAAATTGATCTGATTCCTGAAGTGGCTGGTAAAATTACTTATCTGCATCCGGATTTTGTTGCTGGGGGATTTTTTAGCCACGACGACTTGTTGGTGTCGATTGATCCGCGTGATTATGATGCTGCAATTGTCCATGCACAGGCTCAAATTGCCGAAGCCAAACGCTTACTGGTAATGGAAGAAGCACAGGCTGATCAAGCTCGTAACGAATGGCAAGCACTGGGTGAAGGTGCGCCCTCGGCTCTGGCTATGCGGGAGCCGCAATTGGCCGAAGGCCGTGCCAAACTCAAAGCGGCGGAAGCTAATTTATCGCTGGTTCGGATTAAACGCAGCCGTTGCGAACTGCACGCACCCTTCACAGGGCGCTTGCAGAGCAAAAATATCGGCCTGGGGCAATTCATTCAACCGGGAGAAAAACTTGCCCGGATTTATTCTATTGATGTCGCTGAAATAAGATTACCGCTGTCCACTAGCCAGCTTGGCTTTCTCGATTTACCGTTAGGAACCCGTCGCAATTCGTCTCGTTCCCAAACTGGCGTTCGGGAGCAAGGCCCTAAAGTGACCCTTAGCGCACAGTTCGCAGGATCCATGCAAATCTGGGAAGGTCATATCGTCCGCACCGAAGGTACGTTGGATGAAAGCACGGGTGTACTGTATGCCGTTGCCGAAGTACAGGCACCTTACCAGCAAAAAGATAATCGTCCTCCGCTCCTCTCTAAACTGTTTGTTCAAGCCGAAATAGAAGGCAAGGCAATACAAGGTGTGTTTGTGCTGCCGCAATGGGCGATGAACGCCGCCCAGGAAGTGTTACTGATTGACGCTTCACAAAAATTGCATAGCCGTCGCCTTAACGTGCTGCGCAACGAGCCGGATCGCATCCTCGTGAAAGAGGGGCTGAACGCAGGCGACCGGATTGTGACTTCAGGGATAGAGGTGCCGGTGGAAGGGATGACGGTCAGGGTTGCTGAAAATGCCGACACTGACCGTGCAAAGGCGGATAATCGATGAAGTTATCTCAACAGCGGCAATCTGGCGGCCTGTTTGTCTGGTTCGCAGCCAATCCGGTGGCAGCCAATTTATTGATGCTGCTCATTATTATGGGGGGTGTGATCGGTTTCAATGTTATGGACAAGGAGGTGTTTCCCCGTTTCAACCCCCAAAAAATTGAAATCACTGCACTTTATCCGGGGGCGGGGCCTATGGAGATCGAAGCGTCGGTATGCGTACGCATCGAAGAAGCGATAAAAGATCAGCCGGGCGTCAAGCGGTTAACGACTGAAATTCAGCAGGGATCCTGTATCATCAAGGTATCCGTGTTACCGGACACTAATTTGGAGCAGGTCTTAAACGCTTTGCAAGGGCTAGTCCAGGGCATACCTCGGCTACCGAAAAACCTGGAAAAAATTGAGGTGAAACTGGCTCAACGGGATGACGATGACGGTGTTATTTGGGTGTCTTTGCACGGCTCTACCGATCCACTTTCCCTGCAACGCTATGGCGAACATATCCGTGCGGATTTGGAGCGGATTCCCGGTGTGCGTTGGGTACGGAATTATTATGAAACCCCTTATGAAATCGCCATCGAAGTTTCTCCTGCCAAACTCCTTCAATATAGGCTGTCTTTACATGATGTGACCAAAGCCATCCGTCGCGCCTCACTGGATCAATCTGACGGGTTGTTAAAAACCACGGCAGGCGAATTACAACTGAGAGTGAAAGGAAAAGCAGAGGATGCCACCAGTATCGGCAACTTGGTGTTGCGTACGGCAGCCGATGGAACGCAACTGCATCTGGTGGATGTGGCTGTCATTAAAGACGGTCTGGAAGAACGCCTCTCGGAATGGCATTACAACGGCCAACCTGCCCAAGGTTGGGAAATACACACTAAATACAGTGCCGTTGAAGTGGCACGCCGGGTTAATGACTATGTTGCCGGTCAGCAATTGCAACTTCCGGAAGGTCTGGCGATAACAACCTGGTGGGATGACTCCCAGGCTTATGAAGAGCGCGTGCGAAGTCTGGTCGAAGATGGGCTGGGTGGTTTTGTGCTGGTGTGTCTGGTATTGACTTTATTCCTGCGGTTACGGGTGGCGCTCTGGGCTGGTGCCGGTATTTTCACCTCTGTGCTGGGGGCGTTATGGTTAATGCCGGCACTGGATGTTTCACTGAATATGCTATCCTTATTCGGCTTTCTGCTGGCAATGGGAATTCTGGTGGATGATGCGATTATCATTGGTGAAAGCGTCTATTCACATCAGCAAGAAGGTCAGGCGCAAGATGCCGAATCCAGCCTTGCAGCCGCCATTAGTGGCGTACAGGCAGTCGCCTTACCGGTCATTTTATCGGTACTGGTTGCGCTGGTGGCCTTCTTGCCGGGCCTGTTCTTGCCTGGTTGGGCAGGGCAAATGATGAAGCCCATTTGCCTGGTCATGATTTTGACCTTGGTCTTTTCGTTGATTGAAGCATTGTTGATTCTGCCTTCACATCTGGCAGCGCCCACTCGTCAACGGCTATCGCTTTCGGGACTGGATCGTTTGCGTAATAAACTTAATCGGGGGCTGGAGCGGTTTGTCTATCGCTATTACCGCCCTTTTCTGCAATGGGCCTTGGACTGGCGTTACCTGACCCTTGCCAGTTTCGTGGTATTTATAATCTTGTGCGCGGTCTGGGTGGATAGCGGCCACATTCGACTGTCCATGCAGGCGGATGTTGTTAAAGACAGTTTTTGGGTTTCTTTGAAGACACCCCAGGATATGTCCTATAGTGAAACGCGTCATCGGGCTGCACAGGTAGAACGGGCATTTTTTTCACTCCGGGATGAACTGGATGGCGTCGACAAAGCACACCAAAAACCGGGTAGCCTTGATTCGAGTCGTGCCAGCGTCGTTGTGGGTCTGGAGACTATCCTTTGGGAGCATGGCGCTGGCTTTTGGACAGAGTTTTCAGCGACTGGGCGGCAACGGATAGTGGTGGAAGACTTTATCAGCGAATGGCGCAAGCGCATGGGTGATCTGGGGCGCACCAAAATTGATTTTCTGTATAAGGAAGGCGATGTGCCCTACGACATTGAATTTGATCTTGGTGCCACCGACGCGGAGCTGTTGCCTAAAGCGGCTGATGCACTTAAAAACACGCTCGCCGCCTATCCGGGCGTTTACGATATCATAGATTCCAGTGAACCGGGCCAGCCTGAAGTTCGTTTAGCCTTAAAGCCGGAGGCGGAACGTTTAGGATTACGTCTTGAAGAGCTATCCGACCAAGTGCGTCACGCCTACTTTGGCGATGAAGTTGAGCGTTTGCAGCGTGGCCGCAATGAAGTCAAAGTCATGGTGCGATATCCGCGTGAAGAACGGCAATCGCTGGATAACTTAACCGCAATGCCGGTGCAGCTCCCAGACGGCCAGCAAGCGCCACTAGGCACACTGGCCGAGGTTACGTTAACCCCCGGTGTTGACAGGTTGATCCGGCAAGACCGTCGTCGTGTTTTGAAAGTGCAAGCGCGGGTTGATCCGCAGAAGGCCGATGTCAATGCCCTTTATACTGAGCTGGAAGCCTCTGAATTGATAAGTTTGCGTCAACGTTACCCGGGTTTAAGTATCGACATCGGTCAGGAACGCCAAGATCAACAAGCCATGGCAGCGACATTAAAACAGAACACCCTCATCGCTTTATTGGTGATTTATGTATTAATCGCCGTGCCGTTTCGCTCTTACCTAAAGCCCTTTATTTTTCTGCTGGCCGCTCCAGTCGCCTGGAGCGGCGCTGTGCTGGCACATGGGCTGGCAGGGTTGCCTTTGTCAATGGAATCATTGGTCGGAATGATTGCTGCCAGCGGCGTGGTCGTCAATGATAGCCTGGTGTTGCTGGATTATCTGAAAGAGCATGAACATGAGCAAAAACCAATTACCGAGCTGATTTGCGAAGCCTGTACAGCACGGTTTCGGCCTATATTTCTAGCGTTTCTGACTAATTTCGCCGGATTTTTGCCAGCTCTGCTGGAAACCAGTCCGCAAGCCCAGTTTCTGATTCCCATGACCTTGTCCTTATCAGCAGGGCTGTTAGTGGGGATGGCTGCCAGCCTGATACTGACGCCAGTCTGTTATGCCGTTTTAGGGGAAACGTAAGGAATAAGTCCTATCACTTGTGCTGGTTGCGTTATATTAATCCTAAATCCTGCAATCCCTAAAAAACAGGCTACAACCCAGGACTTTTTATACCGAATTTTATGATTCAGGGGATGCCAATGCCTTGTGTGTTCGTGGATTTAGGATTTTTTAACCGATCCATACCCGCAATTTCAATAAATGTTGGAAATTGGATGGCGATTTGTTCTGCGACAACTTGTCCGTCGCTGAATTTCACTGATGGATAGGTTGTCGCGATGAAACAACCGTCTTACTTTTGCGAACATTGACATGTCATACACTCTCATTTTCTCCGGCTAAAAACAAAGCAGGATACGTGAATTGCCTGGTCAATATTCGATCGGTACAAGCCTCTCCAGATGGTCAGTTTTCAATCGTCACCAACATGACTGAGTACTAAGTTAATTCAACGATATTCATCGCAATAAAGCTGCCAGTCACGACTTCCATTTACCATAGCGGAATGCGGGATCTAGGAGGCTGTCCGACAACAGGTCAGAACTACAAAAAGATCTACTGTTCCCCGGAAAAAAGAATATCTTTTCTAACGCAAAAGATATGCAACCTTTTTAAGGCTCATGATTAGGGAACTTATAACAAAGAAATAACACCTTAACGCGGGCGCAATAGCTAACATATTGGCCCGCGCGGGATTTAGCGGCTTATCAACGCCCACTAGCGCCGGCAAAAACTATTTCCAATGCATGTAATGAATTAATGCAGTTGGGTGTAGATTTTATATCGGGATTATTGTAGCAAGCTTTATTTTGAGCGCGAGCTACTTTAGAGTTGGCCACAAACCAGGCAACAGATCGTTCTTCTTTAATGCCCTCGACGGCTTTAGTCTCTTCAGTATTGCTTTCCCAGCGCTTCATTGAGTTATTGTGATTATTGTCAGCCTCTGTTTGTGTGTTTTCAGCATTAGTAACGTTGAAAGCAGCGACAGTTACTATAGCCAGAGTTGCGACGAGCACTCTTAAATTATTTTTTTTCATTACTTATCTCCGAAGAATATAGATTGATTGGATAAATTTGGTCTACAGCTGATTTATGAGCCGCTGTTAGTCTAATCAATAATCCGGTCTCGGAAAATGTGGCAGATTGCCGCGCGGCAATCTGTCGCGCGGCAAATTGTCACGTCAAACTATTTCAATTATGATATTGGCCGAGCCATTTAAAATCCTTGAGCATTTATTTTCAACGCAAACGAACGCCTGTTAGTGCTAATAAATCATCATAAAAAAACAAGCGAATAATCAGGCTAGATGCAAAAAAATCACCCTTGTAAGAAACTTAAACTTACCTAACACTCGAAAATAGTTGAAAAATCCGCCATCTTAAATATAACAGCTGAGTAAATTCCTATTACTTAAAAATAAGCTCACCCATTCGCTCAACTTTTAATCGCCAGCAATTATCGCTCACGCTGGGATTGTTACTGGTGTCAGGAATTGTGCTGTTTAATAGCTTGGGCCTGACTGTTGACAGTCGTGACTGGAGTAGTAGTTTCATTCTTTACATTGCGCTGATCATTTACTTGCCATGCTAGCTGTGGGTATTTGGGCAGCGCAATTACGCTGCTCCGCTATATGGCTACTGCCGGTCACCTTCGTTGGTGTCATGAGTCTGGGTGGTTTAGCGGGGGCGGCCTGGCTCTTGTTGCCGGACGCTGAAGCGATTGCTTTGCTCTCCGACCTGGTTTTTGTTGCGCTCATCACACGAAAAATTCGTTTCAGCAGACAAACCAATGTCATCATCGAGGGGTTTTTCGACTTTTTCCACGATTTTACCCATGGACAGGAAATAGCCACATCATCGAACAAACGTTTGCGTGAAGTTAATTTTTGACGTAGCAGGCAAACGCTGTGAGACAGGATCCGAGTAGTCCCCAGAAGCGATAGTGCATGTGTTTTTACGTTGCGTTTTTGCGTAGTGGAAATGCAGGCTTTACGAAATCGCGTTGAGTCATTGGAGAGCATGTGAACCATCCCCTTGTTGGGTGGCGAACGAGTGAACAGTACGGCTGGGGCTTGCTAGCAACCTATTTTTCCGCGGTATTTATGAGGATTTCCATGCCAGAAGAAAGGGAAATTATTATTCATAAATAATAACTGCTACAAATTGTAGTACAGTTAATAATTTGCTATTATCCATCCCGGTTTAATAGATATAGTTTATTATAATGAATGATACTAAAAAAGTGTGTGATCTTTGCGGGTTGCCCGTCGAAGTACCTGGCTTTACACTGAAAACTCAAGACGGTGATAAAGCGTTTTGTTGCGAAGGTTGCAAGGGTATTTATCAATTGTTAAATTAAGATCAGCTTCTGCCTGAATCCGATCAGGATTAATAGCCTTCCATTTTCAACACTTAAAGAGAAAATTAAAAATGAAGCACGCGCATAATGCAGCAAGTTCGGTTGCCAAAGAAGTTGTTAAGGGGTCAATTGTTTCATCTACAGTACATACGGGGAGTAGACTGATGAGTAATGTTGCCAAACATCCGGTTCTGGTTTTTGGTTTAGGTTTGGTAGCCGGCTATCTGGTCTATAAATACAGAAAAGAAATCGTTTCCAGCACCACAAAAGTCGTGGATGCCGGTAAAGATTTTGTGTTGCAACAAAAAGAAAATCTTGAAGATATTGTCGCTGAAAGCAAAGAATAGCCAATAGATTTTTTATTAAAGTTGGCTTGTTCTGTATAGAATAAGTGGCTTAATTAACGGGTGCTTTTCCTGACTGCATAGAGTCAGGGCACCCGTTTTTTTTTCAGGGACTTGTTTAGTGATGTCTATCCAAAAAGAATTTGTGCTGCGTTATAACGTGAGCGGGCATGTCCGGTTTGAAATACCCGCCCGGATTTGTAATGTTGATGTCGCCAAAGTGGTAACGGATGGTATTTCTGGAATAGACGGCGTATATCGCGTTAATCTTTATCGCAATCAGCAGAAATTATCTATCCGTTTTAATGAAGCGGTTTGTGATTTCAAATCACTGGCTAGGCAATTGTTTGATTTACTGGCTGATCTGGACACAAAAGGTGCCTTAAAGCCAACGCCGGTTTCAACATCAACCCGTTGGAAAGAAAAGGCTAAAGTCAGATTGGATGATTTTAGAGTAACCCGGTGGGCCAAGGAAAAATTTGGCGCAGCAAAAGAGACTGTTCAGGCTGCCAAAGTGATAACCCGACTGGGTATGAAAAAGCCGAACGCTTTCATGGACGATCCGGAAAAAGCCGTTATTTCTTTTTTGAATGATATTCTGGTGCTTTTTCTTATAAAACTGCACTGGAACGATATTACCCAAAAGTGGCTGTTCAAACCACTCAAGTATCGTTATGAATGGATGGCCCTGTTTTATCTGTTCTTTTTGCTGGTTCGGTCACGTAAAAAAAAATAGTTACTACGCATCTACACCCATAAAACGCTACAGATTCACTGCACAACTTATGAAATAAAATAATCATTTTATAATCCGGGAATCTGTGGCAATTCAATTCAATTCAAACTGGACTGCTGCCAAAAATAACAACTTTCCTGATTCGATTTAAAACCGGCAGTCAAATTACCCCTGCATATTTCCTAAAATTTTCGTTATGGATACACAAGCTGTTACACCGAAAAATTTCCAACTGGTTCATCAATTAAAAAGGCGTATCAGAATACTGTCGCCAGTCTTAAAAAATGACCAAGAGCGCGGCTATATTTTTGAAATCCTGTTAAAAAAACGCCCCGAAATAAAAAATATTCGCTCTGTTTATGCGTTGGGTTCTGTTGTTATTGAGTTTGATCCGACCCGCTTACCTACCAATAATTTACTGATTTTGCTGGATGCGGTGCTGGGTAATATTGCCCGGAAAAAGTCTGATCAGAACCAGCAACAAAAGAAAATCTTTGAGGGGACAGTACACGAAGTTGATCTTGCCGTTGAGGGCATGACTTGTGCGTCCTGTGCCTTATTAATCGAAATGGTGTTAAAGCGCGATCCCCGAATCAAGCAGGCCAGTGTCAATTTTGGCACCTCAACCCTGACGGTTCACGGCCAGTTGGCTAGAGATGATGTGAGCGCCAAGGTTGCAACCTTGGGGTATAAAACCTATGCGATGGATACCTTATCGCAACGCAAGAACCTGATTGAAAAGGAACAGCAGCGGATTGTCATGGCTAAACGCCGTTTTATCTGGTCAGGATTGTTAAGCTTGCCTGTTGTCATCGTTGGGATGACTATGCCGACCACGCGCTGGTTACACTGGTTGCAGTTTGCACTCACCACGCCCGTGGTGTTTTGGTCGGGCGGAACATTTTTTGCAAAAGCGTGGCGGTTGGCAAAACAGCGCACTGCCAATATGGACACCTTAATTGCTTTAGGGGTCGGCTCTGCTTATGGTTACAGCCTGCCGGCCTTATTCCGACGTAGCGGGCATATCTACTTTGAGGCCGGTGCGGCCATTATCACCTTTGTATTGCTGGGGCGCTTCTTGGAAGAGCGGGCTAAAGGCAAGGCCGGTGTAGCGATACGCAAACTGGTTGATCTACAACCGCAAACCGCGACCGTCATTCGTGACGGGCAAGAAATTATAATTGCCGTTGATGATTGTGTGCTTGACGATGTCTTGCTGGTGCGTCCCGGCGAGAAGATTCCGACTGACGGCATCGTTATTCACGGTGTATCCACCGTTGATGAAGCCATGGTGACTGGAGAAAGTCTGCCAGTCGTAAAAGACGTAGGTCATAAAGTGATTGGCGGTTGTGTTAACGGTAGCGGTGCGTTGCGTGTTCGCGTTACCGCAGTCGGCATGGATACCGTACTGGCAGGCATAGTACACATGGTCGATCAGGCGCAGGCAACCAAATTACCGATTCAAAAACAGGTGGATAAAATTTCCGCCGTGTTTGTACCCTCCGTGATGATACTGTCAGGCTTAACCCTGGGCGGCTGGTTGCTGGTGGGCGCACCCTTCGGTTTTGCTTTTGGCAATGCCATCACCGTATTATTGATTGCTTGCCCTTGTGCGTTGGGCTTGGCAACCCCGGCGGCGATTATGGTGGGCGCGGGGCAGGCCGCTCGTGAAGGTATTTATATCCGTAATGGCGAAAGTCTGGAAACAGCAGCCAAGCTTAATGTCGTGGTTTTTGATAAAACCGGTACGATTACGGAAGGCAAACCTAAAGTGATGGATTTACTTAAATTATCCAGAATGAGCGATGAAAAACTCATCCGCTTGGCCGCTTCCGCAGAAAATAATTCAGAACATTTTTTGGGTAAGGCGATAGTGGCTTATGCTAAAGAACAAGCTATCGAGTTACAGGAATGCACGCATTTTTACAGTGAAACCGGACGGGGCATTGAAGCCGAAGTAGACGGTAAAACGCTGTTGCTGGGTAACAAGGCATGGCTGCTGGATAAAGAGATCATCGTTGACGGCTTGTTGAATGCCGCCAGTGATTTTTCAGGGCAGGGTAAAACGCCGGTATTTATGGCAATTAACGGCAAGGCTGCGGCTGTCTTCGGTATTGCTGACAAACCCAGACCACAAGCCATTGAGGCTATACAGCATTTGAAAAAGTTGGGTATACAAACACTCATGGTAACCGGTGACACTGAAAAAACGGCTCACTATATTGCCGCCATTGTCGGTATTGAAACGGTTATCGCCAATGCCATACCTGAGCAAAAACTGGCTATTATTCACCAGTTTCAACAAGAGGGTAAAAAAGTCGGCATGATTGGTGACGGTATTAATGATGCACCCGCCTTGGCTGCCGCCGATGTCGGTTTTGCCATTGGCACAGGGACTGATATAGCGATTGAGTCTGCGGATATGACGCTGGTACAGGGAGATATTACCAAAGTGACCGGTGCTATTCAGTTAAGTACCGATACCATCAGGATCATTAAGCAAAATTTATTCTGGGCGTTTGCTTATAACGTTATTGCCATTCCGGTCGCGTCTATGGGTAAACTAAACCCGATGATAGCGTCTGCGGCCATGGCCTTAAGTTCGGTTTCGGTTATCGTCAATTCATTACGGTTAAGTAAAAAACAGGATTAAAAAATGGATCATTCAACGATGGATATGGGCATGCAGCATGTGGCTGCTGCTGCGGGCGGCTTTGATTACGGCTTGGCCTTTATGGCAGGTGTATTAGGTAGCGGACATTGTCTGGGCATGTGTGGCGCTCTGGTATCCGGTTACTTTATGAACGCGGGGCCTTCAAAACGTTATTTGCCGTATTTTATGTATCAGTTGGCCCGGATATTTGTTTATACGATGGTCGGTTTTGCGGCAGCGGCGCTCGGCTTTGTGCTGGTTTCCAGCGGCGTGTTTGGTAAGGTTCAAAGCATCTTGCAGATGTTTATCGGTGCAGTCGTTATTATTCTTGCGCTGGGGATTTTAGGCTGGATTCCTTTTCAGGGCTCCGTCAGATTATTACCGATGAATTTATTACGTCGGGGTTATGCAGAATCAAGAACCAAAGGTCCGTTACTGGGCGCAACCATTGCGGGTTTGTTAAATGGCTTAATGCCTTGTCCGTTAACCTTTGCCATGGCGGTTAAGGCCACGTCAGCCACTACCGTGATGGAAGGCGGCTTGTTAATGCTGACCTTTGGCGCAGGTACGCTGCCGACCATGCTGTTTGTCAGTCTGGCGTTTGGAAAAATGAGCGCCCACTTTAGAGGCTTAATGTTAAAGTCTGCAGCACTTATTATGATTATAATGGGCTGTAATACCATTTACATGGGCTTGTCATTTTATGTGGCAGACAGTTTTCAGCAGCATAATTTTATCCATGACATTAAGCATGAAATTGATGCCGTTATTTTGTTTCTTCGGCAAATGGTAGATTACTATGCCGATTTGATAAAAAACATTCAGAGCCAGTAAAAGCGGCCAGCTGATTTCCCCGAATTTAACAATTAAGGGTGAGTTTAAAAAACGACAGATTTGTTTTATAGGATTTTGAGGCAACAAGTCATAAACTTCTGGCGTATTGCCTCGTACTACTGCTGTCGCTTAATTATTCAATGAATACCAGTAAGGCAACTCGCAATAACAAGTCCCCCAATTTATAGTGGTGCGCATCGCGCACCTAAAACCGCATCCACTAAGCAGTTTTACTTGCACCATAATATATTGTTTTTTCTACCTGTAGCGTAATTAGGATTCTTTCTCCTGGATGGTTGTGGTGCGCGATGCGCACTACTACTTTTAATTTTGGTAGGGTTAGCCGTTAGCCGTAACCCAACACAGATACTTCGATTTGTCGGGTTACGCTGTCGCTAATCCGACCTACGCGATGGGTGTTGCAAAAAGTAAACCGAGAAATGAAGGGTGCCTAATTTCACTTATAGTGTAAACGTTCCCCAAATAGTGGAGAGGTTAAAAAGCCGTAAAGACTTAAGCACTTTATAGGGCTTAGCTCTTTAGCCAAAAAAATAGGTGATATGACCTATTCAGTAGGTGATATGCCACACTAAAGGGTGATAAATTAAACGGGCGTGTGGCTTGTAGCCTGATGTTAGAAGCATTAATGCCTGACAAACCAATTATATTAAGCAATTAAAATGCCAAATTTAGCGGCATTTCGTCGCGCGGCAATATGTCACATTTTCAAGACTTAATTAAGCCGCTAAACTCTTGTTCAACTTGTCGTTGCTCTCTTTACAACATCAGTTAACCATCCTTCCTCTCGATAATGCGGACCGAACTGTGGGTTCGCATTTTTTTTAACGGGACTTTTATGAAACGCAGACAGACATCCATCGATTTTCGCCCGATCAACCATGCCGAACTCAGCAGAAAAACCGCAGTCCATGAAGCGGGTCATGCCGCTGCAATTTATCTCGGTAACAAACAAAAACAACTGCCGCCGGTTTTTTTTCAGGTTTTTACAAAAAAACTAAACTATGACTTTCAACCGGCTAAATGTTTATGCCAATCGGGTGATGAGTGTAAGTATTGCTTTACTAAAATAGAGGGTGGGCGTTTGATTCATACCTTGCCATCCTCAGTTGAGGAAGCAGTCTGTGATTTTTCTTTAACACAAAAACAGGCTTATCAAAGCGCTTTTGAAGCGGATATTATCAATTTACTCGCCGGCCCCTTGGCCGAGGCCAATTATATTGCCCTGCGTGACAATGAACCGATTAATCCACGCCTGGTAAATTTTAATGCCCTGCATTATTATGGCGGCTCTGCTGATTTAGAGACCATCAACGACTATCTGGATTGTCTTATTACCAGTCAGTCGCACAGGGAAAAAAAACTGACTGAGTTATTTTTGGCAGCCTTCAATTTTATAAGCGATAAATCGAATTGGCATGCCATTATGGCCCTGGCGGATTACATTTTAGCGGACAGTAAAAATATCATCGATTGTGAAGAAATAATGGCCGTACTTGATGATCACTATTTTATACACAGAAAAATACCTGGTGCTAATGATCAGCGTTAGACAAATTCTCGCTCACCAAACAAGGCAGTGCCAATCCGGACAATGGTCGCACCTTCTGCAATCGCGGCGTTTAAATCATCACTCATCCCAAATGAGCAGCTATCCAGTTCGGGATTGTTCAATTTTGCAACCGTCTCATAAAGTGTTTTATAAGGTTGACGTTGCAAGTCAAAATCCTCTTTAGTCATAGGCACCGCCATCACATCACACCACGTAACGTAATGTTAGGAAATACCGCCACAAGTTTATACAAAGTTGATTCTTTGAGAACGAAACCTCGCTGGATGCAAGCAAAGATAAGCCGTAAAAAAACGACAAAGATCCAATCGCCAGATGTGGAAAACCGCATGTGCGGTGGTGTGGGAGGGGTGACGGGCACAATCCTGTTACCTCGACCCGATTCTTGCTTTCATCTGAAACGGTGCGGTATGGGCTACAAGCGTCAAAACCTTAAAAAAGATGCGTCTTAACAACCCGGTTAATGATGTCCAGAAATTCATCAGCCTTAACATAACCTACTACGCGGTATGCGCTGCGCTCGTTTTGATCCGGGCCAAAGAAAAGAATCGCGGGCGGACCGATGAGCTTAAATTGTCTTAGCAGAGCCTGAACAGTTGGGGAGTTTTGCGTGACATCCGCTTGTACCAACATGATAGGTGATATAACCTCCCGAACTCTGGAATCAGTAAAAGTTTTCAGTGCCATTTCCTGGCATGATGCGCACCAGTCAGCATAAAAATCAAGCATGACCCATTGCTTTTTTTCATGGGCGTCAGCAAGAATATGCTGCAATTCCTGCACGGTGCCGATTTTTTTAAACTTGAGCGTAAGTGACAGTTGCCCTGCACACGCGACTGCCACATTACAAAGAAGAGGCCGCAGGCCTTCAGGTTGGTTGGTGGAAATTCCCAGCCATAAAAAGATGCTGTATAACGCTGTAAGCAGTCCGGCATACTTCCAGCGTTTTTTCCATAGCATTAGCACGACGGGAAAAATAACCAGTAGCGACCATAACGCCAGGGTAGCCGTTGGTGAAATGAGGCGACTTAATAGCCACACCGCAACGGCCAAAAGCCCAAGCCCAAAAATAAATTTGGTTATAGCCATCCAGGCACCTGCTTTGGGCAGTAATTTGCCGGCATACGTACCGATAATAAGCAGCGGAATTCCCATGCCGATGCCCAAAGCAAATAGCGCCATTCCCCCCAAATAGGCATCACCGGTTTGCCCGATATAAATCAATGCACCGGTCAACGGGGCAGTGATGCAAGGCCCGATTGCCAGCGCTGAAAGTATGCCCATTATCATAGCCCCCAATAGATTTCCGCCGCGCTGTCTGGAGCTGAACGCCATGATTTTGGTTTGTATGAACGCCGGAATTTGAACCTGGAAACCACCGAACATGGAGAGCGCCAATAGTACAAAAATTCCGCTAAAAGCCATAATTACCCACGGCTCCTGAAATAAAACCTGAAAGTTGCTGCCAAAAAGCCCCGCGAACACGCCGAAAACCGTATAAGTCAATGCAGAGGCGAGAACATAGCTTAGCGATAGCCAAAAGGCCCTGCGCGTATTCAGGTTTGAGC
>Ga0194052_1001364_pt1 | contig 14208 bp, 14 predicted proteins | sample SepL226m_MetaG_FD_160117 | JGI IMG/M metagenome (GOLD analysis project Ga0194052, IMG submission 160117) | Anoxic zone freshwater microbial communities from boreal shield lake in IISD Experimental Lakes Area, Ontario, Canada - Sep2016-L227-6m | ecosystem: Environmental > Aquatic > Freshwater >... | reverse complement strand
GAGCCGACAGCATCGTCGGCTTTGGCTAGCGCTTGCGATTACAATTTATGGGCCCTTAGCTCAGTTGGCTAGAGCGCCTCCATGGCATGGAGGAGGCCAAGGGTTCAAGTCCCTTAGGGTCCACCAATTCCCCAGAAAAGTCACCAATAAGCCGTTTTATATGGAATGGGAGCGACAATTTAGGTGTTCCAAATCCAGTTTTTATAGAGTAAGTAGGATTCTCTGTGAAAATCATGTTATGGATCATGTTTTTTGTCTCTCTATCAGAGTTTTTCCATGTTTCGGCTGGTGTTCCAAGGAATTTAAGCGTTAGATAAAGAGCCTCGTTAAAATCGGGTGCTTTTTTGTTTTCAGACCCAACTTCAAGCTCTTTGATTTGTTTGTCCAACCCTTCGATTTTAGCCTCGTAACGACTTCTAATACTTTCTGATTTTGTTTTTGGTATTAAACCAATGTACTCATCGATCATTGCTTCTAACTCTTTTTTCTCGGCTTCTCTCATTGCTTCATTATTGCTGACATCTTTGACTTTTTGTTCCCAAATTCTAGTCGCAATTAATTTTCCTATTTCTAAAACTTCTTGCTCGACCTTTATATTATCAAGAAGTGCGACATAGTCATTCTCAAGTTTTTCCATCCCAATGTTTTTAGGATTTGCACTGCATTCTTTATTGTTACAAGTATAATGGGCATAATATTTTGATTTGCCTTTACTGACGCTACCGGTCATTTTTTTACCACAAACAGCACAGCTCACTACTCTCCTTAAAGGAAACTCGAGATTATCGGTTGCTCTCGGTGTTCTTTCTGGTCGTTGTAATTTCTGCTGAATTTTATTAAATGTTTCTTCGCTGATAATGGCTTTGTGATGCCCTTTTCTTTTAGGAACATTCCACTCTGGGTATTTAATAATTCCAGCATAAAGCGGTTGAGTTAAAATCCCTTTTACAAATTCAAGATTTAATCCTCGAGGATTTTTACCTAATAAACCATATAAATTTTTGGATTTTAAGAAGTTAAGAAGATCTACCTGTTCAAGCAGTCGATTTTCTGCAAAAGCATTTAATCCCTCAGCAATTATATCGGTTATCGATTTTATAGGAATAATGATTTTGCCATGTTCTTTATCTTTTTGATATATATAGCCAGTTGGTGGATAAAAACACCAATATCCTCGCTCAATTCTTGCTTTCATTTTTTGACAAACTTGTCGACGATTTTGTTTGCGTTCAAGTTCATTTTGAGCAGCAAAAATAGTTTCGACAAATTCTCCTTCGGCACTGTCGTCAAAATTATAATTAGGACAGCCAAGTTTGGCTTCTCGACATTTTAATTCAGACCTTAATCGCAAATGGACTTCGACATCTCGAGCAAATCTTTTTAAATCATCAAAGATAACAAAATATTTAGTTTGCCAGTTTTTATCAAGGTATTTAATAAGTGATTGTATGGCCGGGCGATCAAAGAGACCACCAGAGATACCCTCGTCTTTAAAAACACTCTCAACCTCTAAGCCAAGTGAGGATGCATACTGTCTGCAACGATGTTCTTGGCTCTCGAGGCCATTGCCTTCTTTAACCTGTTTTTCCGAAGATACACGGCAATAAATTACTGCTTTTGTGTATTCAATTTCCATTTTTTCACCTAAAATCTTCTAAATATGAATCAATTATTGTATTAACTATACCGACCAAATTATTTTTAATTTCAATAACTCTTTTATCGTCAAGGTCATATTTTTCGAAATGTTTTTTACATTCATCAAAAGACACAATCTCGTCGATTGCACTCTTTGGAGTACTTAAAACATCACTCGTTTTGGCGTTAGTAGATTGTTGTTCGAGAACCATAAACCCTCCTTAAACTATCCCTATACTGTTAGTATATATCCTCATCGTGATAGTTGTCAAGAGGGCAAATTACAGGTTAAGTTGATATTTATTTAAGGATTTCCGTCTAAAAATACCCTCGGATTTACTGGAATTCCGAAGACATTAATTTGAAAGTGTAAATGAGGGCCAGTCGACCAGCCAGTAGTACCACGAGTCCCAATTGTATCACCAGCTTTAACATGATCGCCAACCGCCACATTTAAGGTGTCTAAATGCCCGTAGATAGAAGTAACAAAGTGTCCGTTATCTAGTTTAACATGTCGACCAAAACCCCATGACATCGCATCTGAATAGGTAACAGTGCCATCCATAAAGGCAACGACTGGATCACCAACCTCATGAGTCCAGCTAGCAATATCAATTCCAGTGTGAATTGGTTGATACGGTAAATCAATTTCTCCGAATTCAAGGCTTACAGGGCCACTGACAGGCCACATAATTTTACTATCTACATGGTCGATAACCTCGCCAGTTTCTGGATCATGAATATCCACTTGAGCGGTTTGTGGGTTACGGCTAACCAAGACTCCGGAAACGGCGTCGATACCAGCTTGGGTCAAAAGCAAAACGGTAAATATTGGCAAAAGACAAATTGCAATGATTGTGAAAATAAGTGTCTTAATTTCATTTTTCATTGAAAAAGCGACAGCAATATACTTGATTACTTGCGGATTCATTGTTTAGCTCGATAAATTTCTGCTGGGTCAGTAGTAATTAATGGATGTTCGGCTTCTGAAGCAGTAATTTTAACCGCCACATGATGTTGGTCGGCAATAATCAGGGCTTCGCCTCGTTCACAAGTTAAAAGAAATCTTTGTTCATACTCACTTAAACGAAATTCAGACGCTACACCCTTAATAGTAGTGGTATCTTGTCGCATTAATATTCTTAAAGCACTTTGAGAAGCGATGGCTCGACCATAGGCATTTTGCAGAAAGTCATTAGCTTGTTGAGAGATGATACTAACACCTAAATAATATTTTCTGGCACGCCTAACGAGTCCCGCAATAAATCGAGCACTTTCTTCGTGTTCAAGCATTAACCACGCTTCATCAATAACCAATAAGCGTTTTTGTGGATCGGTTTTAACTTGGTTTTGAACAAACTGAGCGATAACCAAATGCATAATTTGTCGAAGTGACTCTGGTAAATCTTTTGTATCAAATACAACTAATCGATTATCTAATTCGATATTTGTTTGGCTATCAAAAACTTGTGAAAGCGAACCAGTGGTATATTTTTCAAGCCTTCTGGCTAATTTAAGTTGTCCAAGTGATTTAAGGGCTAAGTATAAATCATAAAGCAATGGGTATGTTTTACTGTTCTTTTTGCGTGTTTTGTTAATTGACCAGCCGGCCTTTTGATAGGTTTTAAGAATAGCTTTATCAACAACAGATTTTTCTTCAGCAGATAAACCTTCGGCCATTAAGGAAATGATTTCCGTCAACGATTGAACATGATCAGTGAAGCTATCCTCTTCATTAAAAGCATTAACCGATAAATCAAAAGGATTAATTTTTTCACGAGAATGAACTGATAATTTAATATATGTTCCGCCGACTGATTCCGATAGTCTTCGATATTCTCTTTCTGGGTCAATGACAATAACTTTTGTGCCTTGCATCAAATGGCGTAAAATTTCAACTTTAGCTGTGTAACTTTTGCCCGAGCCTGATTGAGCAAATAAAATACTATTAGCATTTGGCAGACTAAATCTATCTAAGATAACTAGCGAGCTGTTCGAACGATTAATTCCGTACAAGACACCTGATTCATGGACGACTTCCGAAGAGATAAAAGGAAAAGTTAAAGCCGCTGATGAGCTATCAAGATTCCTCTTTTGACCAAGTAAGTTATCACCTCGAGGCAAGATTGATTGTAGCCCCTCGATTTGTTGATAGATAGCTGGTTTAGTGTAAAAGAGTCTAGTCGCTAAAACTGTTTCTAGCAGCTTAATGGTTTTTTCTAATTCTGGTATCGATTTGGCCGACAAGGCAATATAAAGCGATACTTGGAAAAGATTTTCTTGACCACGCTGAATTTTATCTCGAAGTTCGGTGGCTGATTCCAGTGGGTCGAGTAGCTCTGACCCAATGATTTTTCCGGCTCTTTCCATAGCTCGTTGGGTCGAAACTAATTCAGTTATTTTACGATTAAGCTTTGGTAGAGCTAGAGTCGCATCGATTGGTTCAAAGTGATAAGTAATATCAACATTATGATTAAAATTGATTAAATGGTTCAACCAACCGCTTGAGGCAGTATATGGAAAACCCGAAACAAAGAGTGTTTTGATATAGCGACCGTCAACTACAAGATAATCTTGCTGTTCTTCTAGCCCAGCGTAGGTAATAAAATCTAGTTGATCTTGATCGCCAACATGAAAAGAAAGCGTTTTTTCTCGCTCAAGCTGTTTGTTCTTGGAATTCTTCGGTTCTTTTTTTCTTTTAGAAAATATTTTTATCATTAGTTTTCCTCATTATTGCTTTGACCAAAGGTTGAGTTTTAGCCTGTTCTGGTCGATAAAAGCTATAAAATAAATCTAAGATTTCCAAACTTGTTAATGGTCTGGCTGTCATACCCATTTTTTCTAAACCTTTGATAATGATTTCTTGCTCGAGATTCAACTGCTCTTTGGCTAGCGAAAAATCTGTTACCGCTTTATTCTCGTAAGGAATGACGATATAAAAACGTCGAGAAAGAATCTTATTACCAGCTACTAATTTACGAATAAAATCACTGTAATTTTCTAATTGTTTTTTATAAATATCTTTTGTTTCATCTAGACGTGATAGTTGTAAATCTTCTAAATAGCGGTCGATATCCAGTTCTCGAACTCTGATTAAAATTTGGACTGGTCTGGTTAAGCTATTAAGAAAAGATTGAAATGTGTCGATGATGACATCTTGTTCAGCCTCGCTTTGCAACTCAAAGTTGACTGACGAAGTGGCTAGTATAGAGCGATAACGATTATCTGGCAAAATCAAAATACCGTCACGCACTTCTTTGATACCAATTTGAGCTCTAGCTGAGCCTTTACTCTTTTGTTGTTTTAAGTGAGACATCTAGTCCTCCTTTCTTAGCAAACTTAAAGGATACTGACAGTGCTGGATTTTCTAGCAGTCGATCAACCTTAACTTTATCGGACATTGGAAAATGAGTATGCGTTGCTTTTTCTTCTTGGCTGACAATTTCAATTTCAATCGACTCTTCAGTAGGGATAATCGCAATATCTCTGGCGGTTGTATCATTCTTAGTAAAGATATAGAATCTCGGTCTTAATTTGAATCTGAGATAAATCACTAACCAGTCAGCAATGATTTTGCCACGAAACCGCAGCGCTAATAAACCGAAAAATATAAATTGCCAAGCAACCAATACTACCTTAAATGTATTCATGTGCATTTGGATTGGAACAATAGCGTAAATTGCCGTACTGGTAAGTAGTGGAATAATCAAAAGTACGATTTGTGGAAAGGTAAAATTTCCAGCAATTCTATCTTCGACAGTGGTAATTTGGGCTGGGACTACTGTTGTTTTCATTTTGTCCTCGCAGAAGGTCTTACTTGTTTCACGCTCGTATTACTACTATTGGTCGAGCTGACAACATTGATAATTTGGGTAGCAACTTTTTTAATTGCACCTGTTGATTGTGCTGACAAGGCTAGTTGAACGCCGGTAGCCGTACTCTTTAAAAGAATGCTCAACATGGCAATACCAATCAAAACAGAAATAATTGGATTGGCCCCAACTTGGCCGGGAACAGTTAAGAAGGCTGAAGCCAATTGAATTATAACGACATGAACAAAGATTGAATAAATCGTTACAAGATAAACATTAATGGCGTTTTCAGCAAAATCTGTAAATCTCGGAATGAGCCATAAAAGACAGACAAGTGGTGAAATCACTGCACCAAAAGCTAAAATCATCAAGCGACTAATGTAAAACAATAATAGGACAATAGACAGTACCACAAAAAGAACCATGAAAATTAGTGTAATTAGTGCCGTTGTCCCACTAACTAAAGCCGCTGGATCGAAAGCATTTAGTATCCACGCTTGACCAATTCCACCAGTGGCATTTAAAACAGCTTGAACAAGGGTTTGACACAAGGAAACTAGCCAGTCGATTAAGAATATTGAGGTATTAGCCATTACAAAGGCTAGGGCGATTCTGGGTAATAATTCTTTTAGACTTAATTCTTCGAAGCCAAAGCTTGAAGCACTCATCACTCGAAAGCCAAGCAAGGCAATAACAACGGCAAACAGTGAGTCAGTAATACCGACAATTATAAGCCAGAAGTTAAAAATAACTGAGTTAGTTGAAAGTGATGGAGTGCTGGTTAAAAACCAAGTCACCCCATCAATAATTGGTTTGGTAACTGATTGAATTATATTTTGTAAGAAACCTGAAATTGCATCAAGTAAAATTTGACTCAGCGAACCATCTTTTTCAGCTGGTTGAATCGGGCCTAGATTTATCGCTGTGCCGACTGCATCGGTATTTGGCGCTGACATAGCATGATTTAAAATGGAAGATATGACACTGGCACCAACAACTATAACCAAGCCGATAATCGCCTGTCTAATTGTCTTCTTCGCTTCTTCAAGTGTGGTTGGGTTTCCAGTTGAAGTAATATATAAGTACCCACCGCGAACCAAAAAGAAGACGGTAGAGATTGATGCAAGAATGATTAATGCAGTGAGTGTATCATTGGCATAATGCGACACTTCAGCATTTGAAGCGGCATATGCGGTAGTCGGAATAAAAGCAATCATTCCCGCAAACAGTATTAGTTTGGGAATTAGCTTTTTAAACATATGATTAACTTCCGAAAGCAGTAGTAGCTAACTGTGTAACGATATTGCTCAAAACGAAAGCGGCAATCGAAACAGCTAAGCCAATACCAGAGTATAAAATGGTTTTTTTGGCTCGGTCTAGGTGCTCTGGATTACCAGAGCTGGTGATGTAACTGATTCCGCCCATTACAAAAAAACCGGCTGCAAGCAGTCCGGCCAAGGTGACAAGCACCTGGATTACATTTTGAGCGAAGCTTTCAACTTTAGAAACATCAGGCGTAGCGGCCAACGCCGGACTAATTGAAGCAAATACCACGAGGAACGCACCACCCAAACCCATGACGAGGGATCGGAGACGACTCATACAAATCCTTTCTCCCTCCTCATTAAAATAAATTTTATTATTTATCGATAAAATTAATCTTAACCTCAACAATTACGGTTTATCATAGCCCTTAACTTTTTGTCAATAGGGTACAACAGAATTATTCAAAATTGAACCTGTAATTCTCCTGATTATTAATTGAAAAAAATGATTTTCTCTTTACTTGAAAATTACTTTGTGATAAGCCTAAATTAAATGGGAGGGGCAATTTCATAGTAGGGAGAATCCTTATGGAATCCTTCAAAGAAATCAATTTAATTGACGCTCTGAAGTTTTCGCCCCAACTGACAGAGCTAATCGCTCGTTTACCTTGGCAAAAATTCCATCAACTATTTTGGATTTTTGTATTTATAATTATCGGTTTTTTTGTTCTCAACTTTATCATCAAACTAGTATTTAGATGGGTTAGATTTTTACATCATTCTCACGAAACCTTTGTTGTTTTAGAAATTACGCCACCACATGATGCAGAAATCTCCGCCCTTTCGACCTCTCAATTTTTCTCGCTGATTCTTGACCTCTTGGAAAACAGTTCATGGAAAGATAAGTTGATTCTTCGACAGTCATCGTGTGCTTTTGAAATTGTTTCACAAAAAGAATCTGGTATTCGCTATCTTTTAAGAATCTCTGAAAGCATGGCCGATTTAATTGAAAAGAACTTGAGAGCTTACGCTCCGGGCATTCGAATTAGACAAACACCGGACTATTTACATGAGGAAATTGCTGATAATAAAGAAATTAAAGTTATTGAATTTAAGACCACGAAACATTTTTCTTTTCCTTTAAACGAACAAGAGGATTTAAAAAAACACGATCCGTTAGCATATTTGGCTAGTAATATGACCCAGCTCAAAGCTGGTGATGTCTTGGCTTTTCAAATTGTGGCTCGACCTTTAAATAGTTTTGACCAATGGTCAATTAGGCAGGAAATCAAAAAAACCAATTTAACGATCAGCCATAATCGATATGTTAATCAAAGTAAGATTCAGCTCATCACGCAAACTTTGGTAAATTTAGTCGAATCCGTTGTTCATGTATTATTAATTCCACTCTTATTCTTAGCTGAATTTATTACTGGGCTAGAATCAAAAATTGTGCGATCAAATAATGGTTTACAACCAACCGATACCGATACTGAGACTGGAAATCTCATTAAATCAAAAATTAGTAAACCACTTTATGAAACTTCGATTCGGGCATTGCTCATTTTAGATAAAGCGGAAATGTCTTCCAGAACAAAGGGACTTTGTTCGTCATTTACGAGCTTTTTACACCCCTGCGGTCAATCATTAACCACCAAAAAAGAATTATCATTAGAACTGATTAAAAGATATCGATTCTGGCAGTTTAAAGAACGGCTTTCGGGTCTACCGCTTTATTTAAGCGCTTCCGAACTAGCCGCCCTCTACCATTTCACATATTCGACCAATACTCAAACAGAAGACCTTGTCAGGGTTGGGAGCAAGGATTTACCAACGCCACTAGCTATAAAAAATAGTTCGGATTTAGATGTTATTTTCGGTCAAAGCACATTTGGCAATTCAATCATTGATATTGGTCTGGCTGATGATGACCGTTCCCGTCATGTATACCTAATTGGTCAAACCGGTTCGGGTAAAACTACGATTATTTACCATATGGCTAAAGACGATATTGCCAAAGACAGGGGCTTATGTGTCATTGACCCGCACGGCGATTTAGCCGAGGATTTATTAAACATTGTGCCAGAAGATAGAATTGATGATTTAATTTATTTTAATCCGTTTGATATCAAACACCCAGTTGGCATTAATCTTTTAGAACTAACACCTAATCTAGACGAAGATGATTTAGAACTTGAAAAAGAGCTGGTTTGCGAAAGCATTGTCTCTATATTCCGCAGAGTCTTTTTCAAGGACGAAAAAACTGACGCTCATCGAATTGAATACATTTTAAGAAATACAATCTACACTGCTTTTATTGTTAAAGATTGCACTATTTTTACCGTCTATGATTTACTTAACGACGCCAACTTTAGAAAAAGTGCCGTTAAGAATTTGACCGATGAAAATCTAGTTAATTTCTGGAAAAATGAATTTGGTAAAGCTGGTGACTATCAACATGTCAAAATGGTTGGCGGTGTCACTTCGAAAATTGGTCGTTTCTTATTCTCACCAATTGCTAAACGAATTCTAGAGCAACCCAAATCAACCATCAACTTTGATGACATTATGGATCATCAAAAAATTCTGATTTGTAACTTGGCTGAAGGTAAACTCGGCGAAGATACCTCGCAACTCTTGGGTGCTACCATTATTGCCAAAATTCAGCAGGCCACTGTGAGACGAGCCAGACAGGAATACACCAAGCGTAAACCTTTCTATCTATTTGTCGATGAATTTCAAAACTTTGCTACTAGCTCTTTTACTAAACTCTTATCAGGTGGTCGTAAATTTGGTTTAAGAATTACCATTGCCGAACAATCAACCGCCCAGCAAAGCGACCGTAATATTGTCAATGTAATTTTGGCTAACACTGGCACCGTCATTTGTTTTAGAACAGCCAGTCCGGTTGATGAAGCTTTAATGCTCTCGCAATTTGCCCCGCAAGTCGCACTGGGCGATATTGCCAATTTACCACGATACAATTTTTATATGAAAATCTCGGCCAACATTCCCCAAGATCCATTCTCTGGTCAGACTATTCCGATTCTAGCCAAGAAAGACTTAGACAAAGTTAATCGATTAATGGAACATTCAAGAAATAATTATGCAGTTCTGTATCAAAAGTTAAACAAACCTCAGCCAACCCAACCCAAAGAAAAACCTCAAGAAAAGAAAAAGAGTCGAACAGATTCGATTGATTCGTTAACTTAAAAGTGTCAGACGAATGACACAAAATTAGCCAATTTTTAATCTTAAAACAAGAAAAATTAGCTACCCTAACTTTATATATAATATAGTCGATAAAAAACATCTTACAATCATGAAACAAACTTCAACACTACAACTTACAACCAAACAAACAGAAATTCTCACCCTCCTTTACCGCTTCCGATTCTTAAACAGAAATCAAATTCAAATCCTCCTTGCTCACAAATACCACAGTCGAGTCCTAAATTGGCTCAACGAACTTACAGACCTAAAATTAATTATTAAATCATACGATAAATCATTTACAACAGATCCAGCCGTCTACAGTTTAGATAAGTCAGCCAGAAAGTACTTAAAAGATCATACTAAGTTAAACATTAAGCCATTAAGTAGAGTCTGGCGAGAAGCTAAGTATTCCTCACAACTTCAAAAACATTGTCTATTTTTAGTTGATATTTATTTATCGTTAATTGAGTTTACCCAAACCTTAAATTCAGAATTACATTTTCATTCAAAAACCGATTTGTACGGCATGGCCAATCTGATTGACCCAAAACCTGACGCCTACCTTGCGATTGAAAATAAAGAAACCATCAAGCGTTATTTCTTGGATATTTTCGATGATCTACCACCAATGGTACTACGGCGAAGAATCAAACAGTACTTTAAGTATTTTGAGTCAGATGAGTGGCAAGACAACACCGACAAACCTTTCCCCGATATAATTCTCATATGTCCAAATAACCGAATCAAAAACCATCTTTTTTATTATATCCAAAACAAAATCAGCGATGATTCCGAGATTAACTTTTATCTCTCGACTTGGGATATAATCAGAAGTAATGGACTAAATAGAGAAACATTAGAACGAGTTACACTCAAAGAATAAAATTAATGTATTAAAAAAGGTGTAACCATATGGCTACACCTAAAATAAATCATTTTGACAGTTACATCTGTCTAGTTTACCAATTGTCGATACGCTCAAATAATTGAATACTTCATTGGATCTTTTAAGATTTTTTGAGTTTCTGGATCCTCTAAGAAAGCGATCTCTTGTTCACGCGTCCAATAGCCGCCCTTTCCGTCGTGGACTGGCATCATTGCCGAAACTCCAAGTTCCTTTAACTGTTTTTTGTACAGAAGCGACTCTTCGTCATAGGCAAAACCAACATAATCCAGAAGATCATCAAATTCGGCAAATTTTTCTTCTGGACAATTACTGCGCTCCATGACCTCACGGTCATATGCGAGATTTTTACTCGGATCCATGACTTCGCGAATCATTTCCAAGCGCTTAACCAAGAAATAATGTAAAGTATCGCCCACAACGTCTTTTTTCTGTCCATCAGACATTTGTTCGATTTCACAAGTGATCATTTCCACCAGCTTTGGTACAATTGGAAAGATCTCTTCTTGTAACTGTTTTTCTTGCTCATTGATTGGCAAGTTTGCTTTTTCATCAAGAAAGCGTTCGATACGACTCCAAACAATTTCAGCTCTTAACATACGAACCTCACTTTCGCACAGAATAAATTTAGCCAAAGCTATATCTGATTGAATGGTACTATTTTAGCATAAATAGGGCATTTTAGCAATACGAAACATACTCCAACCACAAAAAAGGCCCGGAAATCCAAAGACTCCCGAGCCTTTTAATTAGTATTCACTGGCAAGCATAATAGTCACGATTCGTTTGCATTTGTCTGAAAGCGGATCTTCGAAGTTCTTTAGCTCTGAATCAAAGTAATCAATCTTCCAAAGCATTCTTTGACCCTTCCAATCGAAATATCCTAAATCGTGCCAGCCATACGGATCGTCTTTTTGACTAAAACGATTAAATGATCGAACTGTATAAAGTAATTCTTTAGTATCTGGTAATTCAGCTGCCTTCTTAGTTAACACAACATTTAGACCTAACTGTCTGGCGACATCGTTACGGCGAGCCATTTCTTTAAAATCTCTATCTTGATTCATTTGAACCTCCTCGATAACTTAATTTTAACATTTCGAAAAAGGCCTGAGAATCTCATCGACTCTCAGGCCCTATTCACTCAATACTCCTCAGCGAGCATCACTGTCATTACCCTTTGGCAACGCTTAGAAGCCGGATCTTCCCAGACACTCAAAGTCTGATTATAGTAATCAATCTTCCAGAAAACCTTCGAGCCGTGCCAATTCAAACTACCGAAATCTCGTTCGCCATACGGATCGTTATCCTCGGTAAACGAATTGAAATCCCTGATCGCCGCCATCAAACCGTCGATGTCAGGCAGATCCTGAATTCCCGAAGTGACTGTCACTCCAAAACCAGACTTACGAAACCGATCGTTAGCATACGCAATATCCAAAACCTTAGTACATTCCACCATGTTAACCTCCTTTTAAAATTAAATTAAGCAATGAACGGTATCGACCTACCGCCCGTCGATGAAGGCTAAGAACAAATGGACTGGCTGGGTCAAGGTGGAGCACCCCACGAGATGAACGACCTTGAGGCAGACAGGCTATTTGTTCTATACAATGAGAAGACTGGGCGGGAGGAAACAAACATTTTTACAAGGTGTCTTAATTAGCGAGCCAGCGACTTATGAGATTTGCGCTTGAATCGAATAAGTGGCTGAGTGCGAGCATAGTGCGAAATGAGACGCAAAAAGCAGTCTCTTGGCTTTTGAAGAGTCTGCGAATTTGAGTCGATTAAGCTACTTATTGGTATATCTAAGAGAGAACGAGGAAATGAGCCGAATGAATGAGAGTGGCCTTCTGTAGCCCTCGAAGGCGCCTTGAAATGAATGAAGACGAATGACGAAGTGAACGATATATAAAAATTACAGTTTTTCTGCTAAATCGATAATATGATCGCTGTTTAGCAACTTTTGAGTCCAAGTGGTAGGAATACTATCAAAACCATAATAACAGCCTGTAAGTGCTCCTGTAACGGCAGCAAATGTATCTGTATCATGGCCCAATAAAATTACCTTCTTTATACTTTCTGCATAACTTTCGCTTGTTTGCCAAGACCAAAAAGCAATTCTTAAGGTATCCAAACTAAATCCACTTATTTTGCCATGATAAATATCCATCAGGCTAAAATTATGATTTAATACTTCGGCAATTTCTTCTGGCAGATCTTCTCCACACAATTTGATTATCCCAGACGGAATAATTTCTTTTTCATTGCCATCCAGAATCAATCTAATAGATAAATTCAAAACAGCACAACACCAGCCAGCAATAAAATAATTATGTGTCACGTAGCTAGAAATTAAGCTTTTCTCGATTATTTCTTGATAATTCTCGTACTTTAATCCGATTGGGGCACAACGCATTAAGCTGCCGTTTCCACCGGCTTTGTGATCAAATCCGTTCATTGCTTCAAGTTCTAGTAAAGGGCTTCTAAGTGCTCTAAAAGTCTGTTGACCTACTCCATAACTATCTCTACCGTAAGGTGTGGCGTAACCTTCAAGCAACCATTTCTGATAACGCTCAAATTGATCATTAATATCGAAACCTTTTTTAACTAAACTCTCAGCCAAACAAATCATCATGGAAGTATCATCGGTATAGTAGCCAGCCGGAAATGTTTCATTGAACATCGAAAAATCGATCATGTCTAATTCGTGATTAGCAAAATAAACCTGAATATTTTCAGCCGATTTAAACTCAAAAGGCGCGCCAAGACAATCGCCAATGGCCAAACCGACTAAACATCCTTTGTATTTATCAACGGATTTATTCATTTGTACCTTCTAGTTTAGTTGGGCCACACGTCTCTGGTCGCATTTGGCTGTGGATTGTCTTTAAAATGAATGAGAGTGAGTGACTGGAGTGAACGATTAAGTATTTTTAAATCATCGAATAGAGCGATGACTGTTTCATTAAAATAATCGTTTTTTATTTAAGTAGAATTTATTCAGTAAACTTTCTTCTAGGCCAATATTTTTAAGGAAAGAATATTCTAAAAGAAATTTCATTTTTTGAAGACAAATGTATTTCTCTTGGTTACTAAGAATAGAAACTTCATCTCCCGGCTTTAGTGCAATATGAGATATCTTGTTGCGCGTCACTCTAATTTTATCATAATCACTTTTCACTAAGGGTCTGTTGGCTTCTGGCAAGGCTTCATTTAAGATTTTTATAGTCTTGTCTAATTTTAGATCAAGTTGGTTTTTCTCAATTCTAACATATCCTTCAATTGCGCTGATGATATCATTGAATTGATTATTAAGATTTTTATTTTTTCCAGTGTTAATAGAGGAAAAAAGATCAAAAACATCAGAATA
>Ga0194052_1001363_pt1 | contig 14210 bp, 11 predicted proteins | sample SepL226m_MetaG_FD_160117 | JGI IMG/M metagenome (GOLD analysis project Ga0194052, IMG submission 160117) | Anoxic zone freshwater microbial communities from boreal shield lake in IISD Experimental Lakes Area, Ontario, Canada - Sep2016-L227-6m | ecosystem: Environmental > Aquatic > Freshwater >... | reverse complement strand
GGCGAAGCGCAAAGCCGCTTGCCTTGACGAGCTGCGCCTGAACCGCCGCTATGCGCCCGAGCTCTACCTTGATGTCGTCGCCCTCTTCAACTCCGAGCAGGACCCGCGCTTCGACGGGCCGGGTGAAGCGATCGAATACGCGGTCAGGATGCGGCGCTTCGATGAAGCCGGCCGCCTCGACCGGGTCTGTGCCCGCGGTGAACTGCGACCCGCCCATCTGTCGGCTCTGGCCGCCACGCTGGCTGCCTTTCATGAGACGGCGGCGCGTGCCACACCGGCCACGCGCTTCGGATCAACCAGCGCCATCCTGGCGCCGGCGCTGGAGAACTTTGACGAGCTGATGCAGGTCAGCACGGTGCTCGGGTTGCCGGAGCGACTCCAGTGGCTGCGCAGCTGGACGCAAGCGCAGCACCAACGGCTGACAGCCCTGATGCACGCGCGCAAGCAGGCCGGTCTGGTGCGCGAGTGCCATGGTGACCTGCATCTGGCTAATCTGGTCCTGATCGGTGAGCAGGTCCAGATGTTCGACTGCATCGAATTCAATGAAGACCTGCGCTGGATCGACGTGACCAGCGATATCGCCTTCCCCTATGTTGACCTGCTGGCCCGCAAGCAAGGCGGCCTGGCCAACTGGTTTGTCAACGAGGTGCTGAGCCACAGTGGCGACTACGAAGCAGTTGCGCTGCTGCGCTTTTACGCGGTTTACCGCGCGCTGGTGCGTGCCAAGGTGGCGTCTCTGCGCTTGCTCCAGCTAGCCGGCGATGCGAGCGAGGTGCTGGCCTACGTGGCGTTGGCAGAACGGCTGGCCGCGCCGCCGCCGGCGCGGCTCGTGATCACGCATGGCTTGTCGGGTTGCGGCAAAACCAGCGCGACGAATGAACGGCTGCAAAACGACCCAAACGCATCCACTCTGCGCCTGCGCTCGGATGTAGAACGCAAGCGCCTGGCTGGCCTCCGTAGCACAGCGCAAAGTGGCTCGCCGCTGGACGGCGGCATTTACAGCGCTGCCGCACAGCAGCAAACCTACAGGTGTCTGCACACCCTGGCGGGCCTGTTGCTGCGCGCGGGCTGGTCGGTGATCGTCGATGCCACCTTCCTCAAACGCAGTGAGCGCGACGCCTTTCGTGCCCTCGCCCAAGACCTGGGCCTGGCATTCGAAATCCTGGCACCACAGGCCAGCGCCGATCAGCTGCGCCAGCGCATCCAGGCGCGCAGCGCGCTGGGGCATGACGCCTCCGAAGCAACGCTGGCAGTGCTGGAGCGGCAAATTCGCACGATCGAGCCGCTGGGAGCCGACGAGCAGTAGGCACTCGAACTGCCTGCTTCAATTGAGCCACAGGGGGCGAGCCGGTCAATCAGGCCGCTAACCGCCATTGTTCAATCGTCTCGGGACTCGGAATGCCTCCATTTTGTCCGCCAGCGTGGCAGTGGACAGTGCTCCCACGTGGCTGTTCACCAAATGCCCGCTCGCGTCGTAAAACAGGGAGGTAGGCATGGCCGTCGATCCGATGGCCCGGCCCAGTTCGCTGCCGGCATCAATCAGAACGTTTTCAAGTTTGAGTTGCGAACTGCTCAGGTAGCGCTGAACCTTGGCCGCATCATCGCCCTGGCTGACGAAAACAAAAGTCACGCTGGTTTCGCGCTGTTGCGCCTCGGCCAGCACCGGCATCTCGCGACGGCATGGCGGGCACCAGGTCGCCCAGAGATTGACCACCATCGGCTTCCCATGAGACAGCGCCGCCAAATGGGTTGCTTGTCCTGAGAGGGTCTTCAATTCGACCGCCGGCAGCGCCATTTGGGTGTTCATACCAAGCATGCCGGGTGCACCGGACAGGGTCCAGGCCAGCGTGCCCGCGAGCAGTCCCAGGCTCAGTGGTCTGCGCAGTTCGGGGCGCTTCGATGCGTGCCGGATGGCCACTGCCATCGCGGCGGCAAGGCCCGCCCATGAATTGAACCCGCCATCACGAATGTCGAAGACCGACCAGGGTGCATCGCGGTACTGGTCAAACCAAACGGCGACAAAGACCATGCGTGCTGCCAGCATCGCAGCCAGCAGCATGTCGATCAATACGTTGCCAATACCAAGGCGCTGCGGCCTGCCAACCAGGTGACCCACGATGGCGGCAACCAGCATGGAAGCCAACAGCAGTACGTGGCTGGTCTGAAAAGCCAAGGGGCCAAGACTGATATTCAAGTGACGACTATTTCAGGCGAGCGCCAGTGGTATCGAACACCTGCACGGCAATGGGAATACCCTGACCCACGCTTTGTGTCACCGTGCAGAACGCCTCGAATTGCGACAGAACACGGTCCAGATGCTCCAGCTGAGCAGCCGGCACACCCAGGGTGAGTGTGGCTGTCATCTCGAGCACGCGCATGCGGGCGTCGGCATTGCGTCCGACACTGGCTTGTACGCTGCAGCGAATCGGGTCGGGTGCCTGCTTGAACTTGCGCAGGGCGAAGAGCATCGAGTCACTCAGGCAGTTGCCGACGGCGGCACACAGCAGTTGAACCGGCGATGGTCCCTGTCCCGTTCCCAACGGTGCCGGCTCGTCGCCTGTGAGCACGGGTATGCCTGCACCAAAGTTGATGTCGAAGCGATAGTCTTGCTGCTGCGTCAGCTCAACCGTGATGGATTTTTCGTTCATGAGGTTCTCCCTTTGGAATCGATGGCGCTCAGCGCTGCAACAGCGCGTTGACGGCCTGCAGTGCCGGCTCGTTCAATTGCCCGGCCAGTGCCTGCAGACGCAACTGGTTGATCAACAACTCGATGCGCGCCTGCAGCAGCGCCAGCGTGGCGCTGCTGGCGTCGGTCTCGGCCTGCAGCAGGTCCAGCGTGGTGCGGTCACCCACCTGGCGTCCGAGCCGGGTGGCGTCGAGTCTGGCGGCGCTGGCTTTGTGCGACTCCGCGAGTGCCAGCAGACGGGCACTGCCGGTTTGCAGTGCCAACCAGGCGGCACGGGTTTGCTGGCTGATTTGCTGCTTTGCACGTTCCATTTCAGCGGACGCCTTGTCCTGCAGACGCAGCGCCTCTTCCTGTTTGGCATTGCGGTAGCCGCCGGTGTACAGAGGCAGGTTCAGTTGCAGACCGATCATTTGCTGACTCGCCGTGTTGCTAGCCGCACCAAAGTTGCCGTTGCCACTGAGCTGATCGCGCCCGGCTTGCGCCACCAGGTCCAGCGTTGTCGCGGCCGCTTTGCTGTATTTGGCTACTTCCTGTTGCGCCACCTGCACTGCGGCGCCTTGCATTCCCAGCTGTGGATTTTTCTCGGAAACTTCAGCCAGCCAGTGCGTCAGCGACTGCAGATTGACCGGAAGCACATTCGCGTTTCCTGCCAGGCTCTGCAGTGCGGGGTTGGCAACGCCGGTGGCATCGGCCAATGCAGCCTGCACCAAGGCGAGTTCGTCCTGTGTTGCCAGCACTTGGGCGCGCAGCGCGTAGGCGCGGGCCGATGCTTCGTGGGTGTCGGTGACGGGTTTGTCGCCCAGGGCAAAGCGATCCTTTGCTTCGCTTAGCGCCAGTTCAACCGCTTTTTGCTGTTCACGAAGCAAGGCCAGCTTGTTGGCCACCAGCAGCACATCAAAATAGCGTTGCGTTGTTTGCAGCATCAGGTCTTGCTGGGCCGACTGCCACTCCAGCTCGGCCACATCGGCGGCAAGCTCCAACTGCCGGCCTTGCGCCTTGCGCTCCAGATTGAACAGCGGTTGGCGTGCGCTAAGGGTCCAGCGCGTTGACGTGCCGTTGTTGACCGAAGTGGCAAAGCCGACCCCATCAGACTGGCCCAGACCGGGTGCCGAAAAATGGGCCCCCGTCATCTCGGTCTCGCCCGTCATGCGTCCGGCGCTGGCGCTGAGCATGACACCGGGACGCCAGAGCGACGCGGCCTGTGTCCGGCGGGTTTCCCCCGCCTGGCGCGCGGCTTGTGACACAGCGGATTGCGGGTCGTGCTGGCGCGTGGCCTGCCATGCCTCCATGAGGTCCATGGCCTGGGCCGGGAAAGCGCTGATGATCAATGCGCCCACGGTCATTTGTCTGAGTTTTGCGATCACGCTGTGACCCCCGTTGTGTTGGACTCAATCCATCGTTGCAGCTCGGCGGCTGAGACAGCGCCGGAGAGGCGCGCCGTTTCCTGCCCGCGCTCAAACAGGATCAGAGTTGGGATGCTTCGGATCGCGTAACGAGAACTGGCCATGGGACAGGCCTCGGTATCGACCTTGATGAAACGAACCTTCGGCAACTGGCGTGCCGCGATGACAAACTGCGGTGCCATCATCTTGCAGGGGCCGCACCAGTCGGCCCAGAAGTCCACCACCACCGGCAAGGCGGTGCCAGCGATGAAACCAGGCAGTGTCTGGTCATTCATCGCAAAAGGCGCGGCGGCCATGATGTCTTGACCACAACGGCCACAGGCCAGCTCATGGTCAAGTTTTTCAGGCGGCACGCGGTTCTTGGTGCCGCAATGAGGGCAGACCAGTTGCATGTTTCCTCCTTGATCAGTTGCCTTGACGCAGGCCGAGCTTGCTCATGATGGTTTCCATCAGGCACCATTTGGTGATCCCGCTTTGCAGCAGGTTGACGCCAACAAAGGCGGTGAAGGCGAGCCACCATTGGCTCATGAAGATCGGGCTGCCGGGAATGCCCAGGGCCAGCGACAGAAGAATGAAAGTGCCTGCGACGACGCGTACGGCTTGCCAGGATGTCATGGTAATTTTCCTTAAAGAATTGAACAGGTTGGGAGAAGGGTTGAAAAAGGAGGCGCGTCATTGCGAGGAGCGAAAGCGACGTGGCAATCCATGCGGCCCCCGAAGTCATGGATCGCCACGCTTCGCTCGCGATGACGAAAAAATGCCGCGATGACGCACACCGGGCTCATGGCGAGGCTGCGGGTTCGAACTGCCCACGATAGGCCACGTAATACAGCGTCGGAATCACGACCAGGGTCAGGATGGTCGAGACAAAGATGCCAAAGATCAGCGAGATCGCCAGACCGTTGAAGATCGGGTCATCCAGAATGAAGAAGGCACCGAGCATGGCAGCCAGCCCGGTCAGCATGATGGGCTGGGCGCGGGTGATGGCCGAGTGCACGATGGCGCGCTTGAACGGCACGCCTTCTTTGACCTGCAGGTTGATGAAGTCAACCAGCAGGATCGAGTTGCGCACGATGATGCCAGCCAGCGCGATCATGCCGATCATGCTGGTCGCGGTGTACTGCGCACCGAGCAGCGCGTGGCCCGGCATGACGCCAATGATGGTCAACGGAATCGGCGCCATGATGATGAGAGGAATCAGATACGAGCCAAACTGCGCCACCACCAGCAGGTAGATCAGGATCAGGCCGACCGCGTAGGCCGCACCCATGTCACGGAAGGTCTCGTAAGTGATCTGCCACTCGCCGTCCCACTTGAGCGCGTAGTCGCGCGTGGCGTCGTCAGGCTGACGGATGAAGTACTCGACCATGGGTCCGCCGCCGGGTGTCTCGATCTTTGCAATTTCACTGCGCATCTGGAACATGCCGTAGAGCGGACTGTCGAGCTTGCCCGCCATGTCGCCGACCACATAGTTCACTGGCAGCAGGTCCTTGTGATAGACCGGCTGTTCGCGCACGGTGTCGCTCACCGTCACCAGTTCGCTGATGCGCACCAGTTTGCCGGAGGCACCACGCACACCGAGTTGCAGCAGGGCGTCCAGATTGCCGTGGCTCTCTTCGGGCAGTTGCAGCATCACGGGCGCCGGGTAGCGACTGGCGTCGTGCATGTAGGTGGCCGCTTCGCCCGCCAGACCGGTGCGCAGTGTGCTCACGATGGCTTGCTGCGGTACGCCCAGCAGGGCGGCCTTGCGTCGGTCCACCAGCAACAACTTACGCGGTGCATTGACGATGCTGCTGTCTTCCACATCGACGATGCCGGCTGACTTTTCAAAGACGCCTCGCACGGCTTTGGCCACGCTCAGGCGCCCGGCAGCCTCCGGGCCATAGATTTCGGCAACCAGCGGCGAGAGCACCGGCGGTCCGGGTGGAACTTCCACCACCTTGACGTTGGCACCCATCCGGCGGCCGATCTCCTGCAGCGCCGGGCGAACCCGGGTGGCAATCGCGTGGCTTTGATCAGCGCGGTGGTGCTTGTCCACCAGATTGACCTGGATGTCACCCACTTCGCCACCGGCGCGCAGATAGTACTGGCGCACCAGACCGTTGAAGTTGATAGGCGCGGCGGTACCGGCATAGGCCTGGTAATCAGTCACCTCGGGCACCTGTGACAGGTAGCCGCCCAGTTCATGCAGCACGGCGGCGGTCTTTTCCACCGGCGTGCCGGCGGGCATATCCACAATCACCTGGAACTCGGACTTGTTGTCCAGCGGCAGCATCTTCAGCAGCACCAGACCGGTGGCGGGCAGGGCAACAGAAATGACGATCAGCACCAGCACGCCCAGCCCGAGAAAGCGGCGATTCCGCTGGCCACTGTGGTCATCGAGCAGCGGCTTGAAGACGCGCTGGAACAGCGGTCCCAGTTTGCCGGTCAAGCCGGTGGGGGTGTGCACATGACTATGGCTGGCAGGCTGCTCTTTCATCCACAGGCGCGCCAGCCAGGGCGTCACCATGAAGGCAATCGCCAGCGACAACAGCATGCCCATGCTGGCGTTGATCGGGATCGGGCTCATGTAGGGGCCCATCAGGCCCGAAACAAAAGCCATCGGCAGCAGGGCGGCAATCACGGTGAAGGTGGCCAGGATGGTCGGGCCACCGACTTCATCGACCGCACCCGGAATGATTTCGGCCAGGGTCTTGCCCGGATGGTGCTGCTGATGCCGGTGGATGTTCTCCACCACCACAATGGCGTCATCGACCAGAATGCCTATCGAGAAGATCAGGGCGAACAGCGAAACACGGTTCAGAGTAAAACCCCAGGCCCAGGAGGCAAAGAGCGTGACCATCAAGGTGAGGATCACCGCCGTGCCAACAATGGCGGCTTCGCGCCGGCCCAGCGTCAGGAACACCAGTGCCACCACCGAGGCGGTGGCAAACAGCAGCTTCTGGATCAGCTTTTGCGCCTTGTCGTTCGCCGTGGCGCCGTAGTTGCGGGTTTCTGCCACCTGTACTGCTTCGGGAATCACGGTGTTGCGCAACTGCTCAACACGGCGCATCACCGCATTGGCAACGTCAATCGCGTTCTCGCCCGGCTTCTTGGTAATGGTCAGGGTCACAGCCGGGTATTCGCCGCCGCCGTCTTTTTGTGTCAGGCCATGCCAGACATAGTTGCTGCTGGGCCGGGGACCATCCTGAATGTCAGCCACATCTTTCATGAAGACCGGCTTGCCGGCATGTACACCTACCACCAGATCAGCGACTTCGCGTGCCTGTTCCAAGAACGGACCGGATTCGATGGCCACGCTCTTGTTGCCGGCGATCAGCTCACCCACTGGCAGACCCAGATTGGCCGATTGCAGCGCGTTGCGCAAGTCGTTCACGGTGGTGCCACTGCCGGCCATGCGCACGGGGTCAATGCGTACCATCACGGCACTGCCAGGGCCGCCAATGGTTTGCACTTCACGCGTGCCGTTGACGCGCTTGATCTCGGCCTCGATGCTGTGCGCCACCCGTTCGAGTTCAAGCGGGGTAGCGGTGGGGCTCTTGTTGAACAGCGTCAGACTGACGATGGGTACATCGTCGATGCCCTTGGGTTTGATGATGGGTTCCATCACGCCCAGGCCGCGCGGCAGCCAGTCGGCGTTCGAGCGCAGCGTGTCGTGCAGACGCACCAGCGCTTCAGTGCGCGGAACGCCCACCTTGAACTGCACCGTCATGATGGCCAGACCTGGGCGCGAGACCGACATCACGTGCTCGGTGCCCGCCATCTGCGAGAGCACCTGCTCAGCTGGTATCGCCACCATCTGCTCCACATCGGCCACGGCAGCGCCGGGGAAGGGGATCAGCACATTGGCCATCGTCACATTGATCTGTGGTTCTTCCTCGCGCGGCGTCACCAGCACGGCAAAGGCACCCAGCAGCAAGGCCAGCAGGGCCAGCAGCGGCGTGATGTGCGCGCTCTGAAAGGCCGCAGCAATGCGACCGGAAATTCCCATCGGAGTGGTCTTGCTCATCTCAGCGCACCTTGGCTGCGGCTTGTGGGTCCGCTGCGACCTTCTCGCCCTTTTCCACACCACTGAGCACCTCGACGCGCTCGCCTGCGGCACGGCCAAGTCGGACCTGGCGCAGCATCGGGCGACCCTTGTCATTGACGATGTAAAGCCCCGTCATTTCGGCGCGCCGCACGACCGCGCTGGTGGGCACGTACAGGCGTTCGCTGTCCGTTGTGGTCTTGCCGACGCCAGAGGCTGCAAGCCAGACGCGGGCAAACATGCCCGGTGTGGCACCTTTCAGGTTGTCGGGCAGGGCGAGGCGCAGCTGCGCGGTGTGCGTTGCGGCATCGACCTGTGGCAGCAGTGCGGCCGACTTCGGCGACATCAGAGCCTGTGCCAGCCCCGGAATCTCCAACTGGATCGCTTCAGCCGGGCCGCTGGTCACGGTGCCGGGCGGCACCGGCGCCGAGACGCGCAGGGCGGCTGGGTCGTACAGGGTGAGCAGCGGTGCGCCCGGCATGGCCATGTCGCCCAGAGCCACCGGCACATCGCTGACGATGCCAGCGTAGGGTGCGTTGATGACGAAGAAGCGTGATTGGGTGTGTGCTGCGTCCGACTGCGCCTGCAGCGCCTGCATTTGCGCCTGGGATGCCTGGAACTGCGCCTGTGCGCGGTCCAGTGCCGACTGGCTGATGTACTGCTTTTGGAACAGTTGCTTCTGGCGTTCGTATTCCTTGGAACTCACGTTCAGCGTGGCGCGGGCCGCCTCGACCTGGGCCACGGTGGCCGCGGTATTCTGACTGGCGGCGCGGGCGTCGATGCGCAGCAGTCCCTGCCCGGCGCGAACGCGGTCGCCGGCCTTGACGTTCAGAGCGACGATGGCACCCGCGACCTGCGCTGACAGGGTAGATTGGCGCACTGCTTCCACCACGCCATCAAAACTCATGCGTTCTACACCGGCTGCGCCCGAAGATTGAACGGCTACGGTTGCCAGTGGCGCGACGTCGGCCGCCCACACCGAGGGTATTCCTGAAAGGCCTGTCAGCAGCAGGGCGGTAAGAAGCGAGGTTTTCAACATTCAGTACTCCTAAGCCACGGCAGCCCGTGGCATTGATAAAAATATTGCTTAACTATTTGACTAATTGCGTAATTGAGCAAATAATACATCAAAACAAGGAACGTGACAACTGGCAGGTCAAATCTGGCAGGTCATGTCGATATGATGAGCACTGATCTCTTGAAGGAATGTCCGTTAATGGAAAACCTGCCGCCCGAGGCCATGATGGAAGTTGCAGCCTATTTCCAGGCGCTGTCGGAGCCGACGCGTCTGAAGATCCTCAATCTGCTGCGCACCGGCGAGCGCAATGTGGGCGAACTCGCCCAGTTGTGCGGCTTCACCGCCGCCAACATTTCACGCCATCTGACGTTGCTGACCAAACACGGCTTGGTGGCGCGCGAAAGCCGGGGTACCAGCGTCTATTACCGCATCGCCGATGAGTCCATCTACGCCCTATGCGACCTGGTTTGCGGCAACATCTCGCGGCAGATGGAGCGCACTTCGCAAAAGCGCCAAGCCTTTGTGCAGGGCGTTTGAGCCTACTCAGGCTGGAGCGAAAAGTCGCGGCTCAGTCCGTCTGCCAGACGACTTCTCGACCCGACTTTTCCCATTGCTCGTAGTGCGCCGCGTAGCGGTCCTCGATGCGGTTGCGCTTGACTTTGAAGGTTGGCGTGATGATGTCGTTTTCTACCGACCAGGGCGTTGCGACCACGACCAGACAGGCCAGCTGCTCGTGCGGGTCCAGCGTTGAATTGATGGTCTTCAAGTGGGCGGCCAGCGATGTTTGCAGCGCTGCCTTGGCCGCCGGATCGCCGATTTGCGCGACCGCGTTGGCGTTGAGCAGCACGATGCCAAGCGGTTGACTCAGGTTGGCGCCGGTCACGACGCAGGCCTCCAGTGCTTCATGCATTACCAGACGATCCTCGATCGGTGCCGGCGCGACGTACTTGCCCTTGCTGGTCTTGAACAAATCTTTCAGGCGCCCGGTGATATGCAGGCAGTTCTGTGCGTCGATGAAGCCCTTGTCGCCAGTACAAAGCCAGCCATCGTCGGTGAAGACCTCACGGCTCAGGTCCGGCTCCTTGTAGTAGCCCATCAGCAAAGCTTCGCTGCGCATCTGGATTTCACCGGTCTGTGCATCAATGCGCGCCTGGACACCGGCGTAGGCTGGCCCGACGCTGCCTTCCTGATTCTTGCCTGGCAGTGTCAGGTGCGACAGCGCCAGGTTTTCAGTCATGCCGTAACCTTCATTGATCGGCAGACCCAGGTTGCGGTACCAGGCCAGCAGGGCCACCGGCATGGGCGCCGCGCCACCGGCGGCCAGGCTGCACTGGTCCAGGCCGAGGGCATTGAGCAATTTGCGCCGCAACAAGCCGCCTAACAGCGGGATCTTGAGCAGAAGTTGAAGTTTGGCCGGCGGCACCTTTTGGTGCACACCCTGCTGAAACTTGACCCACAGGCGTGGTACCGAGAAGAAGATCGTGGGCCGTGCGCGTTGCACGTCGGCCGTGAAGGTGTCGAGCGACTCGGCGAAGAAGACATGCATGGCGGTGCGCAGCCAGCCATGTTCCACCAGCACCCGCTCCACCACGTGGGCCAGTGGCAGGTAAGACAGCATGCGGTCCTGCGCCGTCATCGGAATGCGCGCAATACCTTGATCCAGCGCCCAGGAAAAATTGCCGAAGCTGTGCATCACGCCCTTGGGAAGACCGGTCGTGCCTGAGGTGTAGATCAGGGTGGCAAGTTCGTCGCTGTCGCGCAGTGGTGTGCCCTTGAGCGGCGCCGTGCGCGCACAGATCGCGTCCCAACTTTCAAAGCGCTCTCGAGCATCCGCTGGTGACAGGGCGTAGCTGATGCATGGCAGGCCGTCGGGCATGCCCGCTTTCATGCTGTCCCAATCGTCGAGCTTGCCGACAAAGCAGGCTCGCGCCTCACTGTGCGTCAGGATCTGGCGCACGGTGGCGGACGCCAGCGTCGGGTAGAGCGGAACAGAAACATAACCTGCCATCCAGATGGCCAGATCACTCATCAACAACCAGGCGCAGTTCTTCGACAGAATGGCAACCTTGGAACCGGGCTCCCAATCCTGAGACTTCAGGTGCGCTGCCATGCGCCGTACCTGATCTGCCACCTGAGCCCAGGTGAAATCCTGTATCACGGCATTGCCCATCGGCTGCGTCAGCGTGATGGTCGCGGGTGTCGTCTGTTCCCAGTGGTACAGACGTTGAAGTGCCAGGAATTCAGCGGGTACAGTGTTCATGATGGTTGGCTCCTTTGTCACGGTATTGTGGGCCGATTGTTTTGCCGTTCTTTGATATTGAGCAATTTGTCGTATATTCACACTCAAACGAAGTTATCGACTGAGTTCAAACCGGAGGCCTATTTCATATGACAGAGCGTTCCGTCGCGAAAGTGCATTCCGAACTGGACCGGCCTGACGAAGTCTTTGAGTTGGCCGCCGAGTTGTTCAAGATCATGTCGGCTCCCATGCGGCTCAAGATCATCGGCTGCCTGTGCGATGGCGAGCAGAACGTGAGCTATCTGCTCAGCCATATCAATACCACCCAGCCCAATATGTCGCAGCACCTCAATGTGCTCTACAAGACGGGCGTGCTGGGACGGCGTCGCGAGGGCGTTCAAATCCTTTACCGGATCATTGACGAGCGCGTGCCGGCGCTTTGCCGCGCGGTGTGCACCCAAGTGGAAACCAAGGACAAGCCTTAACACGGCAGGAGGGTCACGCAACACATAAATTAGATGCGTTCCCCGGTTTAATATCTGTACATAACAATATGTTGATATAAATCAGTAAGAATATTCGCAGATGGCAATAGGATAAACCCGTAGTGCTGCTGAGCGCATGTGCGCCAAGGCACCGAGGTTTGTCTTGCGAAGGAAACTGTGATGCGAATTCGATACTTGATGGCTGCTGCTATAGCGGCCATTTTTTTTGTCGCGGCAGCGCCGGCAGTGGTGGCCACAGCGCCAGCCAAGTTGCCCAAGTCAACCGCTGACCACAGCAAGTTCAAGGAACTGGACCGCGAATTTGCCTCTGGCCCCGAGGTCACCAAGGCCTGCCTGAGCTGCCATACCGAAGCGGCCAAGCAAATCCACCAGACGCAGCACTGGAAGTGGGAGTTCATCAATCCGGACACCAAGCAGGTGCTGGGCAAGAAGCACATCGTCAACAACTTCTGCACCTCGGTGAAAACCAACGAGGCTGCCTGCAACAGCTGCCATATTGGCTATGGCTGGCGCGACGACACGTTTGACTTCGCCAGTGAAGAGAATGTTGACTGCCTGGTCTGCCACGACCACTCCGGCAAGTACAGCAAGCCTTCGGGTTTTGCCGGATCACCGGTTACCAAAGACACGGAATTTCCGGCTGGCTCGGGCAAGATTGTGCGTGGCATCAACCTGAAGGAAATTGCCAAGAAGGTCGGACCGACCACACGCAGCACCTGCGGTGCCTGCCACTTCAATGGTGGTGGCGGTGATGGCGTCAAACACGGCGATCTGGACACCTCCATGGAAAACCCGGGCCGGGAACTCGACGTGCACATGGATGCCAAGGGGTTGAACTTCGCCTGTGCCACCTGCCACAAGACCGACGACCACAAGGTCTCGGGCAGCCGCTACGCCCCGACCGCCAGGGACAAGGCGCCGGCGCATATGCGCGGTGCCTTGGACAAAACCAATCCGGACACCTGCCAGGCTTGCCACGGACAGGCACCGCACAAGGTAGTGCGGCTGAATGAACACACGGCAAAGATTGCCTGCCAGACCTGCCACATTCCGGCCTTTGCGCGCGGCGGGCAACCGACCAAGATGTCCTGGGACTGGTCCACCGCCGGCAAGCTCGACAAAGACGGCAAACCGATGATCCTGAAAGACGATGACGGTTACGACAAGTACATGACCATCAAGGGCGACTTCGTATGGAAGGAAAACGTCAGGCCCGAATACGTCTGGTTCAACGGTGTCAACCACTACACCCTGGTTGGCGACAAGATTGAGAAGGGCGACAAGCCGACACAGATCAATCGCTTTGAAGGCAGCCCGAACGACGGCAAGTCGATGATCTGGCCAATCAAGCTGTTCACCGGCAAACAGCAGTACGACCCGATCAACAAATCGCTGGTCATTACCCATCTTGCTGGTAGTGACGACACCGCCTTCTGGAAGAACTTCAACTGGGAAAAGGCTGTCACAACAGGTATGGCGGCGGGTGGTGTGAAGTTCTCCGGCAAGGTTGACTTCATCGAAACCGAGAGCATGTGGGCGATCAACCACATGGTGGCACCGAAGGAAAAGGCACTGGGTTGCGTTGAGTGTCACGTCAATAACGGCCGTCTGGAGAAGATTGACGGCGTCTACATGCCGGGCCGCGGCCGCGACCACGCGCGCTGGCTCGAGCTTGGTGGCTGGGCTGTGGCCCTGCTGACCCTGCTGGGTGTCCTTGGCCACGGCCTGGGTCGTGTCGTCGCCCGCAAGCGCAACAGTTAAACCGGAGAACACTCATGTCACGCGTCTATCTCTTCAAACCTTTTGAGCGCTTCTGGCACTGGTCGCAGGCGCTGCTGGTCATCTCGATGCTGGTGACCGGCTTCGAGGTCCACGGTACTTACCGCCTGTTCGGCTTCGCGAAAGCTGTGGACTATCACACCATCGCCGCCTGGACCCTGGTCGGCCTGTGGATCTTTGCCATCTTCTGGCATCTCACCACCGGCGAGTGGCGGCATTACATCCCGACACTGCAGAACGTCGCCGCCATCGCCAAGTACTACTCATCGGGCATCTTCAAGGATGAGCTGCATCCGTTCCGGCCCAGCCTGAGCAACAAGCACAACCCCTTGCAACGGCTGACTTATCTGGCGGTGCTGACGCTGCTCAGTCCACTGCTCTGGTTTACCGGCTGGCTCTACCTCTTTTATGCGAGCTGGGCGGCCTGGGGTCTGGGCGGCTTGCGCCTGGAATGGATTGCGACCGGGCACACGCTCGGTGCCTTCCTGATGCTGGCTTTCCTGATTTCCCACCTTTACCTTTCCACCACCGGTCACAAGCTCACGTCGCATA
>Ga0194052_1001361_pt1 | contig 14234 bp, 15 predicted proteins | sample SepL226m_MetaG_FD_160117 | JGI IMG/M metagenome (GOLD analysis project Ga0194052, IMG submission 160117) | Anoxic zone freshwater microbial communities from boreal shield lake in IISD Experimental Lakes Area, Ontario, Canada - Sep2016-L227-6m | ecosystem: Environmental > Aquatic > Freshwater >... | reverse complement strand
CCTGCTACTGGCCGGCCGCCCGCGGCAGATCGAAGCGGCGCCGGCTGTAGGGAACCTCATCGAGGTGCTCGAACACCGGGTCCTCATCGTCGATGTCCAGCACCGCGGCCCCCGGCCGCTGCAGCCGCGAACCCATGGCGTCGACATCGCGATCCGCTCCGCGCCTCGGCGCCGGCTCGCGCAAGCCGTCTGCGTAGGAATCGGCGTACCGCATACGAGCCATGCGCTGCTGACGACGACGACGCACCTGCTCCTCGATGCGCGTCTGTCGGCGCAGGTACCCCAGATAGAGGATCGTTACGACCGCTGTCGTCGCGCACGCCCACCAGAACTGCGGGCCGACCGTGAACGACAGCAGGGCTGTCAGCAGCATGATCGCCGACATCGCCATGAGCACCCGCTTGCGGAAGCGGTACTTGCGCGCGGTCACCGCCGCAGCGGTGGAGTTGTCCATCCGGCGCCGGCGACTGGAGCGCGGCACCATGGCCGGCTCGTCGCCAGAAGCCTCCAAACCCCCCTCCTCCAAAACCCCCTCCTCCAAACCTGAAGTGTCGTCGATGTATTCGTACTCGTGGTCCCGCCCGTCGCGCCCGGTGCCCTGGTCGTCCGCGGCCGTTTCGGTGGCCTCCGGTTCCGCTTCGGGCGTGGCAGTGGCGTCCTCGAACAGCGTCGCCTGCACGCCATCCTCCGGCGCGGCATCTGCCATCGGCAGCGCACCCGAGTTCTCCTCGACCACGTCGACGTCGATATAGACCGGCTCGGTGGTGGCCTCGCTGTCAGCGGCCAGCACCACCATCTGGGTGCTGGTGCTCGTCGCGGACTGGCGGGCGGCCTCATGCATCGCTCCGGTCACCGCTTCCTCGTAATCCTCGGCGTCGAGATCGGCGAACTCGTCGTCGAGATCGGGCTCGCCGCGCCAATTCGGGTCGTGGCGGTGGCCGGCGGCCGGGGCGTTGCGGCGCAGCAGCCGGGAGCGGCCGCGGCCATTGAGAACGCGGGTGGACAGGGCCACGTCACTGGTTCGCTTGACGGTGTCCCGCTTGTTGATCAGCATCGGCACCAGGACGAACAGCCAGAGCACCACAAGCGAGATCCACAGCAACGACTGGGGGATGCTTGGCATGGGCCTGCTCCTTTCCCGACCAGGCTAGGTCTGTCGACGTCCGCGTTCCGCCACGGCGCGCCGAGCCAATTACACACGTGTAATTCGAGGAAAACAAGCACCAACTGCCACAAATGTCCCACTAATAACAGCCGACGCGCGACTCACCGCCAGCGGGCCCGACCCTCGCGAACCAGGTGGGCGGCCACTGATCCGTCCACCTCCTCGGCCGTCATGGCCACCAGAAGGTGGTCGCGCCAGGCTCCGTCGACGTCGAGATAGCGCCGCAGCAGGCCCTCCTCCCGGAATCCGACCTTGGCGAGAACCGCCCGGCTGGCCTCGTTCTCCGGCCGCACGGTGGCCTCCACCCGGTGCAGCGTCACCGGGCCGAAGCAGTGGTCCAGACCGAGTGCCAGCGCACCGGTTGCGACGCCGCCGCCGATCACCTCGCGCGACACCCAGTAGCCGATCCACGCCGAACGCAACGCGCCGTGGGTGACGTTTCCGATCGTCAACTGACCGCGGAAACGGCCGTCGACGTCGATCACATACGGGAGCATGCGCCCTTTGCGGGCCTCCGAACGCAGGCTGGAGTACATCGCCGGCCACGACGAGACTGCATGGCGCACAGTCCAATCGGCGTCGCCGGTCGGCTCCCACGGTTCCAGATGCGCACGTTCGGAGAGACGGATACGGCTCCACTGCGCACCGTCACGCATCCGGATGGGCCGCAGCCGCACCTCACCGGCAGGCACCCGGAGCGGGCCGGCCGAGGCGGGCCAGCCGGGATGCGCCGAACCGCTCCCCCAGAACCTGCTCGCCAAGGGTTTCACCGCGGCACTCAGCCCCGCTGGGCGAGGAAGGCGACGTCGACGAACTCCCCGGCCGGGATCTCGGCGACCTCGGCGGGCACCACCACCAGACAGTTGGCCTCGGCCAGCGACGCCAGCAGATGAGACGGTCCGCCGGGCTGCTCCCCGATCGCCTCGACGAGGTACTCGCCACTGTCCTCATCGCGCAGCAGCTGACCGCGCAGGAACCCCGTGCGGCCGGCCACCGAGGGAATCGGGGCGATGGCCCGGGCGCGGACCATCCGCCGCATCGGCTGCCGCTTGCCCAGCGACAGCCGGATCAGTGGGCGCACCATGACTTCGAAGACCACCAGCGCACTGACCGGGTTGGCCGGCAGCAGGAACGTCGGAACTCCCTCGGGCCCGAGCTGTCCGAAACCCTGGACCGATCCGGGATGCATGGCGATCCGGGTGACCTCCATCTCGCCGAAACCGCCGAGCACCGAGCGGAGGTTCTCCGCGGCGGCCCCGCCGACCGCGCCCGCGATGACTACGACCTCGGAGCGGTTGAACTGTCCTTCCATCAGATCGCGCAGTTCCTTCGGGTCGGTACTGACGATGCCGATCCGGTTGACCTCCGCCCCGGCGTCACGGGCCGCAGCGGCCAGCGCATAGGAGTTGACGTCGTAGACCTGACCGTTGCCCGGGGTGCGGGAGATGTCGACGAGTTCGGCGCCCACGCTCAGGACGCACACCCGCGGCCGCGGGTGCACCAGGACGCGCTCGCGGCCCACCGCGGCCAGCAGTCCGACCTGTGCGGCACCGATGGTCGCGCCCGCCCGCACCGCGACGTCGCCCGGCTGGACGTCGTCACCGACCTTGCGCACGTAGGCGCCGGAGCGCACACCGCGCAACACCTTCACCCGATCCTGGCCGCCGTCCGTCCAGCGCAGCGGCAACACCGCGTCGGCCAGGGTCGGCATCGGCGCGCCGGTCTGAACGCGCGCGGCCTGCTTGGGCTGCAACCGGCTCGGTGTGCGCGAGCCGGCTTCGATCTGTGCCATCACCGGCAGCACGATCTCCGCGTCACCGCCTCCACCGACGTCCACGCTGCGCACCGCATAACCGTCGATGGCGGCCTGATCGAATCCGGGCATCGGCCGCTCGGTGACGACGTCCTCGGCACACATCAGCCCCTGGGACTCCGCGATGGGAACCCGAACCGGCCGAGGCGCGACCGCCGCAGCCGACACCCTGGACTGCTGTTCCTCCACCGAACGCACTCGAGCGCCTTTCTGCCTTCCGGGCCGCTTACCGTTCGGTCTGCTCCGCAAGCCCCAACCTCGCGACGAGCCAGCGCCGCAACTCGGGACCGTAGTCGTCGCGGTCCAACGCAAAGTCAACCGCAGCCTTCAGGTAGCCACCGGGATTTCCCAAGTCGTGTCGGGTGCCGCGGTGCACCACCACGTGAACCGGGTGTCCCTCGACGATGAGCAGGGCAATCGCGTCGGTGAGTTGGATCTCGCCACCGGCCCCACGTTTGACCCGGCGCAGTGCGTCGAAGATGGCACGGTCGAGGATGTATCGGCCGGCGGCCGCGTACAGCGACGGCGCCCGGTCGGCGGGCGGTTTCTCCACCATGCCCCTGACCTTCAGCACGTCGGCATGCTCGCCGGGCACCGCTTCGACGTCGAATACGCCGTAGGAGCTGACCTCCTCGGGTGTGACCTCGATGGCGCACAGCACAGTGCCGCCGCGTTCGGCGCGCACCCGGGCCATGATCTCCAGAACACCGGTGGGCAGCACGAGGTCGTCGGGGAGCAGCACCGCGACGGCGTCCTCATCGGGTGAGAGCACCGCTTCCACACAACCGACCGCATGACCGAGTCCGAGCGGTTCGGCCTGCACCACGGACTCCACTCTGATCAGGCCGGGCGCGCGACGTACCTTCTCCAGCATCGCCTTCTTGCCCCGGGCCTCCAGCGTGCCCTCGAGGATCAGATCCTCCACGAAGTGGGCGACCACGCCGTCCTTGCCCTCAGAGGTGATGATCACCAGGCGTTCGGCGCCGGCTTCGGCGGCCTCCTCGGCCACCAGTTCAATGCCGGGCGTGTCGACCACGGGCAGCAGTTCCTTGGGAACCGTCTTGGTGGCCGGCAGGAAACGGGTGCCCAGTCCGGCCGCCGGCACGATGGCCGTGCGGGGAATGAGCACCTGCGGCCCCTCGGGTTTGGACATCGTGGACAACCCTAGCCCGGTGCCCGTGTAACAGTGGGGTGCATGGCCGGAGGGACGAAAAGCGAGCGTAGAGCGGCCGTGCTGGCCGCACGCCGGGCGGTTCCGGAGGATGTTCGCCGTGCCGAGTCGAGGAAACTGCGCGAACATCTCGCCGGTTCGGTGCGCGGTGCGACGACGGTGTGTGCCTACTGGCCGCTGGGCTCGGAGCCCGGATCGCCGGAGCTTCTCGACCAGCTCGCCGACGCCGGCGTCACGGTGCTGCTCCCGGTGGTGACGCTCGGAGCCGGCGGCGAGCCTGAACCGCTCGGGTGGGGCGAATACTCACCGGGTGATCTGGTCGAGGGTCCGTTCGGCCTTCGCGAGCCGTCGGGTCCCGCCCGCGGACCTGACGCGATCGCCGCCGCCGGCCTCGTCCTGGTGCCGGCACTGGCCGTGGACCGCTCCGGTGTGCGACTGGGCCGCGGCGCGGGTTTCTACGACCGCTCGCTGACCCTGTGCGCGCCCGGCACCCGGCTGGTGGCGGTGGTCCGCGACGACGAATTGGTTGACGAGCTGCCACGGGACTCCCATGACGTGCCGATGACCCATGCGCTGACACCCGGGGCCGGACTGGTGGCGCTGGACGGTTCCAGCGGCCGTGCCGGTTAGCAGTAAGCGCGGTAGAGTGCTAACTGCCGAATCGTTCACTTCCGGAGGTTCAAGTGCCGACCTACAGCTACGCGTGCACCGAGTGTGACAACCGGTTCGACGCGGTGCAGGCTTTCACCGACGATGCGCTGACCACCTGCCCGGAGTGCTCCGGCCGGCTGCGCAAGCTGTTCAACTCGGTGGGCGTGGTCTTCAAGGGCAGCGGGTTCTACCGGACCGACAGCCGGGACTCCGCGAAGAGCTCCGCAAGCCCCGCCACCGGCGGCTCGGAAACCAAGACCGAGACCAAGACCGAGACCAAGACCGAGACCGAGACCAAGACCGACTCGTCCCCCTCATCTTCGTCGGGTTCCGGTGGCTCCTCGTCGGCCGGTTCCACGCCCGCTGCAGCCGCCTCCGGCTGAATCCGGTTATCCACAACGACGGTCCCCGGCAGTAAACCCCGGCGGCGGCCCACCGCTTACGGTCCCGGTATGGGCGATTCGCTCAACCACACGGCATCAGACCGGCTTCGCCAAGCGTTGCGCCCCGACTTCACCCGAACGCTGCTCGCCCGGCGGATCGCGGCGGGTGTGCTCGTCGTCCTCGCGGCGGCGATCGCGCTGCGTCCCGACCCGGCGGGCCGGCGCACCGAGGTGGCGGTCAGTGCGCGCGATCTGCAACCCGGCGCCTCGCTCAGCGCTGACGACGTGCGCCTGGAACAGCGGCCCACCGCAACACTGCCCGACGGTGCGCACACCGCACTCGCCACGGTGGTGGGCGCCACCCTCGCCGGACCGGTTCGCCGCGGCGAGATCCTGACCGACGCCAGGGTGCTCAGTCCGCGAATGGCCGGACTGACCACCGGCCCGCAATCGCGCATCGTGCCGCTGCACCTCAACGACGCGGCCGTCCCCGACCTCATCCGCAGCGGCGACGTCGTCGACGTCATCGGTGCGCCCGAGGCGGATACCCAAGCGCGGCCGCGCCTGCTCGCCGGTGATGCCGTCGTCGTGCTGGTGTCACCCGCCGGGAAGGGGCCGGGCGCCGGCGGTGATCGTGTGGTGATGGTCGCGCTTCCGGCCACGGCCGCCCATGCCCTCGCGGCGGCAACCCTGGTCCAGGCAGTCACGCTGACCATTCATTGAAGGGCTTTACGCTAGGCTTTCTTCGCCCTCGGGTCGATTCAGCAAAGCCCGAGCACGTCAGCAGTAAGTCCAGAAAGGCGCAGCAGTGTTAAAGGGATTCCGGGATTTTCTCGCCAAGGGCAACATCGTCGACCTCGCCGTCGCAGTGGTCATCGGCACCGCATTCACCGGTCTGGTCACCAAGTTCACCGACAGCATCATCACGCCGCTCATCGACCGGATCGGAGCCGGCAAAGACGCGTCCTACGGCCCGCTGAAGATCAATATCGGCGGCGGTCAGAGCATTGACCTCAACATCCTGCTGTCGGCGTTCATCAACTTCGCACTGGTCGCCGCGGTCGTCTACTTCCTGGTGGTGCTGCCCTACAGCAAGATGCGCACCAAGGCCACGGCCGAGAGCGACGCCGATAAGCAGATCCGACTGCTGACCGAGATCCGCGATGCGGTCGGCGGCAAGGACACCTCCGCCGGCGTCAAACGCTCGGGAAACTTCACACTCAGCGAGTAGTCGATGAGAAACGAAAGCGGCCCCGGTGAGTAGTCGCCCGGGGCCGCTCTCGTGTACAGGATCGGCGACCTATTTCATGTCCCAGGGTTCGCCGTAGGTGGTGACGCTGTCGCCGTTCTTGGAGATCAGTCGGGCGAACGGGCGCAGCAGCACACCGCCGGCGGCGCCGGTGACGGTGCCGTGCGCGTTGGAGACCGCGACCGAGCCGTTGGGGCCTTCGACGTCGACGGAGAAGGTGGCGACCTCCTGGATGCCCGGACCGTTGCCGAGGTCGGAGGAGATCGACACACCGGGGAACAGGTTCGGGGTGATCACCTGGCCGAGCGGGTTGAAGCCCAGCGGGGAGATGTTGACGTCGTCGAGCAGGATGTTGGGGGTGGTGTAGGAGAAGTTGATGCCCACGCCCAGTGACCACGGGAAGCCCACCTGATAGCCCAACTCCAGGCTGCCCGCGAACTCGTCGGCGCCGGGGCCGACCACGCTGTAGACGGCCTTGCCGGAATGGAACCACTCCCGGGTCAGCCGGTTGCGGTCCAGCGGGAACACTCCGTCCAGATAGGTGTCCCACTGCTGGATCGTCATCGTGCGGCCCTTGCCGTCAACCAGACTCTGCTGGTTGTCCATCGCCGCCTGCGCCGACCCCGGACCCACGAGCAACCCGGCCAGCATCATCGGAACGGCGAGCAGGGCCGCCATCCACGAACGACCGATAACCTTCATGGTCTCCCTAGCTGTCAGCCGGCGTGGTCCACCGGCAGGCCTCGCTGTCGGACCCGGTCCGGGTCGACAAGATATGTGTCCCGCAGAAGATATCGGTACGGCTACGGTGCGGGCAACGCGAGAGGAACGGAAATGTCGCCCGTTTCCCGCCGAAGCGCCTTAGCGGATGTCGCTGAGCACTGAGCGCGGCCCAGCCGGCCCCAGGGTCTAGCGGCCCCGCCGAACGCGCGACCGAACGAGCCGCCGCGGTGTGCGGCAAACCTCAATTGTGATGGGGCGGAACGTTATCCCGCAGCCACGCGTCGCGGTCGGCGTCCCGGGTCTCCTCGGCGGGATCGCGCTCGTCCTGCGACGAGGGCGACGGTGGCGGTCCGAAGACTTTGTTAACTGCTGCCCGGTCCGGGCGTTGCGGGCTCACCCGGCAACCCCTGGAATGTGACGAAGGTCACACTGGCGGTGTTTGTGCACGTCACAAGCCTGAAACGTCAGGTTAACAGCCCGCGCCATCAGATCTCGAGGCTGGACAGTTCGGAGATGACGTGGGCGGCCATCGGCCCCAGTGTCGCCATCCCGTCGCGGACCGCCGAACGGGATCCGGCGATGTTCACCACCAGTGTGCTGCCCGAGATGCCGGCCAGACCGCGGGACAGACCGGCATCGGTACTGCCCGCCGCCAGACCTGAGGACCGCAGGGCCTCGGCGATGCCCGGCAGTTCCCGGTCCAGCATGGTGACCGTGGCCTCGGGCGTGACGTCGCGCGGCGTCACTCCGGTACCACCGACCGACACCACCAGATCCACGCCGCCGATCACCGCGGTGTTGAGTGCCTTGCGGATCTCGGCCTCATCACAGGGAACGACGACGACGCCGTCGACGACGAAGCCCGCCTCGGCGAGCAACTCGGTGACCAACGGTCCGCTGTGATCCTCCTCGACACCCCGCGCACGGCGATCGTCGACGACGACGACGAGTGCCCGTCCGGCCGCAGCTTCGGTGGGTTCCATGGATGTCGCAGTCATGGGGATCACCGTATCGCCGACGCCGCGCTCCCGCGAGGGTCCGCCCGTTGCAGGCAGGTCCGGGACGACGCGGATCACTGGTCCGCCTTGCCGAGCGTCACCTGCACACTCTGCGGGGCGCCCGCCTGATCGAGGTAGGTCAGCGTCAGCTTGTCGCCCGGCGCACGCGAACGGACCGCGGCCACAAGCGCATTCGCGCTGCCGACGACCCTGTCGTCGACCTTGGTCACCACCACCCCACTGGGCAGACCGGCATTGGCGGCGGCGCCGCCCTTGACCACCTCTACGATCTTGGCGCCATGGGTGGTGATGTCATTGCTCACCTGCACACCGAGTGAGGCATGCGTTGCGGTGCCGTTACTGATCAACTCATCGGCGATGCGCTTGGCCTGGTCGACCGGGATGGCGAATCCGAGACCGATCGAACCGCCCTGCGCGTCGGGCGAATCTCCGCCGAGGGTGGCGATCGCCGAGTTGATCCCGACCAGTTCGCCGTTCATGTTGACCAGTGCGCCGCCGGAGTTGCCCGGGTTGATCGCCGCGTCGGTCTGAATGGCGTCGAGCACGGTGTTCTGGTTCGTAGCGTCCCCGCCGGCAGCCACCGGGCGGTTGAGCGCACTGACGATGCCGGTGGTCACGGTGCCCTCGAGGCCGAGTGGCGAGCCGATGGCCACCACGTCCTGCCCGACCCGCAGGCTGGCCGAGGAACCCAGCGTGATGGGAGTCAGCCCGGACACGCCCTGGGCGCGGATCACGGCGATGTCGCTGGCCGGGTCGGTTCCGACGACGGTGAACGGCGCGGTCCGGCCGTCGGCGAAGGTGACCGTGGTGGTCAGCGGCGGACCCGACGGACCGGATGGATCCGGGACGGGCAGCGTCGGCCGGCCGGGCGGCGTCCCGCCGGGTGCCGTGGGCGGCTTGGGGGCAGTGCCCTGGACTGCCGAAACGACATGGTTGTTGGTGAGGATCAGCCCGTCCTCGGACAGCACGACGCCCGAGCCCTCCTCGGACTGCCGGCCCATCTTGGTCTCGATCTTGACCACGCTGGGCACCACCTTGGCGGCCACCTGCTCGACGGAACCGACGGGAGCGTTGGCGGTCGGCACGTTGCGTGAGTTCGGCGCCGCCGAGGTGATGGTGGTGACCGAACGTCCGTCGGGTCGGACCATGGTGGCGACCACGCCACCCACACCCGCCGACACGGCCGCGATGGCCAGGGCGGCGGCCGTCAGGCCGACGGCACGCCCGCGCGTGCGACGCGGGGCCTGCGGCCCGGGTGCACCGTATCCCTCGCCGTAGCCGCCATAGGGCGGGTAGCCGCTCGGCGCGGGGGTGGCCGCGGGGGTGGCATAGCGCCAGTCGTAGGGCCGGGTCGCTCCGGCCGGGGTGTAGCCCGGCGCCGCAGGGGCATTCGGCATTCGCTGGCCGGTCTGCTGCGGTGCGGAGTACCGCTGGTCGTCTGTCATGGCGTTTCTCTTTGCTCTTTCTTCGTCAATCCGATGCACGCGAACGTGCCGTTTGATGACAAGTTTGCCGGTAACTACTGAGAATCGACTGAGATGACACTCCGCGCCGCGACGGCGTTTCCGTTTGCCATGGTCGCGTCGCCGTTGCTATCCGGCTTTTCGCTGACGGCAGACGAACGGTGGTAGGCGGTCGGCGTCGGTTTACCCGGGAGCAGGACGAAGAACGAGGTACCCGGCGGGTCCCCGCCGGGTGTGGTCTCACCGATCCTGATCACACCACCGTGCTTGACGACGACCTGTTTGACGATCGCCAGGCCGAGACCTGAGCCGGGCATGGCGCGTGCCGATGCGGACCGGTAGAACCGCTCGAAGACCAAGGCCCGCTCATCGGGGGTGATGCCGGGCCCTTCGTCGGAGACGACGAGTTCGGCATGCGCCGAATCGACCTGGCGCAGGTGTAGCCCGACGGTGCCGCCGGGCGGACTCCACTTGGCGGCGTTGTCGAGCAGGTTGAGCACCGCCCGCGACAGGCCGGCCGCATCGCCGTGCACGATCCAGCCGATGAAGTCGACATCGAAGTGAATGTCGTTGCGGCGGCGCCGAACTCGTTCAAGACTGCGGTCGATCACCTCGGTCATGTCGATGTCCTCGAGTGCAACTCCGTGCGCGTTGTCCTCGCGGGTCAGATCGACCAGATCGCCCACCAGCGTCGAGAGCTCCTCGATCTGACCTATGACGTCGGAGCGCAGTTCGGCGAGTTCACTCTCCGGGATCGGGGGCGCGCCGGGACTGCTGGACACCATCAGCAGTTCGACGTTGGTGCGCAGTGATGTCAGCGGGGTCTTCAGTTCGTGACCGGCGTCGGCGACCAGGCGCGCCTGGCGGTCCCGGGACTCGGCCAGCGCGGCCAGCATGGCGTTGAACGCCTCGGTGAGCCGCGCCAGTTCGTCACTGCCGAACACCGGGATCGGTCGCAAGTCATCGGTGCGGGCCACCCGTTCGGCGGCCTCGGTGAGCCGTCCGACAGGTCGCAGCCCGGTGCGGGCCACCATGCCGCCTGCCACCGCGGCGATCACCACTCCGATGCCGCCGACGGCGAGCAGCACCCATTTGAGTTTGGTCATCACGACGTTGGTCGGTTGCAGGCTCTTGGAGATCAACAGGGAGCTGCCGTTGGGCAGATGGATGGCCAGGACCCGCTGATCGCCCACCGTGCGACGCGACATGAACAGCTCGCCGCGAATGACCGCCTTCTCCGGCTGACCCACCGGCAGGCTCTGCCCCTGCTGGTTGGCGGTGTAAATGGACCGTCCCGGATCGACCAGCATCGCGTTGACGTCGGAGTAGGCGGTGCCCTCGATGGCCTTGGCAGGATCGGCGGCCAGCGACCCGCTGGCGATGAGTAACTGTGCGCGGCTCTGCAACTGGTTGTCGATGTCGGTGTAGAGGGCGGCGGACACCACCGCGTAGACGGCGACGGCCATCAACACCACGACCATCGCCACCATCGACATGGCCAGCAACATGACCCGCCATCGCAGCGACAGCGAGGTGGCCGCCCGCTCCGGCATCCGCATCGCGCGTGCGCGCCGCCTCCAACGGGACATCACGAGCTTCGGGGACATCAGGGCGGGGTTTCACGCAGCACATAGCCCACACCACGCACGGTGTGGATCAGCCGCGGTTCCCCTTCCGCCTCGGTCTTGCGCCGCAGATACCCGACGTACACCTCGAGCGCATTGCCGGACGTCGGGAAGTCGAAACCCCACACCTCTTCGAGGATCCGGCTGCGCGTGAGCACCCGGCGGGGGTTGGCCATCAACATCTCCAGCAGAGCGAACTCGGTGCGGGTGAGGCTCATCGAACGTTCGCCGCGGTGCACCTCGCGGGTGCCGGGGTCAAGGGTCAGGTCGCCGAACGTCAGGGTCACCGACTCGCCGGCATCCTCGGGGCCGGTGCGGCGCAGCAGGGCGCGCAGCCGGGCCAGCAACTCCTCCAGAGCGAACGGCTTGGGCAGGTAGTCGTCGGCTCCGGCGTCGAGGCCGGCGACCCGCTCGGAAACCGAATCGCGGGCGGTGAGCACCAGGATCGGAAGATCGTCCCCGGTGCTGCGCAGCTGCCGGCACACCTCGAGGCCGTCCAGGCGCGGCATCATGACGTCGAGGATGAGGGCGTCGGGGCGCTCGTTGGCGATCGCATCCAGGGCCTCGACCCCGTCCTCGGCGAGATCGACGGTGTACCCGTTGAAGGAAAGGGATCGCCGCAGGGACTCACGCACCGCCCGGTCGTCATCGACCACAAGGATTCGCACGATTTCTAGTGTCAACCAATCCAGTTAGATTCGTCTGAAAACGCGCCGCCGAGCAGGCGGAACGGTTTCGCCGACGAACGGCCGTCAGGGCGTGTCAGCGCTTGTCGAGGTCGATCAAGCCCAGCCTCGCCGCCTTCTGCAAGCGACGCGGAATCTTGTACTGACGTCCGCCGACCGACACCGTCACCAGTCCGGGCGCCTGGGCCTTCCACTGCGAACGCCGACTACGGGTGTTCGAACGCGACATCCGCCTCTTGGGCACGGCCATGGGGTGCGATCTCCTCGTGAATTACTCACCGCGCAGGTCAGACGCGTCGGCGAACTGGCTCAAGGATAGCCGCCGGGGCCGGTCTTCTCCAAAGCGGCCGGGAGTAACCTACCGGTTGGTCGGCCTGGTGCGAGGAGTGGCGCGGTGACGGTGGTCCGGATCGGGAACTGCTCGGGGTTCTACGGCGACCGGATCTCGGCCATGCAGGAGATGCTCAGCGGCGGCGTTCTGGACTACCTGACCGGCGATTACCTGGCCGAGCTCACCATGCTGATCCTGGGCCGCGACCGGATGAAGTACCCGGAGCGCGGGTACGCCAAGACCTTTCTGACACAGCTCGAGGCGTGCCTGGGCACCGCCCGCGACTCGGGGGTCCGGATCGTCGTCAACGCGGGCGGTCTGAACCCGGCCGGCCTGGCCGCGGCCGTGCGGACCCTGGCGGACAGACTCGGTGTGCCGACCGCCGTGGCCCACGTCGAAGGCGACGACCTGCTGGACCGGGCCGGCGAACTGGGCCTCGGCTCCCCACTGACCGCCAACGCCTACCTCGGCGCGTGGGGAATCGTGGAGTGCCTGCACGCCGGGGCCGACATCGTCGTCACCGGACGGGTCACCGACGCCTCGCTGGTGGTGGGCCCGGCCGCGGCGCACTTCGGGTGGGCCCGCGACGACTACGACCGACTGGCCGGAGCCGTCGTGGCCGGGCACGTCATCGAGTGCGGCACCCAGGCCACCGGCGGGAACTACTCCTTCTTCACCGACATCGCCGACCTGGGTCACCCGGGCTTCCCGCTCGCCGAGATCCGCGCCGACGGCTCATCGGTGATCACCAAGCATCCTCACACCGGCGGGCAGGTGAGTATCGGCACGGTGACCGCGCAGCTGCTCTACGAGATCACCGGGACGAGGTATGCGAACCCCGACGTCACGGCGCGGTTCGACACGATCGAACTCAGCGCCGACGGGCCGGACCGCGTCGTCATCTCCGGGGTGCGGGGGGAGCCTCCGCCGCCGGAATTGAAGGTCTCCCTGAACGCGATAGGCGGCTACCGCAATTCGGTCACCTTCGTCCTGACCGGTCTGGACGTCGACGCCAAAGCCGAACTGGTTCGCGCTCAGCTCGAAGCCGGCCTGACCCACATGCCGGCAGAGCTGGAATGGACCCTGGCACGCACCGACCACTCCGACGCCGACACCGAACAGACCGCCAGCGCGCTGTTGACATGCACGGTGCGTGACACCGATGCCGACATCGTCGGACGCCGATTCTCCTCTGCCGCAGTGGAACTCGCACTGGCGAGCTATCCCGGATTTCACACCACCGCCCCGCCGTCGGATGCGGTGGTGTACGGGGTGTTCACACCGGGCTACGTGCCTGCCGCAGAGGTGCCACATGTTGCCGTGCACGCCGATGGAATCCGCGTGCCGATCGCACCGGCCACCCAGACACGTCAGCTGCGCGACGCCGAACCGCCCGCGCCACCCGAGCCACTGCAGTCCGCGCCGACGCGGCGACTGCCGCTGGGGGCGATCGCCGGGGCGCGCAGCGGCGACAAAGGCGGCAGCGCCAACATCGGAGTCTGGGTGCGCACAGACGACCAGTGGCGCTGGCTGGCACACACGCTGACTCCGGACAAACTCCGCGAACTGCTTCCCGAGGCGACCGATCTACCCGTCACCCGCCACCTTTTCCCGAAACTGCGCGCGATGAATTTCGTCATCGACGGGATTCTCGGGCGCGGCGTCGCCTATCAGGCGCGGTTCGATCCGCAGGCCAAGGGACTCGGCGAGTGGCTGCGCAGCCGCCACGTCGACGTCCCGGAGGCGGCGATAACGCCGCGGTGACGGATTACCTCCTGCGGTCCTGCGGTGGGCCGGCCGGTCGTAGGCTACGCATCATCATGGGGAATCACCGTGGGTAACCCGTCGTCGCACGACGCCTCCGAGCGGGCGTCCGACGATGACCGCATCCAGGTGGCGCAGCTGCTCTCCGAGGCCGCCTCGCACGGCCGTCTGACTCTCGAGCAGTACGAGGC
>Ga0194052_1001360_pt1 | contig 14249 bp, 15 predicted proteins | sample SepL226m_MetaG_FD_160117 | JGI IMG/M metagenome (GOLD analysis project Ga0194052, IMG submission 160117) | Anoxic zone freshwater microbial communities from boreal shield lake in IISD Experimental Lakes Area, Ontario, Canada - Sep2016-L227-6m | ecosystem: Environmental > Aquatic > Freshwater >... | reverse complement strand
GTTCCATTTCCGATGGAAATGACGTCGATTTTATAATCAGATACGAGCTTCAATAAGGTCGCTCGAGCTTCTTCTACTTTATTTTGGGGCTCGGTAGGATAAATTACGGTTTTGGTCAAGAATTTTCCCGTCTTATCCACGACAGCCAATTTACAGCCCGTACGAAATGCAGGATCAAATCCAAGCACCGTCATCCCCTGCACGGGAGGAGTCAGCAATAAATGTTTCATATTTTCTCCGAAAACCTTGATGGCTGCCTCGTCAGCTCGCCTTTTTTTATCTGAACGAATTTCTCTTTCTAGTGATGGTAAGAGCAATCTCTTGAGTCCATCGTCGATAGCTTCTTGTAAATATACTACACAAGAATTTGCATGAGCAGGAATGAAAAATTTTTGCGCTGAGAGCAAAATTCTGTCTCCGGACATCTGCATATGGACCTGAATCTGCTTCTCCTTCTCGGCCCTAAACATGGCTAAGTAGGCATAAGAAGGTATCTCTGAAAGTCTTTTGCTGTAGGACTTGTAGATCTTATACGTCCCTGTCTCTTCGAAAGTCTTGGTAGGTTTCGTCTCTAGGACGGCATTATTTTCTTCATGAGATTTGATCTCATCTCTGAGATCGGCATGATCCGATACGGCCTCAGCGACGATATCTTTTGCTCCTTGGATAGCCTCTTCCTTGGATGCAACACTTGTCTTCACGTCTCCGGTATCTTTGATAAATTTCTCTGCTTCTGCTTCAAAGTCTTCCTTGGAAAGTAATGCTTTGGCTAAGATTTCTGCTAAGGGATCTAATCCTTTCGCCTTAGCGATAGTAGCCTTGGTATTTTTCTTTTCCTTGAATGGTCTGTAAAGATCCTCTACTCTCGCAAGGGTTTCTGCCTCCATAATCTGCTTTCTGAGTTCATCCGTCATCAGGCCTTTCTCATCGATAAGACGAATGACATCCAGCTTCCTCTGCTCCAAATTTTTGGTATAGGTATACATATCATTGAAGTCCCTGAGCTGTTCATCGGTTGCTCCCTGGGTCATTTCTTTACGGTATCTAGCGATAAATGGGACAGTATTCCCTTCATCGAGGAGGCTGACAATAGTTTCAATGACGGATACTTTCATCCCCGTCTTTTGGGCAATGGTTTGGATAAGACTCGACATATCTCTAATTCAAATAATGTAAAATAAGACGCCGAAAATCCCAAAAGGATTTTAATCCCGCCTTGCGGGACAGGCTGTCGTTTTTATCTATAGGAGCCATTCAAGTTCCTATACGATAAAAAAATCCGCCTTACTCTAGTTAAGCGGACTGAAATTGCAAATGGAATCAGAATTGGTTTATTGGTTATTGGTATATTGGTTGTTGGTCTAAGCGCTAAGTTCTAAGCTCTAAGTTCTAAGTTCTAAGCTCTAAGCTCTAAGTTCTAAGCTCTAAGTTCTAAGCTCTAAGCTCTAAGCTCTAAGTTCTATCCAATCATCCATGGATAGTAGGTCTTTACATATTTTTTTACTTCGTTGGGCTTAATTACACCATATTCCGTAATGATTCCTGTAATAAATTTTGCCGGGACCCTATCGAAGGCGAAGTTGAGAATTTCTAGTCATTTTGGTGCTTCAGCTCGAAGTTCCTTGCCATCTCTTTTTTCTATCTGTACGGTATCGTTACCATCTACTTTCATCAAACTTCCCACAATATATACAGGGATTCATGAGTGCCATGCTGCCAAAGCGATCGCAAAACTTCCTACCTTATTGAAGACATCACCGTTTAATTTGATACAATCGCTTCCAATAATCACCATATCAATATCTACCTGAGAATCATACACATTATCTACGAAGAATGGTGCGGTATCGTCAGTAATCATCGTATCAGGTACGCCCGCAGCGACCAAATCATTAGATGTTCTTCTTCCTTGATAGAGAGGTCTCGTCTCAGTATTGTAGACGTGAATCTTCTTGCCCTGATCCCACGCTGTGGTGAGTGTTTTAACTACTGATCATGAATGACAATGGGTCATAATATTCATCTTATTTTTGATAAGTTTTGCTCCAATGGCTGGTCTGATTTTTTCTTCGCCCTGTATATCGAGAACATAGGTTTTGAGTGCTTTAATAATGTTAAGTGTTAAGTGTTTAGTGCTAAGTGATGGAATCTTTTTGTCTTTATGCTTTGAGCTTTGAGCTTTAAGCTCGGCTAAGGCCGCCTTCAGCCCGTTGAAGAGCATAGGTTCTGTAGGTCTGGCATCGGTCAACAGTTTGCTTGCTTCGCGAACGAAAGTATCCAAGTCCTCGAGGGTCTTGAACTTGTGCGTCTTGAGCTCTTGCATAAGAGTTTCTAAGGCAACTTTGGCGATATTGGTCGCTCCTTGGATAGTGATGGAACGGATATCATCGGATATCTTTTGAATTGTATCAAGTGACATAGTAGCTTATATGAAGTGATAAAATGATTTTGAATTTTGTGTTTTGAATTCTGGATGGTGGAGTCTTTCTGTCTTTTAACTTTAAGTTTTCTGCTTTTAACTTTATGCTTTTGGCTTCCTGCTTCCCGCTCTTTCCATTATATCCATAATTCCTAAAAAAGCAAAAAAAATGAAAGGAAAAAAAGACGCCAATCGACGCCTTTTTTAGTTAATAACTAAGAGTGAGGAACTGATAGTGTTTCCAACTTTTAGTTTTTAGTTATTAGTTTTTAGTTAAATCTTTGTACAAGCAATTTTCCCGTCATTATCAATTCCCTTAATCTTTACTTTGATGACTTCTCCCAATTTGAAATGGTTGGTAAGTGGGATATCGTATCTTTGTCCAAGATTGGAAATATGGCAGAGTCCCATTTTCTTCTTAGGAAGCTCTACAAATAGTCCGTAATCTTCTATTCTCTTGATCTTTGCATTAAATTCTTGACCCACTTCTAGATCAGAAGCAATTTCTATGATAATATCTACGACAGTATCGATCACTGTTTGATCTTTATGACCGACATAACATGTTCCATCATCCTCAAAATCTATTTTTACTCCCGGATGTGCATCGATAATGCCATTGATGACTTCACCACCCTTTCCAATTACTTCTCTTACCTTATCTGCTTTAATATGAATGATCGTAATCTTTGGTGCATATTCTCTAAGCGTAGGATTTGGCTTAGCTATAGTCTGGAGCATAAAGTCCATGATTTCTCCATAGCCTTCACATGCTCTATCTATGGTTTCATGGACGATATCCATAGTCAATCCTTTCAATTTAGTATCTAATTGGATAGCAGTAATTCCATCTCTAGTTCCTGCAACTTTGAAATCCATATCTCCTGTAAAATCTTCTGTTCCCATCAAGTCGTTGAGGACTACATGTTTGGTGATAACATCGCTCTCATCATCATGTTCTGTCATGAGTCCCATTGCGATTCCGGCGACCGGTTTTTTGAGTTGAACTCCAGCATCCATCAAGGCAAGCGTAGATCCACACACTGATCCCATAGAAGTAGATCCCCCCGAACCTAGACATTCAGATACTACTCTGATAGTATATGGGAATTCCTCCATACTCGGAAGTAATCTTTCCACAGCCTTCTCCGCTAATCTTCCATGACCAATTTCTCTTCTCCCTGTTCCTCTCATTGCTTTCGCCTCATGTACAGAGAAAGGAGGGAAATTGTAATGATGAAAATATCTCTGATGGACATTGTAGTTTTCTGTATCATCAAGGATCAAATATTCTTTTGGTCCTCATAAGGTTACGGTGCTCAAAACCTGAGTATCTCCTCTTCGGAACAATCCTGCTCCATGCACTCTTGGAAGTGCATTTACCTCACAGTACAAAGGTCTGATATCTTTTTGATCTCTATCATCGATTCTTTTCCCTGTCTCTAAGGTACGAGAACGGATAAATTTCTTGATGATAGTGAAGACTGCCATCTTGATTTTTGTCTCTGTGAATGCTTCTTTTTCTTTGTCTGCGATATGTTCCTGGCAAAGTTCTAATGCCTCTTTTTCGTATAAAGCATATAATTCATTGAATGGCACTTTGCTATTGCCTGCCATTGCTTGGAGTTTATCTTTGGTGATAATATTGCTAATGAAAGAGATTAGCTCTTCTGAAGGTTTATTGTACATAATTTCCTTCTTGGTAATTGTGAGACTCTTGAGAAATTCTAGTTGGAAATCACAAGATTGGTCGATAGCTTTTTGACCCACCTCAAACGCCTTTTTCATCAAGTCAGCAGGCACTTCTGCTCCATCTGCTTCGATCATATTGATCGTTCCTTTCTTTCCTGCAACGAGGAGATTGAACATACTTCTTGAGATTTCTTCACTCGTAGGATTGATGATAAACTTTTCATCGATATATCCGATTTGTGCTGCGCCTACGGGCCCATCAAATGGGATCCCGCCAGCCATGATAGATAATGAGGAAGCGATCATCATAGCTACTCCATTATCATAGGTTTGGTCTAATGCTAATGGCGTAATCGTAATGACGACGTCATTGATCATTCCCTTTGGAAACATAGGTCTCAATGCTCTATCGATAAGTCTACAGTACAAGATCGATTGGTCTGATGGTCTCCCCTCTCTCCTTCTGTACGCAGCGCCACCAAGTCTTCCTGCTGCGGAAAAACTTTCTCTAACATCTATCATAAGAGGTAAAAAGTCTGAATCTGGTCTTGGTTTGCTCTCCATCACGGTAGCCACAAGGAACACGTTTTCCCCGAATTGTACCTTGAGAGAATTGTCTGTTTGGACAGCAAGTTTTCCTGTTTCAAAGGAAATCTTTTTTCCTTCTCGATCGAAGGATTGAGCATGAAGCTCAAATTTTTTCGCAGTAATTGCCATTGTAAAAAAAGTAGAAAGTAAAAAGTAGTGAGTAGTAAGTAGAAAGTAGAATTCAGAAAACTTAGCGTAGATGGATTACATCGTGAAACCGTTGAAGCACTTAAACGTTTAAGCGCCTGCCTGCGGTAGGCAGGTTTGGTCGATTTGACGATATAATCTATCTAGTCAACTAAGCTAATGAAATTCATACGTCAAGAAATATAACAATCTACCCAGCAATTGCAAAAAGAAAAATAGACCTTGAAGTCTATCTGATCGAAGGTCTATAAAGTCTATCAAGTCAAAGGTTGTAGACTAAGAAAGTGTTTCCTTCTCTGCTTCTATATTTTGTTGTATCAGATTTTTCATCACTGACTTTATATTCTTATATTCCTCATCATTTATGGAAGTGTACAATTCTGATTGATTTAATATCTCTTCTAATTCCAATTTTGAGGACTCATTGAGTTTTTCTAGCATTTCTATGTTTTCCTGGAAAGTTTCATCTTCTATTAGATGATTAGAACCAAATCTCAAGTTAGTCATATCTAAAAATATCTCTATATTTTTATTTTTTCTACGATATGCGGATTGATGATTACTTTTAGTCATCTATAACATTTAACAACATAAATAGATCTATTTCTAGTATATACATATACTATATCTATTGTCAAACATATTTAATAATGGTAGCTTTTCCCCTGCTCTATCGTTCCTATCCTATACAATTGCTCCAATAAGGTCACTTTTGCAAGTCCATGAGGAAGAGTTACTGCTCCAAAAGAAATTTTGCTATCTATATATTTCGCTAAGGCCGGTTCGTCTAAACCGTATGGTCAGCCAATTACACACACGACATCTTTATTTCTAAGCAAAGAAACAAGTTGCATCGTGTCCAATTGTTTTCCTTCTTTGGATAAGAGTATTTTTTGCGTATCGGAAAATTTACTGAGATGCGTGATGATATTTTGAGTATCGGCAGAAATTATTTGTTGGACGGATCCGTTTTTACTAGGCTTGAGGTTCAAAATTTTTACTGACTTTCACAAACGTTTGACATACTCATCTACGACAGATTGCCGGTGTTTGTCTGAATCGGAAATGGAAAGAATGGTGAACATGGAACAATTTTGAAAAGGTAAAATCCTCCTCACCTTTATTATATCCATTTTCCCTCACCCCCTTCCCCTCTCCCTTGGGAGGGGGGTGACTTGAGCTTCAAGATGCCCTCTCCTGAGAGGAGAGGGTTAGGGTGAGGTCAAAAGGATTACTTATTGGTGAAGGAAAATTAGTAAACAATATATCTATCTTCTTTCCCTGCATAATAACTTATGATTTTGAGGATATCGCCTTTATTGATCCCTGCTAATTCGAATGTTTGCAAGTAACCAAGATCGTTCATTGTTTTCCAAAATCGATTTTCTGCTTCCTGGTTTCCTCGTCGCATTTGTCGGACAAGTTTACAGATCTCAGGATTACGAATTTCCCAAACCTTTGCATAGTCATAGGTCCCTGTTTCGATAAAATTTTGTTCTATCAAGAGAGGTCTTTCTGTCTCTGTAATATCTTTGATCATTTCAATAACTTCATGATCTTCTTCCTGGATTGGGAGATTTTCTATATGATAGACATCTGTTGCTGGAGTATCTTGGAGGATATTTACGAGTTTTTTTAATCGTGCCCCTAATTCGTAATGCGTTGCCGCAGAAACAACGAAGATGTTTTTATCAAGAATCTTATCTGTAATGGTTTTCTTGGTATCAAACTTTTTGAGATAAGTAAGCAGAACTTTTTTGAGCTGAGCAATATATTCTTTTACAATCTCTTCATCATTTACGAGATCATATTTATTGAGTGCAAATAAGATTCTTTTTTCCAAGATGATGCGATCTTCATATCTTGCATACAAGGTAATCATATCTCCTTCTTTTTTAATATCTATCTGAATTTCTTCTTCGGAGTCTGGATCACATTTTTCCTGGATATACTGAGTGAGCTCATCCAAAAGATCTGTCACTTCTTGGAATCCGGTATCATATCTTGCAAGATCCAAGACCAAACAAAAAACTCTCGACTTCAAAATATGACGCAAAAAGGCATTCCCAAGACCTTTCCCTTCTGCTGCACCCTTTATTAATCCTGGAATATCTATAACGTTGAATGAATACTCTTCATACCTTACTGACCCGAGATTTGGCACCAGCGTAGTAAAGGGATAATCAGCGACTTTGGCTTTGGTATTAGAGATACTATTGATCAAGCTGGATTTCCCAACACTAGGGGTCCCAATCAATGCCACATCGGCAAGCAACTGCAATTCCAACACAACATCTTTGCTATGTCCTGGTTCTCCGAGTAATGAAAAATTTGGATACTGATTGACTGCATCCTTAAAATGGATATTCCCTAGTCCTCACTCCCCTCCATCTACCACCTGCCACTCTTCTTGGTCTTTGGTGAAGACGTGCAAAATTTCTCCGGTAAGTTTATCTCTAATCAAGGTACCTACGGGCACTGTCAAGGTAATATCATCAGCATTTGCTCCATATTGATCCTTTCCTCTTCCTGGCGCTCCTGGTTTTGCCTTAAAAATAGACCTATATCTGTAGGCCACAAGGGTATTTTCATCTTTGGATGCACGGATGTAAATGGATCATCATTTTCCTCCATTTCCTCCCGCTGGTCATCCAAAAGGGATTCCGAGTTCTTTCCTTCCGGTTACGATACCATCGCCCCCTTTTCCGGATTGGACGCGGATAGTTATTTCATCATAGAAACGCATAGTTGAGTATAAAGTATAAAGTCGTGAGTAGTGAGTAGCTTATTTGGTTCTTAGTATAAGGAATATCTGGAGAAATGAAAGGGAAAATGCCCCATCCCTCTGACAATAAAAAAAATCTGACCGAATCAGATTAATTTGATTTAGGTTTACCTACCTATGGTAGGCGAGCAGGGAATCGAACCCTGAACCTTGTCCTTAAGAGGGACCTGCTCTAACCAATTGAGCTACTCACCCATTTCTTTTTTTAACTTAACACCGCACCTTGTCCTTAACCCCGACCCCTCGGGGTAACCAATTGAGCTACTCACCCATTTCTTTTTTAAACTTAACACCGCACCTTGTCCTTAACCCCGACCCCTCGGGGTAACCAATTGAGCTACTCACCCATATATAGATAATGAACGAGGCTTCTTATATGGATATGATGAGCAAAATCAACTCAATTTATAGGAATTTCTTTTTAGAAGAATGCATGCTATTGCTCTTTATGATTACTGGAGTTAGAACGCAATAGTATATTTTTTAACAAATTTTTGATCTCATTATCTTTTAGAAAAAATTTTGTTAATATATTATATCTTATCATTTCTTTGGAGTTACTTTCACAAAAATATATGGTCACATTTCCTTCATTGCCTTTACTACTCTTTCTTTTGGAATAAATAATGGATTCTTACTAGGTCATGAATCATAGATCTCAAAAGATTTATTCTTAATCCCTTTGGAAAGTACTACGTGTCATCAGCTCTCGCCATCTACCTCCTTTTCACTAAATATTGTATATCGATTAACTCATATAATAAATAAGGTTTCCTTGGACTGTTGTTTCTTTATTTCTTTTTCAATATCTTTATTGAAGAAAATTTTTATGTTCTTTTCTTTTTCTATTTTTTTAAAAATGGAAACATCACTTATATCTATCTTTGTAGGGTTATAGTTCCCATCTTCTCGATACTTTCATTTAATGTATTTTTGATATTTTTTTGGTGTTACTTTTCTTATGATCTTTAGCGGATTCTTAAGATATTCATTAAAATCTGTTTTAGTCATTCCTGTATATATAGCGACATCAAACCCTAATTTATTTAGTCAATATGCCATTTCTTTCTCATCCAAACCATCTCAATATGTGTACCTTCATAATTTAGCTATTTTTATAATATCTCGTGTATCTTTCATATTGAACTGTGTATACCAGAAATAATTTAGTATCGCCATAAAACAAGCTGTACTGCAATATCATGAGATAGACTCTATCATAAAATTTTCCTGATACTTTGGATATATCATGATTGAATTTTAAATAAAAAACAATTAAAATAATATTATAGAATACATTTATGTTCATGTTTATCTAAACTATCTTCATCATGTAGGCACTATATTGTTGTTTCTATGATTTTCTATCATAAATTCAATAAAAATCTTCAAAATAGTACTATGCTGTGCTTTGAAAAAATCTGCACCGAAACGCAGACCCTTTTCGGAGTAGCAAGCCTGCCGGTAGGCAGGTATCAAGTAGTAAGTAGTGAGTAGTGAGTATAGTATATACTATTTATTCCATTCAGCCTTAGGCACAAAGTGCATCATATCTAAACTAGTATAGGTTTTCTTTGCAATACCTTTGATGATGATGTCGTTACCAAAAAGATTATCAATAGTGTTATTTATCTCTTGAAACAATTTTTCCTTTTTCATCATCTGGGCTTCATCATATCAGATAAAGAGATTTGTATATCATTTACCATTTATAGTGCTTGTAGTTGTTTTTGTATCAATAAGGTTTCAAAGTTTGGTTGGAATATTCTTTGAATCATAGAGATAAAATATTTTTTCCTGTCCAGATTGATTTTGTGTGATGAAGAGTGATTCCTTAGATTGAATCCCTTCAAATCCGTTGGTATTGACGATATGGACCTCATCGATAAAGGTCTTGGTCGGTGCTAGGATTCCAATAATTTTGATCGAATCGAGCCCAAAGAAGTTTTTCAATTTGTCTCCCATCTTACTAAAGAGGCCTTCTCTTTTCATCATGACGGCTTCATCGTAGCCGATGATCATTTCTGGACCCTGATTTGAGAAGATGTTTGTCCCTTCTACCATAGGAAGATCAAGTCCACTGATCTGTTCCTTCACGAAAATCTTGGGTACCCCCGTAGGAGTAAATCAGATTTTATTTTGTGTATGAGTAAGGAAGCTCGTGATAGATTGTTTCTCTGTAGAAGTAAGGATATTGCTTGCGAGAGAATTATTTCCTAATCCGCCACTAGATATTTGTCCGAGTTGTCGGAAGATTCCCAAGAAAAGAACGGTCATTACAATTGGAGCAATCTTGGAGAGTCGATTCTTTTTATTTGGGCGATACAGATTGAGGAGTAAAGAATTGAGCACAACAGAAACTGAACTCAATGCCATCGCTAGCCCCGCAAATTCTGGCTTAAGGACGATGCCAAAGGTCGTAAGGAGTCCAGCTGCGATAGGGATACCAAGGACATTATAGAAGAGAGAAAAGAAAAGATTTTGTTTGATCTTGCCCACGGTTTGTTTGCTCAGTGAGATAGTATTTTCTACGTCGTACAGATTATTTCTCATCAGGACAATGCCTCCGGCCTCCATGGCCACGTCCGTTCCACTTCCCATAGAGATACCCAAATTGGCCTGCGTAAGTGCTGGAGCATCATTGATCCCATCGCCGACCATGGTCACAATGTATCATTGCTCTTGGAGTTTTTTTACTTCTTGTGATTTGTGTTCTGGGAGAACTTCTGCGATAACGTACGCTGGATCGATATGGAGCTGTCTTGCAATTGCTTGCGCAGTTCTAGTGTTGTCTCCAGAGATCATATAGACGAGATAGCCTGCTGCCTGTAAACGAAGCACGGCTTCTGGCGCCTCTGGTTTGATAATGTCGGCGATCGCTACCACGCCGAGGAATTCCTCTTTGGTAGCAAGCAAGACTAATGTCTTCCCTTCAGCTTCTAGTTTTTCTCTATCATGAAGATGCGAAATGTTAATTCATTTTTCTTCTAGTAATCTTCTGGTCCCGAAATAATACATTTTCTTGGCTATTTCACCGTAAATTCCTTTACCTGGAATGGCTTGGAAATTTTTCACTTCTGACGTCTGTATCGTATGTGCATCTCCATATCTTATGATCGCATCAGCGAGTGCGTGCTCTGATCCCTTCTCTAGGGAGCTGACAATCTGCAAAATTTCATCTTTGGAAAGCGAAGAGAAACTTATGATATCCGTCACCTCTGGTTTCCCTTGAGTCAAGGTCCCTGTTTTATCGAACATGATAACCTTTGTCTTGCAAGCGATTTCAAGTGGCTCTCCTCATTTGATAAGGATCCCATACTGAGCTCATTTTCCTGTTCCTACCATGATCGCTGTCGGTGTAGCCAATCATAATGCACAAGGACAAGCAATCACAATCACTGCTGCGAAATACATCAGTGCTGATTGGAAACTCGCACCAAATCAAAAATATCGAAGAATAAATGTCGCAATGGCGATGAGAATAACTCCAGGTACAAATATCGCAGAAATTTTGTCTGCAATAGATTGGATGGGTGCTTTGGATCATTGGGCATCTTGAATCAACTTAATAATCTGAGCTAATTTGGTCCCTGTTCCTACCTGTAAAGTTTGCATCTCGAAGCTTCCGAGTTTATTGATGGTTCAAGCAAAGACGGTATCTCCGATATCTTTATCTACAGGGATACTTTCTCCTGTCAGCATCGATTCATCTACGCTGGAATTTCACGTGATAATAATGCCATCGACCGGAATTCTTTCTCCTGGCCTGACCACAACGACATCCTGGATTGTTACTTCCTCTATGGGCTTATCTATAAGTTTCTTTCCTTCTTTGACTCTTGCGGTCTTGGGTGTAAGATCCATAAGTTTCGTTATCGCTTCTGAGGTCGCCCCCTTGGCTCTTGCTTCGAAAAATTTTCCTAATGTAACGAACATAACTAATAAGGCCGCTACCTCGAAATAGATATTGGGGACTTTCATCCCATCCAGACCAATAAGAGAACCCGTTTGGAGATAAAAGACGATATAATTGAAGACACTATAAATGAAGGCGACCAAGGTCCCTATCGCTATCAAGGAAAACATATTCGCTGACCTTACTTTCAATGCAGATCGCGCTCATTGATAGAAATCCTTCCCTATAATAAAGAGTACGGGGATCGTAAGGAGGAATGAAATTGCTCCAGATATCGGCATAATGGATTTACTGAATGACAATCCTATCACAAAGTCATAGACCATAAAAAGAATCATTGGGATACTCAGGAGCATAGCCCGAAGAAATTTACGTCTTCGATAGCCCACCTCTTTTTTTCTTTTTTCGTGTTCTGTGCTAGCGTTCATAGTCGTATCGGCAAGTGTGTTTTTGTAGCCGAGTTGAGCAATATTTTTTTGAATTTCCGTGAGATTAACTTGAGTTTCGTCAAAAAGGATACTGGCTTTCTCCGCGGAAAAATTGACATTTACTGTCTGTATCCCCGGAGTTTCCTTGAGTGTCCTCTCTATCAGGAGTGCACAAGATCCACAATGCATGCCTTGGATATCTAAATTTATTTTTTTCATATACTTTGCTTATCAAGAATAAAAGTTATTTTATTACAATCTTGGATCCTTGTGACATGCCCATCGTAGCACAGACAAAAGGATAGGTTCCTGCTTTGACGGCATCGAAGGTAAATTCTACCTTTTCTCCTTTCTTGAGTGTCTTATAGTATTCATCCAGACCCGGGATATAGAGGGTATTGAGACAGCTATAGATATCGACTTGGACATCTACGACGATCTTATATCTCTTCCCAAGTTCCAAATTAAGAACCGTTGGAGTCAGTGCATTTTCCCCATACACCATATCGATTGTGGTGACGGTCTGATCTTGAACTACGGCTTGTGGTGCAGAAGGCAATTTGTGTTTCAAAACGCCATAAGCATTAGAGATATTGAAAAGTCCGAAGAGGACGACTAAGACACCAATTGCTTGATAAGCGATTTTTGCTTGCTTCCCTTGGAAGATACTAGTCAAACTTCCTATACTGAGAAGTCCTGGCAAGGTGCCGATAGCAAAGAGTGCCATGACGGCCATTCCCATCCAGAAGTTTCCTGTCCCGATAGCATACATTTGCATCGCGAAAGTAAATCCACAGGGTAAGAAAAAGGTCAATCCTCCGCTGATAAGTAATTTCCAGCGTTTTCCTGATTCAGTTTTGGGTTTTGTATCTATCATATCTGTTTCCTTCCTTGCGAAGAGTTTTCCTGTTGGGAGCGTAAGCGACACTGCACTCAACTTCGGTGAAATCTTGGTAAGATTGATTCCCAAAAGCAACATAACGATTCCTATAATTAAGGTCATTACTGACATCACGAAGGGCGATACGCTGATCATGGAACCGAAGGCTCAGAGTACTCCTCCTAGTAAAGCAAATCAGACTACCCTTCCTGTATTAAACCAGAGATGAGGAACAATTTTCTGTGCAAAAGAAAGGTCTTGATGTTTTTCATTTTGCTTCGCAGAGATAGCCATGACCAATCCTCCGACAATCGCCATACAGGTAGAAAATCCTGCGGTCAATCCAATAAGCGCAACCAATCCTAATGAAGGTGTGCTTCCGCTAAGATTGAAGGAAAGAATCCCTGTGACACTTAGAATGAAATATAAGAAAACAAATCCGAGCAAACTCAGAATCATTACTTTGTAATCATCGATATTTTTACTGAGCCAAGGACGAACAATTTTTGCTTCGCTGATCTCATAGCCACAATCTTTGATGGTTTGGTTGATTGCGTCAAAATTAGGAGTGGTCTCATATCCTAGCGTGACGGTTCCTTTGGAGACATTGGCTTGGACGGAATCGACCCCTTCCAATGAAGAAAGAGATTTTTCTAAGAGTAATTTACAAGCATTGCAATGCATCCCTTGGACGTGAAGTGTTTTTGTTGTCATGAGTATTTGTTATAAAATAAATTCCTGCGAGCTTCGTAAGGTACGTTCCCCGCAATGCTGCGGGGCAGGCGCCACCGTACCCTACACCTGTATATGATGCTACCAAGAGCAAGGACTTTCTTTATCCTCTGGAACAAACGAAGATTATTTATTCTGTGCAGTCTTGACGATAGTAAGGATCTCTTCTACCATCTCTGATTGCTTCTTTTTATTATTTGATTTGACAGCATCTACAAAACAACAGGACAGATGATCTTCCAAAAGTTGGGTGTTTGCTGATTTGAGCAAACCAATTACGGCAAGATTCTGTTGGATCACTTTGATACAATATTGATCCTTCTCGATCATATCGATCACTTTTTCTAAGGAGCTTCTTGCCTTCTTGAGTGAAATAAGGATCTTGTCCTGATTTTTTTTCATACGTGTTTTGGAAGAAAATAAATATCTATACCTATGGTATAGGTATATGCTAGACAAAAAAAATAGAAATGCAAGGGATTATTCCTCCACTCCTCTAGGACGTTCAGAATTTAACTTGACTTTATCTCATAAATATATACTATATTTTATAAAAACGCAAGGGTACATTAAAGGGTCAAACTAGCCACTTGAAAAAGAAATTTTTTAAACATATTTGAGGGAGTTTGATATTTTAAGCATTTCATTGGTCTATTATTAAG
>Ga0194052_1001359_pt1 | contig 14252 bp, 14 predicted proteins | sample SepL226m_MetaG_FD_160117 | JGI IMG/M metagenome (GOLD analysis project Ga0194052, IMG submission 160117) | Anoxic zone freshwater microbial communities from boreal shield lake in IISD Experimental Lakes Area, Ontario, Canada - Sep2016-L227-6m | ecosystem: Environmental > Aquatic > Freshwater >... | reverse complement strand
GAAAAATACTCAATTATGCCACTCCATACGAACTTTTTCATAACAAAGATTTGGCTTACTTTAGCCATTTGTGCATTTCGAAGTAAAATTCAGCTCCTAAAATTTGACAGATATTATTTTTAGAATATAATAAGATAAATACACCTAAGGTATTTTTATTATTTCTCCCTATTACCATGAGTATCGAACAAATTTTCTCAGACAAGACCAAAGACAAGAAGTATGATATCAAGGATATCAAAGAAGCTTGAAAACAAGTAAAAACTGAATATTTTGAAAATACAGCGAAACTAAAAGATGACATTACCAAGGATTTAGACGGACTTAAAGATGTTGTGCAAATCCAAAACGCAAACGAAAGAACTCGAAAGTTGCCTAGTAACAAACCTTTGATTAAATCTTTGGGAGAAAAGATTTCTACAATTACTGGTAATCAAGAAGCTCGCAATGACATAAACATTATAACTACAGCATTGAAACTCATCTCTAAATCATCAGATCAGAATTTACAGAAAATAGTAGGAACAAAACAAAGTGTTATGGAAAAAGCACTCAAAGATAATGAGCTTATATACTTCCAACGATCTGATAGTGATGATCGAAAAACATTGAAATTAATTTGTGATAAGTGTCCCGATGATCAGTTTAATACAGAAACACTCAAAGCTATCTGTTTTCTTCAAGCAATGTCACAGAATTATTTTAATAATGACTATGGAGTAGATGGAGTTGTTTGAGGAAACACATTGAGAGCATTAAATAGTGCTTTAGAAGGATTGATTCCAGAAACAAAGAAAGAGGAAAAGAAAGAGGAAAAAAAAGAGGAAAAAAAAGAAGAAGTAAAGCAAGACAAAAACGAAACAAGTACCACAGAGAAAAAAGAAGAAACCAAACAGACAAAAGAAGAAAAGAAAGTTAATGTTCTGCCAACAAGCACAACGCCAGAAAAACCTGTTCAAAAAAAGATTGAGAATAAAAAGAATACAATACAGAAAAAAGTAGATACAAAAAAAGAAGAAAAAAAGACTTCGTCAAACACGATACCTAACAAACCAAACAGTATATCTAATGCCATATCAGCTCATAATAAGCCATCAGCAACACCTATAGCAACAAATAAGAATTCCGTGCAAGTAAATACTCCTGTAAATGTAGAGAAAAAAGCAGAAAATAACTACAATCAGCTTCCAGAGAATATTTACAATACAGCATTCAAGAAAGTTTGGGAAAAAATAAATGAAATCAGTAGAAATAATCCTGAGATAAAAGGATATTTGACTTATGAGAAAGGTTTTTTGTCTCCTAGTTCAAATAATCCCTTTATCGAAATCAAATTAAATATCCCCTGACAAGATCAAAAAAAGCTCTATACAATGAATGTTAGAGAAATGCTAGATAGTAATGATAACATTAACTTAGCGGAATTAACTATACAAATAGAAAATATGCTTAAAATAAGTAAAGAGAACATAATGAGACAGTTAACAGAAAAAATTAAAAAAGAGAAGATAAGTAGAAGAGTAGAACAATACAAAGATAATACAGAAACGATAACTAAAAAGAAGTTTTATTTTTCAGATGTATTTCCAGAGAAATATATAGGTAAAATAACAGCGGCTGAATTAGGTATGTATAGTCAGATATTTGGTCAAACCCTAAAAACTCCAATAAACTTATCAGCTATGGACGACTGAGAGGAATATTTATACCGCCAAAAAAAGGGTTTTACAATAAACAAAATTAATAAGTACGATAGAAATGAAAAAATTGGCAGGCTATTTATAGATATGGAAATTATCACTCAAGCAGATGGGAAACTTAATGAGAAAGTTCTGATGGAGAGATTGAAACAAAGTATAGAACGTAGTTTAGGAACAAAATAATTTCTTCATAGTTATATTCTAATTAACAAAAACAAAAGGAGGGCTGTAGAATGTACAGCCTTTTTTTAATGTCTTGCATACAATCATCTGGATTTTTTTTTATCATCTGAAATTTTCCGTCTTTTTCTTGTAATCCCCCAGAGAATCCTTACATTGACAATAACTTCATCACTTTATCATCTCTCCACCTTCATGAATCTAGAAAAACTCTTTGGAAGTAAGACCAAAGTAGATATCCTCAAATATCTCCTCTTCAAAAGACAATGAGTCTCCATGAGAGCACTGGAAAGCGAATTAGAATGGACTTTCCCAGCGATCAAAAAACAAGTAGACTCCCTCCTAGAAGCCGAAGTCGTAGATATCAACAAAGAAGGACAGGGATGGTCTATTACCATCAAACCAGAATTTCATGAGAATATCAAAAATATCTTTTTTTATGGTTTAAGAGGGGAACTAATAGACCTCTTTAGAACCTATGAAGTAATGATAGATAAATATTTTTTTGGCAAGAGATTTGGTACAGATATCGAGACAGATCTTGTAATCATTTACAAAAATGCAGAAAAACCACAGATCGATACAATCAAGGAAAATATCAATGATATTTTTAGAGGATACTTTATCGAAACGGTTTCAGTTGTCTTTATGTCAGCAGAGGAGTGGCAAAAACGTTATAGATTGGCAGATAGATTTGTCTTACAAATCATGAGACACATTAAGGAATAGTTCAAAATTTATAATTCTACATTCTAAATTCGAAATTATGCTTCCAGAAATACAATTAGAACAGTTACTTCACTATACCATAGGTGCACATGAGCTTATCCCTCAGGTGCAAAGTGCAAAAGCAAAAAAACATACACAAGCCATTATCCCTTATGGGTCTCCGCTTTATACAGGGGTGCTTCAGGCTGCTGCCTATCTCTCACTCCAGCCCTGCAAGAGGATATGTTTTATCACCACCCAAACAGAGCAAAGTGAAATAATGATCCAGCAAACAGGAATATTTGGACCAATCATGGGAAAAGAATATGAGATTACACCTATAGAAACTAAACTACCACAAAGAAATATACAGACAAAAAAAGAAAAGGAAAAAATAACGCGACAACTATGATATAATCTTTTGATCCAATGAATAGAAACTATCCATCGAATAAGCATTCGTGAGACACTTTCTGCTCAAGAAAAAAAACATATCTGTGACTATCTCCAGAAAAAGGAAAAGATAAATATTGTCTGGCTTGCCAACATAAGTTCCCAAAAAAACAATTCGGCCCTTCAAGATATAGAAGACCGAAAGAAGAGTAAGGACAAAGAGTACCTACTGTTTCAGCTCTTTGCAAAGATACATACACAACAACATATCCTCGCATATACCGGAGAAAAAGATAAAGCTGGATTTACCTGTATTGTTGCCTAATAATCACAAAACCGTTTGTGGGTTGGTATGAGAGATGCTTACCCGTCAAAAAAGCAAAAAAGACTTGAAAAAAGAGTTCCTTTAGATATAAAAAGCTGTTAAAATTTTTTTATTGTCGAAAAATTATCCAATGATGAAATTTATCTATGATAGTCTTGATACTGTCAAAAAGCTCAAACACCCAAGCAAAAAGGACTTTATCAATCTTACTTTAGCTATTTTTGCTATGGTGATTGTTGCGTGAGTATATTTTGTGGCAGTAGATACTGTATTTTCATGACTCTATAAATGGTTTTTTAGTGTGATGAAATAAAGTGAAGAGTAATTGGTTATTAGTTATTAGTTATTAGTCAGATCAAATATACCAATACACCAACCTGCCTGCCGGTAGGCGGGTACGCCAATACACCAATTTTACTATTTTACAAAAGGATACCATGCAAACACAAGATGCAAATACAGGAGAGATCAAAAGACAAATAGAAGATAATTCTTTTAGATGGTATGTACTTAGTGTAGTTTCAGGACAAGAAGAACTCGTTATCGAGAATCTCAAAGAAAGAGTAAAAAAACAAAATCTTGAAGATGCAGTACATGACTACATGTCACCTATGGTAAGCGAATCCTCACTCAAAAAATGAGAAAAGATTATCAAACAAAGAAAATTATACCCTGGCTATGTATTTATTTGCTCTAAGATGAACGACAAAATACGATATGTAGTGAGAAATACTCCAGGAGTTAGACTTATTGTAGGAGCAGAAACTCGCCCAATACCATTGACTGACGAAGAATATGAAAAAATGCAACAACAGATACAGAAGTCTCAAGAAAGATCAGAGCTCAAGATTCCATACAAAGAAGGAGATGTTGTACTTTTGAAGACAGGAGATTTCAAAGGAATGAAATGATCAGTCAGAAATATAGACTCAGAAAAGTGAACAGCAATTGTAAATATAGAAATGTTAGGAAGACTTACTCCAGTAGTGATCGACCTAGACAAAATCGAGCTTATGAGCTAATCTCATATATATTTGGATAAGGTTTAGAAGATAGTCGTAAGTAGCCCGTAGTGAATAGTTATGTATAAAAATTCCGACACTATACACGCTAAACTATACACTATAAACTGCAAAGACTCTCTTGCTTCTCTATGCTTTTTATCCCATCAAACCATGGTATATGCATACCAAAGAACAAAAAATAATAAAATTATGTATGATTACACTATGCTTAGGCATTATATTTGTGTATATTCTTCTCTTCCAAGTCAAAGGGAAAGCCTTACAGCCAGAATCCATAACGCATACCTGAGGAGATTTGAGTATTTGAATCAGAAGTGGAGAGGAAGTACAAACATTGAGTCCAATACCACAGATCAACAATCTGTCAGGACTACAAGCAAATACCTGATCAATACAGCAGACACAGTATTCATGAAGCCAGATTCAAAATCCTTTATTAACAAAGAGTACTACATCTGGAGATCAGAAAACAGGACTCCTTCATATCCTTTCAGGGACAAATGTCTTCTACGGCAACATCCCCGTCATAGAGAAATTAGGAATCAAATATGCGTATGCATTAGTAGATCAGCAAAACACTTACTATATAAATCTAGGAAATCCAACATATGAATTCTCAAGCATAGCAAAAAAGCTAGGAGGATCTCTCTATGAACTCAAGACAGAGGCCGAAATCAGTCAAAATAAACTCTTTGGAGATAAGATAACATTTATAAATCTTCCCGAATACAAGGACAAAAAAGTAGTAATGATTATCGTTCGAAAAGGAGAATCTCGATTGATTTGGATAGATTATGCTCAATATCACAAATCCAAATCCTATATCAAATCTTTATTTATTCAATAATCTCGTATCATGGCAGGAAAAATTCAAAACATTCTTAATCTAGAAATACCAGCAGGGAAAGCTCAACCAGCTCCTCCACTTGGACCTATGCTTGGAGCAAATGGAGTAAACATTGGACAATTCATCAAGGAATTCAATGAAAAAACAATGGATATCATGAAGCAATTTGCAGGAAGTGATGTAAAAGTAAAAGTAAAAGTGACAGTATACGCTGATAGATCATTCGAATTAGCAATAGGAAAACCTGTAACTTCTAGTCTCATCCTATGGAAACTTAAACAAGCTTCAGGATCAGGACAACCAAATAAGACTAAGATTGGGAAACTTACTAAGAAAGACTTAGAAGAAATCGCAGAGATCAAAAAAGGAGATATGAATACAGACAATCTAGAAGCGGTTATCAAATCTCTTGCAGGTACTGCAAAGAATATGGGAGTTGAAATCGAATAGAATAACTAATAGTGAATAACAGAGATATTCTTTTTTATAAAAAAACTCCGCCATTCTAAATTCTTAATTCTAAATTATACATTCCCTTCTGTGGAAGCCCTAATACGGCGTTATGACCACATTTTATTATATTATTATATGCAAATGCCAAGACATGGAAAAAAGTACAATGAGATCAAGAAGACAATTGACAGCAACAAACTCAACACTATTGCTGAAGCAGTACAATTAGTCAAGAAAGCTAATTATGCCAAATTTGATGGAAGTGTAGAAATTGCAATCAAAACAAGTGCAGACCCAAAGTACAATGATCAAATGATGAGATCAACGACTATTCTTCCTCATGGGACAGGAAAAACATTGAGAATTGCCGTCTATGCAAGCGACGATAAGGCGACAGAAGCAAAGGCAGCAGGAGCTGATATTGTAGGGACAGAGACACTTCTTGCAGACATCAAAGCAGGAAAATTCGAATTTGACGTATTGATTACTACACCAGATCACATTAGAGACCTAGCTCCTATAGCTAAACAACTTGGACCAAAAGGATTGATGCCTTCTCCAAAATCATGAACCGTCACAATCAATGTAGGACAGACTGTTGAAGAATTCAAAAAAGGAAAAATGGAATTTAAACTAGACAAGACAGGAAATATCCATGGTATTGTAGGAAAACTTTCTTTTGATGAAACAAAGTTAGAAGAGAATATAACTTCATTCCTCAAGGCAGTAGAAGAAGCTAGACCTACAGGGGTAAAGGGAAAACTTATCAAAAAGATCGTCATTTCTCCAACTATGGGGCCTGGCATTCAAATAGCATCTTAAATATATATCATAAATACAGAAAAACAAAAAACAGACCTCTTTTCACGGATGGCCTGTTTTTTTTAGTAGTAAGTAGTAAGTAGTAATTACTTATGTCTTTATACTTTATACTTACTACTCTCTTATCGGCAATTGATGATGGAGACGAGAAGTGAAAAAATAGGCAAGACCAAGTCATGATCATATAATAATAAAAATTTGAGCAATAATAACACCCAAAACGACAAAGATATTACTAAATACACTAAGCAATCCAAAGCCAAAGAGGGTATTGATATAGGCATCCAAGACAATTCCTGTCAATATCACCAAAGCAAAACATCGAACAAAAGAAAGTGATAATATATTCAGAGTTATCATAACAAAGGAATGAACAACATCAAGATAACTTGCTCACAACATCTTTTTTACCTCGAATTCATTATGGAGAAGCCCAAAAATATTTCTAAGAAGGAATCACAAGAAAGCAAGTACGATCACCAAAATAAATCAAATAACAAAATAGGAAACACCGACAATAAGATTACTAAGATTGATGACCGTAAGGATTCTATTTTCTTGTTGTTTTATGGTACTTCCTGCATCGATATCTTTGATATTGAGAATAATATCTTTGTGCTTAAGAATAACGTTCTTGAGCGCAGTATACTGACTATCTGTAGAAAACATAACATACAGTGTTGCTGGCAGAGGATTACTAATACCAAATTTTTGGAAATTATCTACAACATCAGGAATCTTTTTTTGTAAGAAAGCAAGTGCATCATCTTTGCTGGAAAACATGACCTTGAGCCCATTAGATTGTAATTCATCTTTCATCAGAAGAATATCTTTATACGTTTGATCTTCTTGTCATGGAATTTCTTTGATATAAAAATACATACCAAGTTTGTCTTTGAGCTGTGCAGAAAAATGATGAGCATACAAGCCAAGCCCAAGAAATATATTAAGCAAGAACAAAAGAAATCCTATCAGAATGCTAATTCCTAGAATCTTTCACCAAAAGTGACGTAAAAGATGTTTAATATCTTCTTTGACAAATGTAGAAGTAGAGAATAATCACATACACAAGTGATAAGAAAGTAAAATTATTCTTCAGCAGGTTTTTTATTGAGATGCTGAATAGTTATAAACTTTTCAAAAAGACTAATCTTATGATCATAAAAATCTAGTTGTTTATCAATAATTTGAAGTTTTTGGCGATGCTTATAAAAATAATGAATCATATCCTTAGCTTTTTTATACTTACGTTCTAGAATATAGATCTCAATCAGGTTATAGACGATTTCCGCATCTTTATTGTTGATAGCAAAGGCATCCTTGAGAAAGTGTACTCATTTTTCTCTATTTCCATATCGATATTCACACAGACCATAACACCTCAATATCTCATGATTCTCTGCCTGAGTAAGTTCCAATGCTTTTTGGAGATATTTTTTGGCTTCTAATCGATGATTTTTTTCCATTTCCAAGACGCCTTTGATATATAAGCCCAATGGATCATTATTGTTCTTTTTATCATTGAGAAAGTCTATGGCCTTAGCTGCCTTACCTATTTCTCATTTTCTATATTGGATATCGGTAATCTGAAGCAGAGCATCCTCATTATGAGGATCTTTAAACAAAATGGTATTTACCTTTTTTATGGCTTCATCAAACTTACCAAGCTCTTTGAGCTCTTCTATTTCTTGGATAACAGAATCAGGAATATACGTTGGCATCTAAGATATACTAAAAGATAAAATCATATCGATACAATAATTGTACCCCGATTAGCAAAGAAATTCAAGTTTTAGCCAGATTCTAGCACACTTAATAGTTTACAAATAAGTAAATAATGAGATAATCTAATAAATATACCTACCTCTACCGTAAATACTCAAAATCATTAATTGCTGATCTGTCCATAACGAGCAATGGAACGAAGTGCTGCATCTACATAGGCATAAGAAAGAGGAAGTACTAATGTGCGCTGGTGAATAAGGTCAATGGATGATACAAGACCAATAATCTGTCATTTGAGATTTACCAATGGTCATCAACTATTCCCAGGAACCGCTTTTGCATCAGTTTGATACAATAGTGTATACAAATTATCGTGAGTAGTATCTTGCAAGAGTACTCCAGAAGTAATGGTATTGGATCATATTCATCAAGCATTCCCAATGATAAAAACACGTTCTCCACTACGAGCACTTTGTTTCAAAGAGAAAAAGACAGGAGCAGGTAGGGATCCATGAAGAGGAGCTATTTTTATCACGGCAAGATCTAAAAGAGGATCAAGCCAGATTTTATCTACCTTGTACATATTTCCATTTACTAGACGAACCTGATAATGAAGACGGGTATCATCTACCACATGTTTGCTTGTAAGGATATATCCCTCTTTATTAATAAGGATTCCACTCGCTCATCATAGTTTCACCTGCCCAGAAAGAGCATAAACAGGAGTATCTATATAAGAAGCAACGCTAGTTTGTGCACTAATGCTAACAACAGAGGAAGAAACTCAAGAGAGGAGTGAGAGCGTTTCTCATAGAGAAGATAATGATGATACATGAGCAAGAGATATTCTTTCGTTCACAAAAGCGATGCATGATATCAAGCCCAAAAGGATGAAAGCAATATACATACCAATTTTTTTTTTTGTTAGCATAAACAGAGAAAAGGTAAAGAAATACCAAATATATAAAAAAGTACTCTGATTTTACAACCAGAAAACAACGGTAGTGGAAATCTAAACAATAGAAAAAGCGACAACAAAGGGTCATCGCTCTTCCATATCTACATCATTCCTAAATTATGCTTTATCTTTCTCGGCTGAGTCTAAGACATCTTGCACAGTTCCCTTATACATAAAATGATCTTCTCCAATATGATCTAAATCTCCATTGAGGATTTTCTCAAATCCAGCAATAGTCTCACTCAATTTAACATATTTTCCTTGCATACCAGTAAATTGTTCTGCAACAGAGAAGGGTTGAGAAAAGAATTTTTCTATCTTTCTTGCTCTATATACAGTCATCTTATCTTCATACGAGAGCTCTTCCATACCAAGGATAGCAATAATATCTTGAAGTTCCTTATATTTTTGTAATATTCTCTGAACTTCTTTAGCTACAGTATAATGCTTCACTCCAACAACATCAGGAGCTAGAATTGTAGAAGTACTATCTAGAGGATCAACAGCAGGGTAGATTCCCTTTTCTGTAATCGCTCTACTCAATACAATTGTCGAATCTAGATGTGTAAATGTTGTTGCAGGAGCAGGATCTGTTAGATCATCAGCAGGCACATATACAGCTTGGACAGAAGTGATAGATCATTTATCTGTTGAAGTAATTCTTTCTTGCAAGATTCCCATATCACTCGCCAAAGTTGGCTGATATCCTACTGCAGAAGGAATTCTTCCAAGTAAGGCAGAGATCTCAGATCATGCCTGAGTAAATCTAAAGATATTATCAACAAAGACAAGAACATCCTTTCCTTCTACATCTCTAAAGTATTCTGCCATAGTCAATCCACTCAGAGCAACTCTAGATCTAGGACCAGGAGTTTCATTCATTTGTCCATAGACCATTGCTGTCTTGGATAAGACTCCAGACTCTTTCATTTCATTATATAAGTCATTTCCTTCTCTGGTTCTTTCTCCAACACCACAAACGACAGACACCCCACTATGTTCTGTTCAGATATTGTGGATCAACTCCATCATCACGACTGTTTTTCCAACTCATGCTCATCCAAAAAGACCCACCTTTCCTCCTTTTAAGATAGGAGCAAGAAGATCAATAACTTTGATCCCTGTTTCTAGTGGTTCTGCTTTGATAGCAAGAGAAGTAAAGGGAGGAGACTTTCTATGAATGGCCCAGCGTTCTTTAGAAGTGATATCTGGAGTCCCATCAATTGTTTTTCCTAATACATTAAACATATGTCCAAGTACTCATTCACCAACAGGCACACTAATAGGTCATCCCGTGGAGACAACACTATCTCATCTCTTGAGTCCATCAGTAGAATCCATAGCAATACCTCTCACGATACCATCTTCCAATAATTGTAAGACTTCAATGACTACTTCATCACCATTTCCATTTTTATTCTCTACAAGAAGAGCATCATAAATTCTAGGGACATCTGAAGTAAATTTAACTTCTACGACTACTCATTTGATTGCGGTAATCTTTCCACTGGCTGTTTTCATTCATACATAGTTATAAAATAAATTTGAATTATTTAATCGATTAATTTTGTTCTATTGCTATCTTAGCACTAACAATTTCCGAGATTTCTTGAGTAATTTTAGATTGACGAGTTTTATTATATACCAATTGTAGTCATCAAATAATATCTCCACAATTATCTTTAGCATTTTTCATGGCCAGCATACGGGCAGCGTGTTCTCAGGTTTTATTATGTAGAGCTGCATGATACATAATCATTTCCATCAGTTCTTGAATAAGATTTTCTTTGAAGCTTTGTAAATCTGGTTCTATAACCAGGTTCGCATCCTTTTTGAAGGAAAGTGTAGTATCTAGGGGGATATCGAGATCTTGAAGAAAAGAAGAAAAACTTTCTTGATCTAAAGGATAGAGTTTAAACCTCAGAGGGACTTGAACGACAATATTTTTAAAGAAATTAAAGTAAATTTTGATCTTTGCATACGATTTTTTCTCAATAGCTTGTTTGATATACGTATGAATAGGCAAAAGATCACGTTCATCAAAGTCATCTTTGAGAGGAGTAGAAGCCACAACATTCCGATTATCTCTCACAAAAAATTCTAATCATTTTTTTCCTATAGCAATAATATCTACATCCTGTTTCATTTTAGCTCCTTCATACTTTTGAGCAATATGTTTGATCAATTTAGTATTTATTCATCAGCACAATCACTTGTCAGAAGTAACCACAACGATCAATCTTCTTCCTTTTTCATTCCAAGATTGATGATCAAAATCAAAAAGATTAATATGATCTTTGAGTGATTCTAATACACGCAAAAATTCTAACATAAAAGACTTAAAACTATTAGTCTTCGCTTTAAGTTTCTGAAGTTTAATCGTAGAAACGATCTCCAATGCCTTGATAATCTTTTGAAGATTGCCTACAGATTTAATCTTGGATCTAATAAGTTTCGTATTTGCCATGTTTTAGACTACAAGTGACTAAGAGATAAAAATAAGTACTTCATACTATTTTCTATGCTTGATTTTATGCAATTTGAGATCAGCAGTAATCTTTTGCAAAGAAAGATATGCTTTTTCTAACTGATTAATATCTCACTTAAGCTTTATATGTTCTATTTCTTTTTCTAAATCTTGCTTTATTTTTTCCAACACTGTTGCATCTGAATCCACATCAGTTGTCGCTCAATTGACGAGCAATTCTACCTTATCTCCATCTAGATATACAAGTCCTTTACCTACAGACAACGTAATCATATCATTTTCAAAAAGAAACTCAGTATCCTCCATAAAAGTAGATGTAGCTTTATCTTTTGGCAAAAATCTTACCAATCCTGGCACCACAATACTTGTCAAAGAGATATGATGAGGTAAAATACCAATTTCTCATGCAGCAGTAGGCACAAGTACTTTGAGTACCTCTCCCTGATAAATGACTGCACTAGGAGAAATTATCTTGAGTATCATCAGTCGTAAAGATGCAAAATAAAAGTATACAACCAAGTGAAGAGCTATTATTTCTCTAATATTACTTCTTCATAGGTTTCTTGGATCAATGATTGGATATCTTTTTCTATATCTTCTGTCAATGCTTCCTCCTGTATAATACGTGAAGTAAGTGCACTATGACTCGTATCCATTTTTTGGTAAAGGAGCTTCTCAAAAGACAATACTTTATCAATAGCAAGTTCATCCATATATCCATTGATACCAGCATAGATCAAAACAGATTGTTTATAGAAAGGAATAGGATCATTATTAGATTGTTTGAGCATTTCTACAAGTCTTTTCCCTTTTTCTATTTTTTTCTGTGTAGAAACATCTAATTCTGAAGCAAACTGAGCAAAACTAGCCAATTCTCTAAAGGAAGCTAACTCAAGTCTCAACTTTCCAGATACTTTTTTCATAATCTTTGTCTGAGCACTTCATCACACACGAGAAACAGATAATCCTACATCGATAGCAGGTCTAATTCATGAGTTAAATAATTCAGTTTCCAAGAATATTTGTCCATCAGTAATGGAAATTACATTTGTAGGAATATACGCAGATACATCACTATCAAGGGTTTCGATCAAAGGAAGGGCAGTTAAACTTCCTCATCCATAATCTTTATTGAGTCTTGCTGCTCTTTCTAATAATTTAGAATGGAGGTAGAATACATCACCAGGATAAGCTTCTCTTCCTGGAGGTCTTCTCAACAAGAGCGAAACTTCTCTGTAGGCAACAGCATGTTTACTTAGATCATCATAGATAATCAAAGCATCTTTTCCTTGTTCCATAAAATATTCTCCAAGCGCACATCATACATAAGGAGAAATATATTGGAGCACAGAAGGAGCGTTTGCTGGAGCAGTAATAACGATAGTATAGTCCATAGCTCACTTTTCTTTTAGAAGTTCTACGATTCTTCTCACTTTAGATTCTTTTTGTCCAATCGCAACATAGATACAATAGACATTTTTTCCCTTTTGATGAAGGATAGTATCGATAGCAATAGTTGTTTTTCCTGTCTGTCTATTTCAGATAATAAGTTCTCTTTGTCCTCTTCCAATAGGCACCATAGAATCAATCGCTTTGATACCTGTTTCCAAAGGAGTATTTACCGATTGTCTAGTAATAACACCGGGAGCAATTTTTTCTACAGGAGCAAATTTGTCTGCCTTGATATCACCCAGACCATCGATTGGAGCACCAATACCATCCAAGACTCTACCAAGATAAGCATCACCCACACCGATACTAAGGACTTTACCCATAGCTTTGACGGTATCTCATTGATTAAGTCCACTATAATCACCAAGGATAAGTACACCTACGGTATCATTAGAAAGATCCAAAACCAATCCTTTTGTACCATTTTCAAATTCAACAATCTCAGAAAACATAGCATCATCCAGACCAACAACGATAGCAACACCATCTTTAAGTTCCAAGATTTCTCATTTTTTGGAAAATGCATCATTGAGATCAGATGCTTGAATATCCTTTTCTATCTTATCTAAGATATCTTTCACGATTTGCATTGACGTATAGTATTATAGAATAAAAGTGTACGTATAATAAAGAATATTAGCTTCCTAAAATAGTATCCAAATCCTTATCCAAAGTTCTATGATAACGATATCATTCACCTTTGAGATCTAATCCAGGAACACTAGGAACATCTGAAAAAGCAAGATCTGCATCATCAAATGTCTTGGTAATAAACGTAGTCAAACTTTGATGAGTAGAAGCATCTGCACTAATAGAAAATTCCTTTCTATAATGAGCATATACTTTCTTACAAATTTTAACAATATCTTGCAAGTCTCTAGAGTTTGTCTTACCAAGAGTATGAAGGAATTGATATAATTTGATGATTTCAGGATTATTTTGACTAATAAGCTTAAGATACACATCTGAAATATCCAACTTATGACCATATTTTTTTACCAAAGAAACAAGTACCAAAAGATAGCGAAGAATATGTTTCTCCTCCAAGGCTTCCACAAAAAATTTACGTACAAGATCTTCATTAGAGATAAATCTTTTCATAAGAGAGGCTAAATATAAAGTGAGTTCAGATTAATTATTTTCTAGATCATCTATCAAAGTTTTGAGATAATCATC
>Ga0194052_1001355_pt1 | contig 14282 bp, 12 predicted proteins | sample SepL226m_MetaG_FD_160117 | JGI IMG/M metagenome (GOLD analysis project Ga0194052, IMG submission 160117) | Anoxic zone freshwater microbial communities from boreal shield lake in IISD Experimental Lakes Area, Ontario, Canada - Sep2016-L227-6m | ecosystem: Environmental > Aquatic > Freshwater >... | reverse complement strand
GATAAGTGTTGCCATAAAGCCATCTGACAGAAAGACAGCCTTCTGGCACCCAATCTTTTTCACGAGATAATTTTGAAATTACAGGATTGATAAAAACTAAATCAGGTGGTAGGTCTTTTCTTGCTTTATTGATAACGCCTTCTCCTCTTAAGAAATCTTTATCAAACATTTTTCCTGCCACAACAAATATTTTTAACGAATATCCGATTTGGGGAGCAGCGATGGCTACTCCGTCATTTTGACTAAAAAGGGCATCAGACATTTCTTTTAATATCTTTTGGATTTTTGGAGTTTTAATCTGAGATATTGAAATTTCTTTTGTTTCTTTTCTCAAAACATTATCTGATTTTTGAACAATTTTTTTCAACATTTTTTTATTTTAGTTCTTTTAGATAATCCAACAATTTAGGCAACTTAACTGTCTCTTGTGAGCGGTTGGACATGTCACGTACGATAACAGAATCAGTCAAAGCTTCTTTTAAACCGAAAATTAAAACATAAGGAACACCGAGCTTTTCAGCCGAAGCTAATTGTGAGCCTAAATTATCCTTCGATAAGGATTGAGTCATTGGAATGTGGGCTTTTCTTAAAACTTCGATAACATTTAAGCTTTTTAGTTTTGCTTCAGGACCTAGCTGTACAAAATATACTTTTGGTTTTTTGATAATTCTAGGAGCAAGTTTTTTATACCATGGAGCAGCTACTATTCTATCTACTCCGATAGAGAAGCCGACAGCGGGCACATCTTTTTTACCACCAATTTGTCGAGCAAGATAATCATATCTTCCACCTCCAGCAATAGTAAGTGGCAATCCTTCTTCACCACTATTTTCTTCAATGACTTCAAAAACAGTACGAGTGTAATAAGAAAGACCTCGTACTAAATTTTTATTTATGTTGTAAGGAATTCCCATTTCTTCTAAATATTCCAATACTTCTTTGAAATGTTTTTTACAAGAAGGGCATAGGAAACTAACAGAATCTGGTGCTTGTTCATTCACTTCTTTTGTTTTTGGATCTTTGGAGTCAAGAATTCGAAGTGGGTTTGTTTTTAAACGCTCACGGTCGATGGGAGCAAGGTTGCTGATATTTTTTCGGTAGTAACTAGTCAATTCTTTTAAATAGCCGCTACGACACTCTTTATCACCGATTGAATTTATATCGACAGATAGATTGGTGGCACCAGCTTCCTCTAAAATATTCATCCCGACTTTTATTACAAGTGCATCCATGATACTTTTTGGACTACCAAGAGCATCTAGGTCAAATTGATAAAATTGTCGGTAACGTCCACGTTGTGGATTGTCATGACGGAAAGTTGGGCCATATTGATAATGCATTACAGGTTGTGGCATTGTTTGCATTCCGTGTTCAATGTAAGCACGCATGAGTGAAGCAGTGTGTTCTGGACGCAATGCGAGAACGTCTTCGCCTTTAGTTTTTAGCGTATACATTTCTTTATCAATGATATCAGTTCCTTCGCCAATGCCAGAAGTAAATACTTTTTCATATTCAAGCATTGGTGTTTCAATCGGCTTGAAACCATAATATATTGCTACCTCTTGAGCTTTTTCAAAAAAACCTTGGAAGTTGTAATACTCTTCATTCATAATATCGCGCATTCCTTTTGGGGTCTGTAATTCTTTTCCACTAATTTTGTTTTGCTTTGTTTTCATTTTTTTTATTTTTCACTTAATTAAAAATAATACTATTTAATTAGATTAAAGCTTCCTGGATGATAAGCTATTTTATTAATTGGTAATAATCTCAAGAATGCTTTTCCAATCATAAGATTTTTTGGAACAACTCCCCAATATCTAGAATCAGAACTTGCGGGTCTATTGTCTCCCATAACAAAATATTCATTTGCCCCTAAGGCCATGTGTCCATCGATCCCTCCAGTATTTACAATAAATGATTGATCAAGTTTAAATCCAGATGGATTTTCTTTGTTAGTAATAGTAACTTCATTAATATCACTTTTTACATCTACTGTCTCTCCAGGAAGTCCGATAATTCTTTTGATAAAAAATATTTTAGTATCTTTAGGATTTCTGAAAACTACTACGTCACCTCTATTGGGGGATCCAATCAGGTATGATAGCTCGTCGACTACTAGGTATTGTCCATCTTGAAAGGTGGGTACCATAGAAGAGCCAGAAACGATAAAAGGTTGAGCCACAAACATTCGAATTGGGATGACTATTATGATTGCAATTAATGCAAATCTAGCTAATTCCCAAAACGACTGCCAATTTGTTTTCTTTATTTGATTTTCCATATTTGACTATTTTATCACAAATACGCCTTGACACAATGCACGATTTTATCGCATAATTACGAATTACGAATTAAGAATTATGAATTTCTGGTATGATATTAAATATGAAATTAGTTGTTGGGCTAGGAAACCCAGGTGAAGAATATGAAGAGACAAGACATAATACTGGATGGATTATGCTTGATTTTCTTCTTGGAAATAAGATTGATTGGAAGCCTGCCAATGGAACGAAATTACTTTATTATAAAGATTTGATAGGAGGAAAACCTACTGAGTATATCAAGCCGACAACTTTTATGAACAACTCAGGGATAGCGGTTTCTTTTGTAAAAGATAAACATAAATTAAACTTAAAAGATATTGTAGTCATTTATGATGACGTCGATTTGCCATTGGGTAGTATGAAAATATCTTATGACCGGAGTTCGGGTGGGCACAATGGACTAGAATCAATAATAAAAAAATTAAAATCTCGAGAATTTGTCCGTATTAGAATAGGAATTGCACCATCTACTCCAACTGGAAAATTACGAAAACCAAAAGGCGAAGAGGCGATGCTAAAATTCCTATTAGGAAAATATAAAGATGAAGAACTTAAGGAGCTTAAAAAGCTTTCTAAAAAAGTAAATGAAGCGCTTGAAACTATTTTTACTGAAGGTAAAGACAAGGCTATGAGTTTGTATAATTAAATTCTCATTTGATATATGTACCGTAATATGGTATTACACATAAGTATACATAGTTCCTAAATTCATAAATCAAAAGTGGTCTTTGTCACTTTTTAAAAAACAAAAGCAGTATGAAACTTTTTATGAAAGGTTGCAATCAAGAGCAACTTAAAATAAGAAATATACTGCTCGATATAACTCAATTTATATTATGGGCAGCATTTGTTTCTTTTTTCTTGATATTTTTATTTATATCTTATTTTGAAAACGTAGGATATGAGTTATTTGTGATAGTAACTCTGTCTTTTCTTTTTCTTGTACGTTTTGAGAATTGGGTTGATCCGTACTGGGCTTTGGATAAAAAAGAAGGAGGTTTAGAAGATGACCAAGACCTTCAGAAAAAATTTTTTAGTTCAGGATTTCACAAAGAAGGGGATAAAAACCCTTTCTGGTAAAATAAAACCGCGCCTCAAAACGCGGTTTTTTTAATTATAGTACTTGTTTATATTTCTTTTAGTCCTTCGATGATAATACTTTTTTCACCGTTTCGGAGAGAGACTTTACCTGAGAGAGCGATACATTTTTCGGCCACTAAAATATCAATTGAAGTTTTAAATAATTTTGGAAAGACTACCGCTTCGATGGAGTCTGTGAGGTCAGCAATTTTTAGGAATGCCATACGGTCATTATTTTTGGTTATCACTTGTCGGACAGATTCGATGATGCCACCAATCATTATGGGCATACCATTTCCAATTTCAGCTTTTATTTTTTTAATATTTATATCTCTTTTTTCAAGTTTATCTTTTACTCTATCTAGCGGATGTCCAGAAATATAAAGTCCCAATAATTCTTTTTCCCAAATTAATTTTTCTGTTTGAGAAGCATCGGTGCCAGATTTTAATTTATAACTAGGGCCTGAAGTTTCCACCAATCCACCAAAGAGTGAGATTTGATTTTGAGCTTGTTTCCCTAGTTCTTTGTTGTAAGCAAGCATATCTTCTAAGTTAAAAAGCAAAACTCCGCGGTCTCCAAATTCATCCATGGCGCCTGATTTAATCATAGCTTCCATGGATTTTTTATTTAAATTTTTATGTTTGATTCTGTCTAAGAAATTTGAAATTGATTTGTATTTTCCAGCCAATTTTCGCTCAGCAATAATTGCATCTGAAATATCGGTTCCTAGGTTTTTGATTGTATATAAACCGAATCGAATTTTTCTACTTTTATTGTTTGCACTGATTGGTTCATTTAAATTTTCAGGTAGACAAGTAAAGCCTCCAAAACTTTCATTGATATTTGGAGGTAAAACTGGAATTTCCATTTTTTTACACTCATCGATTATTTCTGAAATTTTCTCAACATCACCGGATTCAGCAGTTAGGATAGCTGCCATATATTCTACTGGAAAATTAGCTTTCATGTAAGCAGTTTGATATGCCACCTTACCATAAGAAGCAGCATGGGCTTTATTGAAACCGTAAGCCTGAAAAGGTTCAAAAAGTTTCCAAAGTTTTTCCGCAAAAGCTGGAGTTTGACCATTGTCTATAATTCCTTTCGTGAATTTTTTATATTGAGCGGCCATTTCGGCTGGAATTTTTTTACCGACAGCTTTACGGAACTTGTCGGCTTCCTCCCAGTTGTATCCAGCCATTTCAAGTGCACAAAAGAGGAGGTCATCTTGGTATACGATTAGACCATAAGATTCAGTCAAGAATTTTTTCATTCTTGGATCTAAGTATTTTACAAGGTGAGGATTGTGCTTACGTTTAATATATTCTGGAATTGATTCCATCGGACCTGGGCGATATAGGGCGACCATGGCATTGATATCGTGAATGGATGTAGGTTTCAATTCTTTCAAATAGCGGGTCATGCCACTACCGTTTAATTGGAAAAGGCCTTCAGTTTTACCACTTGCAAGTAATGCAAAAGTTTTTTTATCATCGAGTGGTATATTGTCTAAGTCTACGATAACACCATAGAATTTTTTTACTAAATTAATACTATCAGATAGGATTGATAAGTTTCTTATACCCAAGAAGTCGAATTTTAATAATCCAGCTTCCTCGATACTATACATGTCATATTGAGTTATAACTTTGCCACCCTTTGGGTCGAATTGGGTTGGAGTATATTCATAAAGTGGTTTTGGGGAAATGACCACACCAGCAGCATGCACTGAAATGTGTCGGACACAGCCTTCTAATTTTTTTGCTAAATCAATTATTTCTTTTGTGTCTGATTCTTTTTCATATGCTTCTTTTAATTCAGGGACTAGTTCCATTGCGTGATCTATTGTCATCGGCATTCCCTGAGAACCCATTGGAATCATTTTAGAAATTCTATCCCCGATAGTGTATGGATGAGCAAGGGCTCGTGCGACATCACGTACTGCACCACGGGCCATCATAGTACCGAAAGTTCCAATTTGAGCTACTTTATCGTCACCATATTTTTGTTTCGCATACTCAAGCATCTCATCTCGTCGATTGTCGGCGTAATCCATATCGATATCGGGTGGTGACGGACGAAATGGATTTAGAAATCGTTCAAAGGGAAGTTTGTATTCGATTGGATTTACATTCGTGATGCCAATTAAATAATTCACCATAGATCCGGCAACCGAACCTCGCACCATAGTTAGAATGCCATTTTCTTTTGCATGCCGTAGCAAATCTCCCACTACTAGGAAATAAGGAGAATATCCTTTGTTGATAATAATTGCTAATTCATATTCAACTCTTTTAAATAATTCTTCATTTTCTTCTACTTTTCTTTTTTTTATTCCTAAGTACGCAAGTTCGCGTAATTTCGCATCATAGCTTGAGCCATCTTCAACTTTAAAATCTGGAAAAACCCATTTTCCGATATCAATTTCAACATTACACATTTCTGCAACTTTTGCTGTATTTGCTACTGCTTCTGGAATTTCTTTAAAAATTTCATAAGCTTTTTCTGGGGAAACAAAAGAGTAATCATCATCACCGAAAGAAAATTTATTTTCATCTTTAATATCAGAGTTAGTTTGGATGGCGAGTAAAGTCTCATGGGCTTTAGCGTCTTCTTTGTGTGGGTAGTGTGAATCAAAAGTTGCTACGAGTGGAATATTAAATTTTTTACTTAACTTTATAATATCTTCACGAACTTCTTTATCATTTGGAACCGTTTCATGCTTCATTATTTCCAAGAAGTAATTTTCTTTTCCAAATATTTCTTGGTATTCCTTAATGATAGCTTCTGCTTTTTCTTCATTTTTGTGGACTAAGGCTTGAGATAGTTCTCCGCCAAGACAGCCAGAAAGACAAATAATTCCTTCAGAATATTTTCGCAAAATTTCTTTGTCCATTCGGGGTTTGTAATAGTATCCTTCTAGGTTGGATAGAGAAACCAATCGAATTAAATTTTTATAACCTTCGTTGTTTTTAGCAAGTAAGGTTAGGTGATAACGCTTATTGTCTATGCCTGGTTCTTTGTCGAGCCTACCACGTTCTGCAATATAGGCTTCAACTCCGATAATTGCTTTAATTCCTTCTTTTTTTGCAAGTTTGTAAAATTCAATCGTGGCATACATATTTCCGTGGTCCGTAACTGCCAGAGCACCCATTTTGTATTTTTTAACAAGCCCCACTAGATCTTCAAGTTTAGAAAGCCCATCGAGTAGGGAATAGTGTGAGTGTGTATGTAGGTGGACAAATTTTGCTGTTTCTTTTTCCATTTTTCTTATATTACCATATTTATAAAAGAAATTACTGTAAATTTGAAATTAAATAAGTTGCGACAATTGCGGCAGTTTCTCCACGGAGGATAAGTGGACCAAGTGAAGCAGTTTTGAAATCAAGGTTTTTTGTTTTTTCTATTTCTTCTTCAGTCCAACCACCTTCAGGGCCGATGAAAATGTTAATTTGCTCCGCAGTCAGAGAATTATCTTTCGAAACACGCACATAATTTTCTGCTGAAAATTTGCTATGCTCGGACTGTCGTCCTGTGTAATGTGTTTCAAAAGTCAATTCTCCTTCTGCGTTAAAAATCATATTAGTATTTTTATTATTTATTAACTTTAAACTTTCATCAAAAGTAATTGGCTCTGAAATAATTGGTACGTTTGTGCGTCCACATTGTTCGCTTGCTTCTTTGGCAATTTTTCGTAAACGCTCCATGTTCAAACCATTTTTAATAGTTCGAGAAGTAATGATTGGAACTATTTTTGAAACACCAGTTTCGGTAGTTTTTTGAACAACTAATTCAAAATTTTCTTTTTTTAAAATTGCACAAAAAAGTATGACATCATTTTTTGTTTTATTTTTATCTTTTATTGTTTCTTTAATAGAAACATTTATATTGTCTTTCTCTATTTTTATTATCTCAGCTATAGCGGAGATATTTATTCCATCGCACACCTCAACAAGCTCTCCAACTTTTAGGCGTAGGACATTTTTCATTTGATTGACTATTTCTTTATCTACTATATTGATTTCTTTTTTTGATAGGTCAAAAGAACCAATAAATCTATGAATTTTCATATAATTATATCCTAGCATATTTTTAGTATTTTCTTGTCCCGTACGAAAATCAGCAAAAATGCATAAGCCTGAATATATACTTTTTTAATTTTCGTATGGGATGCTATAATGTATATATGATAAATAAAACAATAAAAGTAGGAATTAATGGTTTTGGTCGTATTGGACGGGCCTTCTTAAAAATTGCTTGGGAAAGACCCGAGATTGAAATAGTGGCTATTAATGATTTGGGAGATGTAGCCAACATGGCATATTTATTAAAACATGACACAGTTTATCGAACTTGGAACCATGACGTGAGTTCTGATGTTCAAGAAATAATTATCGATGGTAAAAAAATAAAAGTTTTAGCCGAGAGGGACCCTGCAGTATTACCTTGGGGCGCGCTCGGGGTAGATGTCGTTGTTGAATCTACTGGTTTATTTACTTCATACGACAAAGCACAGGCGCATATTGTAGCTGGTGCAAAAAAAGTTGTAATTTCAGCTCCTGCTAAAGGTGAAAGTGAAGGTGTGAAAGGTGAGACGATTTTACTTGCTGTTAATGAAAATAAATTTGGAACCACAGATATTACTTCAAATGCTTCTTGTACGACAAATGCCGCAAGTCCCTTGATTGCTATTTTACATGGTGCACTAGGAATTGAGAAAGCAATTTTAAATACAGTTCATGGTTATACTGCGACACAAGCGATTGTCGACGGACCCAATAAAAAAGATTTTCGTGAAGGTAGGGCTGCAGCTCAGAATATCGTACCATCATCGACTGGTGCAGCTATCGCTGTGACTAAAGCATTTCCTGATTTAATTGGTTTATTCGACGGTATTTCAATTCGAGTACCAGTACCCGCAGGTTCGATAGTTGATATTACTTTTATTTCAAAAAAAGAAACTACGGCTGAAGAAGTAAATGAAATCTTAAAAAAAGCAGCGAAAGATGAAAAATGGAGCAAGGTCTTTGCTGTGACAGAAGAAGATTTGGTGTCATCTGATATTTTAGGAGAATCTCATGCTTCTATTGCTGATTTAAAAATGACGAGAGTCGTAGGAGGAAATTTAGTAAAAGTTTTAGGTTGGTATGATAACGAAATGGGATACACATATACATTGGTCGACCATGTAATAAAAACAGGTAATACTATAAAATAATATGAAAAAATTTTTTATCATTATATTTATACTTATACTAATTATATTATTTTTTCCAATTCCAAAACAAAAAGGATATTTTTGTGATTTTCCACCATGCGAAAAATATAATAGTATTGGCAAAATCATAATTAACAATTTTAGATAATATGAAAATATATATTGGTAGTGATCATGTGGGTTTTGAATTTAAAGAAGAACTTAAAAAATATTTAAGTGAGTTAAATCTTGGGTATGAAATAGAAGATAAGGGAGCTCTTGAATATAATAAAGATGATGACTATCCAGATTTTATAAAACTAGTTGCTGAAGCAGTTGCTAGTAATGTAGAAAGTAAAGGAATAATAATTGGAGGTTCTGGACAAGGAGAAGCAATTTGCGCCAATAGGGTGAAGGGAATTCGTGCTGTAGTATTCTATGGCCCCAAAGAAGCTGTTGGCACAGTTGATGTAATGGGAAGAGAGAGTTCTGATACTTTTGAATTAGTAAAACTTGCTCGAGAACATAATAATGCAAATGTTTTGTCTTTAGGGCTTCGATTTCAAACTGTTGATGAAGCAAGGTTTGCTGTTGAATTATTTTTAGCGACAAAATTCCCTGGGGACGAGCGACACATTAGAAGAATAAATAAAATTGATTAATGATAAATATAATTCCAGCTGTATTGCCAAAAAATTACGAAGATATGAAAAACAAGATTTCGCACGTGCGGGGCATTGTTCCTGTAGTGCAAATTGATCTTTGTGATGGAGCTTTTGTTCCTTCGAGAACTTGGCCATTTACGACTGGTGGCTTTGAAGATGAAAATTTTTTAAAAATTATAAATGAACAAGAAGGAATGCCTTTTTGGGAAGATATAGAATTTGAATTAGATATGATGGTGATGGATGCAGTTTCAAATTTTGATATTTACACTAAGCTTGGACCCAAAAGGATAATTTTTCATATTGAAGCAGTTGGAAGTTTAGATGAATTTAAAGACTTTTTGGAAGGTATGGATGTTTACATTCGTGATGCCATTGAAATCGGAATTGCTATTAACACAACTACTTCTGTCGAAAAAATATTTCCACTAACTAATTTAGTAGACTTTGTACAATGCATGGGGATAGATAAAATTGGTTATCAGGGAGAAGGATTTGATGAAAGAGTGCTTGAACAAATAAAAAAAATAAAAGAAAAATATCCAGATTTAATTATTTCAGTTGATGGTGGAGTAAGCTATGAAACAGTAGAAGAATTAGCTATAGCTGGAGCAGAACGCTTGATTGCTGGTTCGGTTATTTTTAAGTCAGATGACATACGCGAGACTATAAGTGAACTCGAAAATATAGTATAATAATATTAATGGCATTTTTGTCTGATGAAAAAATTATAGATTTGAAAAAACAAGCGAATGAAATTCGTAAAAGTATTATTCGAATGTTAGTAGAAGCTGGTAGTGGACATACTGCTGGTGCTCTCGACATGGCAGATGTCTTCACTCTTTTTTATTTTCATGTCTTACGTCATGACCCAAAAAATCCCAGCTGGGAAGAAAGAGATAGATTGATACTTTCAAATGGTCACATTTGTCCGGTGCTTTATGCATCGATGGCTCATAGTGGATATTTCCCAGTTGAAGAATTGCTGACATTGAGGAAATTCGGTACAAGACTTCAGGGTCATCCTCATCGAGAATATTTACCATATTTAGAAACCTCATCTGGTCCACTCGGTGCGGGTCTTTCACAAGCAGTCGGAATGGCACTTGCGGACAAGATTGATGGTTCGACCAAGCTTGCCACGAGTAAAAAAGAAGAACAAAAAATTTATTGTTTTTTAGGTGATGGAGAATTAGATGAAGGAAATAATTGGGAAGCGATAATGTTGGCAGGAAAAAATAAATTAAATAATTTAATTGCAATAGTCGATAGAAATAATATTCAAATAGATGGGAAGACTGAAAATATAATGCCCCTTGAGCCGTTATCAAAAAAATGGATAGCGTTTAATTGGCACGTGATAGAAGTTAATGGTCATGATTTTAAAGCTTTGAATGAAGCAGTAGAGGAAGCTCATAGAACATATGAAAAACCGATTGTAATTATTGCACATACAATAGCAAGCAGAGGGATCAAAGAATGGGAAGGAGATTATCGTTGGCATGGAAAACCTCCAACTAAAACTGAAGGAGAGATGGCTTTAAAAGAATTAGAACTTTTTAGATAATATGTTAAATCCAAGATTAAAATTAAATCCAAAAATTTTTAACAATGACGTTGAACAAGTGCCAATTCGAAAAGGTTTTGGACAAGGATTGGTTATTGCGGGAGAACAAAATAAAAATGTTGTTGCTCTTTGTGCTGACCTTACAGAAAGTACTCAAATGAATTCTTTTGCAGAAAAATTTGGAGATCGTTTTATTGAAATGGGAATAGCAGAGCAAAATCTTGTAACGGTTGCAAGTGGTATGTCTGCTATGGGCAAAATTCCATTTTGTTCCTCTTATGCAATGTTCTCTCCAGGTAGAAATTGGGAACAAATCAGAACAACAGTAGCTTACAATGACCGAAAAGTAATAATCGTTGGGAGTCATGCTGGTATTTCAGTGGGGCCTGACGGTGGAACCCATCAAGCTCTTGAAGATATGGCACTTATGCGAATAATTCCTAATATGAATGTTTTGTCTCCCTGTGATGCACTTGAAGCAAAAAAAATTACAATTGCCCTTGCGTCCAATATTCCAATTGCGAAAAAGCCAGCCTATCTTCGTTTGGCTAGAGAAAAAACTCCAATAATTACCACAGAAGAAACTCCGTTTGAAATAGGCAAAATGCAAATTTATTGGATGCCAGATACTGGCCTTGCAGAAGTTGGAATCATTGCAACGGGGGCACTTACATACAAAGCAATAGTTGCAGCAAAAGAATTGGAGTTAGAAGGAATCAAAACAAAAGTGATGAATATCTCTTCTATTAAGCCAATTGATCAAGAAGAAATTATAAAGTTAGCTAAAGAAACGCATGGTATTGTAACTGTCGAAGAACATCAGATAGCAGGTGGTTTGGGTAGTGCCGTGGCAGAAGTACTTACACAAAATTATCCTATTCCAATTGAATTTATCGGAGTGAAGGATTTATTCGGACAGTCAGGTACGCCCGATGAACTTATCGAACACTATGGTATGGGGATAGAATCTATAAAAGAAGCTGTTCGAAAAATATTAAAAAGAAAAAAATAAATAAAAAAAACTTCTTATTAAGAAGTTTTTTTTATTTTAATTATATTTTTATAGCTTTGTAATCTTCGGGAGCATTTTTTAAATATTCTTCGAGTTTTTCTCGAGATAGTAATCCTTCTTGTGCTCCAATTTTTTGAATTACAGACATTGAGTTAATTGGACCCCAAGTAAATGCTTCGAGTGGAGTTTTTCCAAGAGCAAGAGCTGCTGTGAAGGTTGAAGAGAAAGCATCGCCTGCTCCAGTTCGTTCAAGTGGTGGTATTTCATCTTTATAAATGGGTAAATGCCAAAGTTCATCATCAATATATAAGTACGCTCCATTTCCACCATCACTAATAGAAACAATTTTTGGACCAAGGTCATGAATTCCCTTAGACAGAGTTAAAACATCTCTGGTTTCTAAGCTAAGAATTTTTTGGGATTCTTCTAAATTACAGAAAAAGATTTCTGTACGAAGATAAATTTCTTTTAAAATTTCTTTTCCAAATTTAATTTGGAAAGTACCAGGTTGAAAAGCAAGTTTTACATTTATATGTCTTTTTAAATAATCAGAAATTTCATGATGAAATTGCAGAGAGTCTTCTCCCATAGAACTTAAATAAATCCAAGAAGGTGAATGGTATTTTTGAGATTCTTCAGTATTCGTCCATTTTCTTTCATAACTTTGATGTTTTACTAAAATGGTACGATCAATATCATACCAAAGTACATAATGATAATTGGTCAATTTCCCTGGATTCGTTTTAACAAAAGTCGCATCAATCTTTTCTCTTTCAAGTACGGCTAAACAATCTTTTCCATTTTGATCATCGCCAACATTAGTCATTAGAGCACTTTTTAACCCAAGTCTTGCAGCAGATACCGCTGCATTTGGACTGTTGCCAACAGAGGGAACTACTGTTACTGATTCATAAGGTATTTTGTCTCCAAAACGAAGACAAAGTTCACAACCTTCTTTGTCTATGTTGCAGTGAACATGAGCATCTTTTAGTCTAATAAAAGCATCGATAACAATATCCCCAATTGCTAAAAAGTCTATCTTGTTGTATTCGTTTTCCATCCTATTAAAAAATTTAATAATAATGTCTATCTTTATGCTAATCCCGTTGATTTTTTAACGGGACAAGTATTATAATTATACCATATTAATAATAATTTTATGAAAGCAAAAATAACTTTTATTTTAGTATTCTCGTTTTTGTTTTTTGGTTTTAGTTTTGTACATGCAGAAGTCATTATCAATGAGGTTCAAATTAAACCAGTCGGTGAAAGTTTTATTGAGTTATATAATTCAGGTGATGCCTCGGTAGATTTGACTGGCTGGTCAATTAAAAGAAAAACTACTAGTGGTACTGAGTATTCGCTAGTTTCACAAAGTCGACTCTTGGGAAAAATAATTTCAGCTAGTAGTTATTTTTTATTAGTAAATGAAGGTAGCTATACTGGTAGTACTATATCCGATGCAACTTGGGCTACATCATATAGTTTAGCAAATGATAATGCTATTACTTTATATAACGGTAGTAATATTGTCTCAAAGACTGGTTGGGGAGATATAAATATAAATGATTGTGATATAACTTGTGCTCCAAATCCTGCTGATGGGCAGAGTGTTCAAAAAAGTTCTACTAGTTGGATTGTCGCTATTCCTACTCCAAAAATGGTTAATGGAAATTCTTCCGTCGTTGTGCCAGTAGTAACAAGTAGTGGTGGGGTTGGATTGCCGATAATACCTACTACAACAACTGAAGTAAAACCAAAAGTTATTGAAATACCTAAAATTAAAACAAAAATAATTGCTAAAACTTTAGCTTATGTAGGAATTCCAATCGACCTTGAAGTTAGTACTTTGGGTTATTCTGGGGAGCTTTTACGTTATGGAAAATATTATTGGAATTTTGGAGACGGGGATTCAAGAGAAGTAAATGCAAACCAAAATATAAAATTTTCGCATACTTATTATTATGAAGGAGATTATGAAATAACATTAGAATATTATTCAAATGCTTATGGAGATATTCCTGATACTGTAAATAAATTTGTAGTTAAGGTTATACCTGCAACGATATCTATTTCCAAAGTAGGTGATGAAAAAGATTTTTTTATTGAATTATCAAATAATTCTGATTATGATATTGATATATCTAAATGGTTAATAGCTTCTTTTAGCAAAAGCTTTGTTTTACCAAAAAATACTAATTTTGGTTCAAAAAGTAAAATGATTTTATCTCCTAAGGTGACAAATTTTACAGTTGAAGATAAAAAAACTTTAAAACTTTTTAAACCCACAGGTGAGATAGCATTTGATTTTAGTACACCAGCTGAGATAAAAGTAAATCCTGTTTTACTAAAAACAAATTCAAATAAAGCAGATGAGGCTAGTGTCGTTGTAGAAAAAAATAATAATATCCAGCCAGAGATTGTTGTGCCGGACTTAAG
>Ga0194052_1001354_pt1 | contig 14283 bp, 4 predicted proteins | sample SepL226m_MetaG_FD_160117 | JGI IMG/M metagenome (GOLD analysis project Ga0194052, IMG submission 160117) | Anoxic zone freshwater microbial communities from boreal shield lake in IISD Experimental Lakes Area, Ontario, Canada - Sep2016-L227-6m | ecosystem: Environmental > Aquatic > Freshwater >... | reverse complement strand
AAAATGGACAAAAGAAAAAGAATTATATATTGATTTAATCAAATTATTAAAAAATCTCACAAAAGAAAGACACAAGAATCCTTGAATAAAGAAAGAAGATAAAAATACTTTTGACATAAACGAACCAGTTATAAAAGATTTATTAAACAAAAGTTTATTTATCGAAAACATATGATTAGAAAAATGGATAAAAAAATTATATGACCAATGAGTTCGCTTATGAAATCATTATAAGTTTTTGCAAGATAGAGAACATTATGTTACATTTACAAAAAATGGTAAATTAAAATATGATGTAGAGGTTTGGGATTAATTATGGTAAATTAGTAATACATATGTCTAAATACTTATAGTTGCATTATTTTCTCTTAATTAGAAAATTATTTGATTTCAAATCCAAAAACAATCTTCAATTCTCCTTAAGAACTCTATTATTCTGTTGTAACCATTTCCCCTAAGTTCCGAAAATACTGTTCTTACCTATTTTTTTACGTGTTATGATATTAGGCAAGTACAACACCATTATTCAATTTATTTTAAAAAAACCGGAATAATAAATCCCGGTTTATTTGCAAGAAACATATTCCTGTCTTTCATTTTGGAAGCGTTCCCCCTCTGGTGAATTTAATCACACAGAGTAATCTCTAGTGTAAAACCGAATGGAGGTTTTTGGGGATAATAACCAGTGACCCTTTTGATGTCTCTTTCAAAAGTGAAAATTACATATACAGTTTCAGGTTCAGGGTGTTTAACCTCTTCAGTTAAATTAGCCGCGCCTTTTTGTTTTATCACCACCCTCGTCAGGTTGTTGCCGGTGCAATTTAATGCAACAGCTTTATTACGGTCATTTCTTTTCCAAATTCTTGGCATGGTTTTGTCTTGAGTCCAGCCGGATGTCAGCTTGTTCGCTTTTTCGTAATCTAGACGACTATGTTCTTCTTTTCCTACTTGAGAAAACAGATTAGAAGAAAAAGATAACAAAAAAGATAACGTCATAACCATTAATAATTTTTTCGTTTTCATCTGTGGTTTAGATTTGTATTTCTTATTTTAGTTTGTTTCTTTCTCCTTAGTATTACTGACGTAAGGAGGACGTGCCCATTAAGATGATGGGATATATTTTATTTATTTTTTCTGTTTTAGAAATTTTATTATATATATCTTCTTATAAATGTCAATCTTTTGTACTCAATATAGAATTTTTATTTCATCATAAAAAATAACTCTTAATCCTAGTTAAGAACTCTATTATCGTGTTGTAGCTATTTCCATCAAGTTCGCCAGTGAACTTACTAGGCCTAAAGCCAAATCTACAATTTCATATTGTGGGGTTTTTTATTAATGGATTTTTTTACTTCTATATATATTTTTTGACAAATTTATATTATTATATATAATATAAGTTGTTATCGTTTCATGCTATTGCCTATACAAAAAATGAAAAGAATTTTATTCCAATATTTTATTACAAGTGCCCTAATACTGAGCCTAGGTATCTATGCTCAAGTATTTGCTAATACTGCGAGTATAGATCCAAGTTTTGATACATGATTGCCTGTGGGGTTTAATAATACTGTCCAGACTATAGCAATTCAAAATGATGGAAAATTTTTGGTGGGGGGAATTTTTTCTACCTATAAATGAGTAATAAGTAATAGAATTGTACGTTTAAGTACTGATGGCACCAAAGATGCTTCTTTCACTATTTGAAGCTGATTTGATAATACTGTCCAAACCATAAAAATTCAAAGCGATGGAAAAATTCTCGTTGGTGGCTTATTTACTACCTATAACTGATCTATAGCAAATAGAATCATCCGTCTTAATGTTAACTGAACTATTGATTCTTCTTTCACTATTTGAAGCTGATTTGATAATACTGTCCAAATCATAAAAATTCAAAGCGATGGAAAAATTCTCGTTGGTGGAAATTTCACAAACTATAAATGAACTTCAGTAAGTAAAATCATTCGTTTTAATACTGATGGAACCAGAGATTCCACTTTTAGCATTTGAAGTTGATTCAATAATACTGTCCAGACTATAGCAATTCAAAATGATGGGAAAATTCTCATAGGTGGATTATTTACCTGATACGATTGAACACCAGTGAATAGAATTATTCGTTTAAATACTAATGGAGCTATAGACGCTTCTTTCACTATTTGAAGCTGATTCAATACTACTGTCCAGACTATAGCAATTCAAAATGATGGGAAAATTATTGTTGGTGGAAATTTCACAAACTATAAATGATCGTCAGCAAATTATATCGCACGTTTATATACTGATGGAAGTAATGATGCTCTCTTTAATACTTGAAGTCTATTTAATAATCCAATTACCACTATAATACTACAGAATGATGGGAAAGCTGTTGTTGGGTGATATTTTACAACTCAATGATCATCAGCAAAAAATAAAATTGTACGTATGAATATAGATGGAACAAGAGATTCTTCTTTCACTATTTGAATCTGATTTAGTGATTATGTTCAGACTATAGCAATTCAAAATGATGGAAAAATTATTATTGGAGGAAATTTTATAACATATAGTTGAACATCGGCGAACAAAATAACCTATGTATATCCTAACTGAAATAGAGATACTTCTTTTGATATATGAAGTGGATTTGATGCTACAATCAATGTCTTGGCTACACAAAATGATGGGAAAATTCTCGTAGGCGGAAGTTTTATAGCATATAAATGAAGTATCGTAAACAAATTTATCCGTCTAAATACTGATGGTACTAAAGATTCTTCTTTCAATATTTGAAATTGATTTAGTGATTATGTCCAGACTATAGCAATTCAAAATGATGGGAAAATTCTCGTCGGGGGTAATTTCACGACCTATAATTGAAATTCAGTAAGTAAAATCATTCGTCTCAATACTGATGGTACTAAAGATTCTTCTTTCAATATTTGAAGTTGATTTGATAATACTGTGGGTAGTATAAGCGTCCAAAACGATGGAAAAATAATTGCTGGTGGTGCTTTTACAAAGTATAAATGATCACCTATAAACAGATTAATTCGTCTTAATGCGGATGGAACTATTGATTCTTCTTTCACTATTTGAAGCTGATTCAATGATTATATCCAAACTATTTCACTACAAAATGATGGTAAGATTTTGGTCGGTGGATTATTTACTACCTATAACGGGTATACAGCAAATAGACTAATTCGCCTGAATAGTGATTGAACAAGAGATGATTCTTTTTTCGTTTGAAATTGATGTAATTCTGCTGTCCATAGTATAATGACTCAACCTGATGGAAAGATTTTGGTTGCAGGACTATTTACCACATATAGCTGATCAACAATAAAAAATAAAATTGTTCGTCTGACTACTGGTGGAGCTATAGACGTTTCCTTCAATATATGAAATTGATTTGACGCACCTGGAATCAATGCTTTGGCGATTCAAAGTGATGGGAAAATTATTGCTGGGTGATGATTCACTAAATATAATTGAACAACAGTAAATAAACTTATCCGTTTAAATACTGGCGGTTCTATAGATACTACCTTCAATATATGAACATGATTCAATGATTACGTCAATTCGTTGATAATAAAAAATGATGGGAAAATAATCGTAGGCGGACAATTCACTTCATATAACTGACTTTCCGCATGATATTTAGTATCTTTCTATTGAAATAGCGACCTTGTTATTCTTCCAAATTCCAACGATACCAATGTCGTATCCAATGAATTCACAAATAAATGATATATCAAAACGGGGGATAATTTAGTCTGATCCAAAGCCATTTCTTTGACACAAACTAATGGTAATATACCTGTAGCTTTGAATATAAAAAATGAAGATATCAAACTATCCCTCACAGCAAATACTCAGCTTAAGGAGGCTGATAGCACTAATAATTATAATGGTATAATATCTGTTCCTATAAACAAATCTGTAAATAGTGTGGCAGATGAACAAGTATTATCGGCATTTAAAGTTGGTAGTAGTTCCGAATCGATCAAACTCACATGATGAACAGCAAATTTATTGATCTCTGTACCTGGTAAATCTATATGAACAAAAATACAGGTATATTACTCAGAAGATAATGGTGTCACTTGGTATCCACAAACGACAACGAGTATTGTTAGTTATAATGGACAACCATATATATCATTTTGAACTAATCACTTTACTGATTTTGCTGTTACTCTTCCTGCCTGATGAGGTTCGGTTACTTGATCATTTGTTATCAATAATGATGCTATTTCTACAACTTCTTCTGGCGTAACCCTTAATATTTCTACTACTCCATCTGCAAATCAAATGAGATTTTCTAATGATAATTTGACACGAAGTAATCGGGAACCCTATGTAACTACTACAGTATGGATGCTTCCTTGAACGTATTGACACACAACAGTCTATGCTCAATTCGATATTGGTGGTGATGGAATAGCTGATATTCAAACTAATGATAGTATCAACTATACTGCGCCATGATGATGAGGTTCACATGGTAGTAATACCTGAAATCTTCGGTTACAAATTATTACCTCTTCTTGATCTTGTTCCTATGGTACTTCTCTCTATATCGGTTCTCATCCTTCTCAATTCGCTGCCTATGATATGACTGGATCCAATTTCTCTTCTTCTTTCTCTTGTATAGATACTGAAGGACTTTCTGGTTGGACTATGACTATGGAAGCTACTACTGATCTTTCTGATGGTGCTCAAACTATTTCCAAAGATAATGTCTCTCTTATTGCTTCTCCCAACTATGTAAGTGCTGGTGCTTGTATAACTGGTACCAATCAAGATTCTTGGGTAAGTATTGGTTCTACTCCTGGTACTATTCTTTGGAAGTTTAGTGGTCAATGAGATATCTGTACCATAACTAGTGATACCGTAAATTTAGCTGTCCATATCCCCGCTTCTCAGGCAGTTGGTCTCTATACAGGTACCCTTACTTTGAATATGCCGTTCTAAAATAACTTTATTACGTTTTTTAAATACTGTTCTTAAGAGCAATTAAGAACAGTGTTTTCTTTATGTTATTATTTTTTACAAATTACGAAATCATAGTTATAAAGCCAATTTTATAATCTTATATTGTAGGGTTTTAGGCACATACTATTATCCATGAAGATACGCATAATATGCATTACTACGGGATTTATATCTCTCCGACTCCTCTTTTCTTTCTTTGATTATAGCTGACTCAAATGCATTCAGTTCTATCTCTCTCCTTCTTGCAGAGTCTTTACTTTCAGCTATTCTTATTGATTGACGACCACCATTTTCTTTATCTCTTTGGAAAAAAGCACCTCTTTGATCTGATATTTTTATACTATCTAATTCTTCTTGATTCATAGAGATTCAAACGAGTTCATATTCCGATCATAAAAGGCTTCGTTTTGTAACGTAATAGTTATCATCAGCCTTTAGATATATACACACTTGATCGTTCTCCAGTAGATACCTATACATTCATGGATCTTTAAAATTAGATGCTCTAAGATAAATTCCTTTATTATCTAATTGATTGAGAAAATCTTTAAAAAAATACAATAATGTTTCTTTACCTATTCTAATATCTGGATATTGCATTTTAAATGTATTTAAAACAATCTCTGATTCGTTTTTATTAGATAATCTATCGATTATTTCTACACACTTTTGACGATGAGTGAATTTACCTCAAGACTCTAGAAGGGAGATTATATTAATGTTCTCAAAAATATGTTGTTGTATTTCATCTAGCGCTCAATCTATTTCATAAAATAAAGAATCTTGCTCATTCGAATTTCCCCTTGTTTGGTCTAAATATATTATATATGAATGAAGCGCTCATTGATAGGCTTCTTCATACTTTTTTACATCAATACCATATTTTGTCGAAAAATCTTTATTATTAAAATCACTCAACATTTGATTTAATAGTCAAAGACATGCTACTGGTTTCCTTTGTATCCTAGCATTATGATTTATCAAATAGTCTATAAACGTCCAGAATCTTTCAATATAATCAAGATCCTCCATAATTTCTATATCTTCGGGGGAATTTACATCTGAAGTATTAGATCTTTTGAATAAGCTTTTTATGGATTTGTTTATGGATAATATTTTTTTGCTATCAAAACACAAAGTATGATGTCTTTCAATGTGCTTCACGAAAAGGTTTATATTATTGTTCAATAAGTTTGAAGCTTCTTCAACCTTTTCTCCCTCCCATCAGCCTGAATATCATGCTTCAATCTTACTCATTATATCATCAACATCCAAAACATTAAGAGCAGTATCAATGTCTAGTGTTCTTTCTGTTATTTCTTTCTTTATATTTTCCAATACCATCGGAATAGATCCTATTGTTTCTCATAATTCAGAGACTACTTGTCCAATATATGCCATTAAACGATTCTCTAATTCTGAATCCTTATCCAAGAGAACAGTATTTCATGATGTAAGTTCATTCATTTTATACATAGACATAAATTAAAGGTATATTATAATTGTTTTAATTATTAGCCTATTATTGTCAATATTTATATTAATTAATGTTCTTTTAAAGCTCGTGTTTGGTGCATAAAATTAGAAAAATAAAGCTTAATCATACATTATCACTAAAAAAAACTTTCTTAATCTCAATCAAAAGCTCTATTATTGTGTTGTAACTACTTCCCTTTATCATCCTAAATCATGGCTCTTAAACCAGACTCTACAATTCTGTATTGTGGATTTATTTATATTTATTGTTATTCATATGTATAATATTTGACAAATATTTTTTTCTATATATAATCATTATTAAGTAAACATGTTTTTATAATTTGTAATTAAAACAATGAAAAGACGTATATTAAAAACACTTACACTTTTTATGATTATCATGAGTGTTGCTCCTTATGCCGGCGTATTTGCCAATCAAGCAAATATAGATTCTAGTTTTAATACAGGAGTACCGACATGATTTAATGGTTCAATCTATTCTTTGACTACTCAAAACAATGGAAAAATTATCGTCGGGGGTGATTTTACAACATATAAATGAACAGTAGCCAATGATATTACTCGTCTCAATGCTGATTGATCCAAAGACCCTTCCTTCAATATATGAAGCTGATTTGATAATTATGTTTCGATTGTGAGTGTGCAGAATAATGGAAAAATTATCGTCGGGGGAAATTTTACAACATATAACTGAGTCACTGCAAACCATATTATCCGCCTCAATACTGATTGATCTAGAGATTCTTCTTTCAATATTTGAGATTGATTTGATAATTGAGTTCTAAGTATAAAAATACAAAATGATGGAAAGATATTAGTAGGTTGAATTTTTACTTCATATAATTGAACACCAACCAATTATATTGTCCGTCTCAATGCTGATTGATCTAGAGATTCTTCTTTCAATATTTGAGATTGATTTGATACCTCTGTTAATAGTATTGCTGTACAAAATAATGGAAAGATATTAGTAGGTTGAGTTTTTACTTCATATAATTGAGCTACTGCAAACCATATTATACGTCTCAATACTGATTGATCCAGAGATTCTTCTTTCGATATCTGAGGATGATTTGATAATTATGTACAAAGTATATGAATACAAAATGATGGAAAAATTATTGTTGGATGATTATTTCAATCATATAGTGGCCCTGGACAATGATATTGTGGAGATCCTCAATACACAAACCAAGCAAGCTGTGAAAATGAGCACGTATGTAGTGATGGCGTTTCTTTGGACCAAGCCAGTTGTGAAAAATATGTATGTAGTGATGGTAGTTCTTTAGATCAGACAAGTTGTGAAAATGAGGGATATTCTTGGTATCAAAACTGAACATGGGATAGAATTAATACTTGGAATAATTTTTCATCAGTAAATGGTATTATTCGTCTTAATACTGATTGATCTGTAGATACCTCTTTTATTATCTGAGATTGATTTCATAACGATTGACCCGATACTATTATCAATGCAATAGGGATACAAAATAATGGTAAGATACTATTGGGGGGAAGTTTTACTTCATATAACTGAGTCACCGCAAACCATATTATATGTCTCAATGCTGATTGATCTAGAGACTCTTCCTTCAACATCTGAGATTGATTTAATAATAGTGTATCGAGTTTAATCATCAAAAACGATGGAAAAATTCTCGTTGGTGGATGATTTTCTACCTATAAATGATTGGGAACAAATGCTATTGCTCGTTTGAATGGTAATTGATCTAGAGATTCTTCTTTCGATATCTGAAATTGACTTAATAGTTTTGTTCAAAGTATAGGAATACAAAATGATGGGAAAATACTTATCGGTGGAGGTTTTAGCTCATATAATTGAATATTAACAAATAGACTTATTCGTCTAAATGCTAACTGAGTGACAGATTCTTCTTTCATCATCTGAAGCTGATTTAATGAGTCTATTTCTGATATAGGCATACAGAGTAATGGGAAAATACTTATCGGTGGAGGTTTTAGCTCATATAATTGAATACCGACCAGTTATATTGTTCGTCTCAATAGTGATTGATCTAGAGATTCTTCTTTCAATATATGAAGTTGATTTGATAACTCTGTAGAAAGTATAGGAATACAAAGTGATGGAAAAATTATTGTGGGAGGTACTTTTTATTCATATAATTGAGTGCAGGCGAATTATATTATACGTCTCAATACTGATTGATCCAGAGATTCTTCCTTTAATATATGAAGTTGATTTGATAACTCTGTAGAAAGTATAGGAATACAAAGTGATGGAAAAATTATATTATGAGGTCGGTTTGATACATATAATTGAGTTCAAGCAAATCGCATTATACGTCTCAATACTGATTGATCTAGAGACGATTCTTTCAATTCACCAATTTCTTTGTATCAGGGTATCAGTAATATAACACTACAAAATGATGGCAAGATTTTGATTGGTGGCGGAGCATCGATTGGCGTTATACGTCTCAATACTGATTGATCCAGAGATTCTTCCTTTAATATATGAAGTTGATTTGGTATTTATGTTACTAGTATTGCTGTACAAAATAATGGGAAAATCTTGGTTGGTGGAGGGTTATGATTGAATAGTATTATCCGTCTCAATGCTGATTGATCCAAAGACCCTTCATTTAACATCTGAGATTGATTTAATAATCCTGTAGAAACTATGGCAATACAAAACAATGGAAAAATTATCGTCGGGGGTGATTTTACTTCATTTAACTGAGTTCCTGCTTGATATCTCACATCCCTTTATGGAGATAGTAATATTGTTATTCTTCCCAATTCTACTAATACAACTACAGTAAATGATGAATTTACCAGTAAATGATATACTCAATCAAATGGTGATTTTATTTGATCTACTGCTATTTCTTTAATAGATACTAATGGTAGTATACCTAAATCATTAAGTATAAAAAATGATGACATTACCCTAGCCATACCAGCAGATACTCAATTCAAAAAAGCAGATAATGTGACTAATTATTCTGGTATTATATCAGCACCATCATCAAAAGCTATAAGCAGTGTAAATGATGAACAAGTATTATCAGCATTTAAAGTTGGTAGTAGTTCTGAATCAGTTAAATTAGTTTGATGAGAAGCAACGTTGTTAGCGCCAGCTCCTGGAGAAACCATATGAGATACTGTACAAATATATTACTCCGATGATAATGGCGTGACTCGATATCCTCAATCAGTAGCTACGGTTATAAATTATAATTGACAACCCTATACACAATTTACCACGAACCACTTTACTGATTTTGCTGTTACTCTTCCACCAATACAGTGATGATGATCATTTACGTGAAGTTTTGTTATCAATAATGATGCTGTTTCTACAACTTCTTCTGGCGTAACCCTTTACATTTCTACTACTCCATCTGCAAATCAAATGAGATTTTCTAATGATAATTTGACACGAAGTAATCGGGAACCCTATGTAACTACTACAGTATGGATGCTTCCTTGAACGTATTGACCCACAACTGTTTATGCTCAATTCGATATTGATGGTGATTGAACTGGCGACATTACTACTAATGACAGTATCAACTATACTGCGCCATGATGATGAGGTTCACATGGTAGTAGCACCTGAAATCTTCGGTTACAAATTATTACCTCTTCTTGATCTTGTTCCTATGGTACTTCTCTCTATATCGGTTCTCATCAGTCTCAATATACTGCCTATGATATGACTGGTTCCAACTTTTCTTCTTCTTTCTCTTGTATAGATACCGAATGACTCTCTGATTGGACTATGACTATGCAAGCTACTACCGATCTTTCTGATGGTGCTCAAACTATTTCCAAAGATAATGTCTCTCTTATTGCTTCTCCCAACTATGTAAGTGCTGGTGCTTGTACAACTGGTACCAATCAAGATTCTTGGATAAGTATCGGTTCTACTCCTGGTACTATTCTTTGGAAGTTTAGTGGTCAATGAGATATCTGTACCATAACTAGTGATACCGTAAATTTAGCTGTCCATATCCCCGCTTCTCAGGCAGTTGGTCTCTATACAGGTACCCTTACTTTGAATATGCCATTCTAAAATAACTTTATTACGTTTTTAATACATTATTTTTAATAGCCATTAAGAATAATGTATTTTTTTGTTATTGTTTTTCATAAGTACCACTAATGAGTTTATTAGTTATAAAACTAAATCCCCAATGACATATCATATATCTTTTAAATATATCTAAATGTCAACCAAAAAATAAGAAAAAACCAGAATAAAAATTGATAAAAAACCTAGTTAGGATTATACTTAGACAGCATTTATATTCCTTAAATAAGGAAATGCGCATATGTAAATCTTTTTTTATCAAAGTAATTACATCACAATATTTACCAGTATTGGGAATATTTTTGTTTGCTATTTTTTATTTCGCTATTAATGTTTTTGCGTATACAATACCTCAAATAACAAATATAAATTTTTCACCTAATTTAAATATTTCTCGTTTCGCTGATTATAATATAAATGTACTTACCTCAGGTACTTTTATTTCTGGTAGCATAGATCTCACTCGTATAAATGGTGATTGAGGTAGCTGTAAACAATACTATGCTTCTGGTACATGTTTTTCTAGCGGTATTTCCACATACCCTTTGACCTACATAGGCAACAATATTCGACAAGAAACATGAGTAAGGCCCGATGATTTATATCCACAAATATTCTTTGCACCCAATGAAATGGCATGGAATAATACACATTTAAGCAATACCATAAGTTTGAATAATTATGAAATATTACACTTACAAAATCCTTTCACCATGGAGAGTGGTATGAGTTTTTTTATAGAACTTAACGTAGCACCAGTATCTACAGGGAATTCTTTGGATCTCAATGTATATCTTGTACAAAAGAATAAAACAATATCTTTTTTCCAAAACAATTGGTTAAATAATACTTGAGCAGAGCTCATTACCTCATTTTCTAGAACCGCTACAAGCAATCATACACATACAGTAAATTCATCTCATTACCTAGTGACACTAATAGCAAATGCAGATTGAACGATATGAACAAAGCATCTCAATCTTAATAATGATTTTCGGATTGTCTTATCATCCAATACAACTCCTAGTAGAGGTCGATATCTGAACTATTTACCATCTCCTCTGTGTGAAAATACCAATTGACGATATTTATGAAACCCCACATGACGAAGTACTGTATCTCAATCATGATGCCCTGATGCCCATGTACATGTAGCAAGAACATTTACAAGATTAGACTGAACAAATATACTTTCTACTATGACCTACCAAATATCTTGAGTTAATTATCAGACACTTTCAAGCGGTAATTTCTATTTTTCAAATTTACCGAATATGGCGCCTAACTCAACGTCTTTTCTTACACCTAGCTGATTGTATACTTGAGATATACATATTTCTTGGAATCCTAGCACAGATCCAAATAATGATGCACTTACCTATAATTTATATCTTTTGAATTCTACCTGAGATATTATACAAACATTGATTACTTGAACGTCTGATACATGATATGTAGTAAATAAAGGTACTATAAGTAATTGAACATATGGCCTTAAATGAGAAGTATGTGATACAAGTAATTTATGTACTGCATTTTATTTGAATGATAATTTTGTAATTTCTAAATTTCCAACACGAAATAATAGCAATTTTATAAATGATTCTTTTTGGAGGCGATGACCTACTAGCAACGAAATCAAAGAAGCAATATTTGGCAATGCTAGTAACAATAGAACTGCTTATACCCAATGACGAACTTCAAATCCTTGTAGTACATGAACTATTTCCATTGTAAATATACAAAACTATGCAGTAAGTGGAATGAATAGTTTACCCCATTCCCTAACTGGGAATACCATATATGTATTAAACTCTTGATCGTATATTACTACTGGTCAAATAAACTATCTTTGAAATTGTATTGCAGTAATAGGAAAGTGAACAGTAAAGTTTTATAGTAGTGTAGTATTAAATTCGTGAACTGACACATCAATATTTAAATCGTATAATAGACAGAATATTATACTATCGAATTTAAGTACCGACTGATTGTGAGATTGATTAGGCAATTATCGCAGTGATGGTAGTTTTGCCTCTGGAAATTCCTATTGAGTATATTTTTACACTACAAAGAATAGTAGTATAAATAGAATTACGTCATTTAATAATAAACAGTGAATAGAATTAGATATGAATGAAAATACAGTAATTACGAATAATATCATATATAATAATTGAATTTATGGTATTTATATATACGCTAGTATTATTCCAAATTATGTTATTAATACCCAGATTTTTGATAATAATAATGTATGATTGGCAACCAAAAACTGTACTGGTCAAATATTTAACAATCTCCAAGTATACAATAATAAGTGACGATGAATAAATCGAGATAATTCAAAAAATAGTAGTCTATCAAATTCAATGATCTACAATAATTATACTAACTGAATGTATTTCCAAAATAATTCATCAAACAATATTATTAACAATTCGTGGTTTTACAATAATGGTTCTACTTGAGTATATATATTTAGTTGAATAGGAAATAAATATTATGGAACTATTAAATTGTTTAATAATGCAAGTAGTGTAAGTGCTAACACCTTAGTTTGATGAATACTTGCATGATCTTCTGGCGATACTCTAGTATCATGATTATGACGAACTGATGGTATGGTAGATACTTGATGAACTATCGGATATTCCTATATAACTAATCCAAGAACCAATGATGGAAGAGATTTGATTTCTTGATCTAATCGATCATCAACTAACAGATCAAATAAAACTTGGACAGAAATAGAATTTGTGAGCTTTACTTACGGTACTTGATTATTGAAACAAGTAAGCTCTGTAAGTTATGGGACATCTAACTATCTCGTATCAAATTTATATTATGATAGCAATAAATATATTGCACAAATAGACTTTAGCAATACTAATCCTGATTGGTTTTCATTTATTAATATCACTTGAGCTTCTTTAAATCAAATCTATACTTCAAATATTATCACGCTTACTGGAATGGATGTTTGAACGTTTAATTATGTAACACTTACCTGACGAGGAAGTATTATAAAAAATTGAACTAATATAGGACAATCATGAACCGGAAGTAATGGTGATCAATTCTCTATACAAATAACCTCTAGTAACAACTATTACTATCTGAGATCTGGAAGTCTTGCCATAGGGACAACTATCGCGGATTTTACTGTTACTACCATGGAACAAATCACAAATTATATCCCTAATCAATTCTCTTTCTCTCCTATTATTTGAGCTACGGTAAATACACTCTATACCTCTAATATTGTTTCCCTTACTTGAATGTCGCTTGGTGTTGCTACTGGTGTTTCTGTGAACGCTTGATATCTCTTGAAAAATTGAGTCAATATCGGCCAGTCTTGAACCGGTGGGAATACCGATCAATTCATTCTCGCACTTACTTCTAGTAATTCTTATTCTACTCTCGTAAGTGCCACTATGTCTATCGCTGGTGTAACTGGTGCATTCTCTATCTCCACTCAAACTGCTAACTATATCCCTAATCAATTCTCTTTTTCTCCTATTATTTGAGCTACGGTAAATACCCTTTATACCTCTAATATTGTTTCCCTTACTTGAATGTCGCCTGGTGTTGCTACTGGTGTTTCTGTGAACGCTTGATATCTCTTGAAAAATTGAGTCAATATCGGCCAGTCTTGAACCGGTGGGAATACCGATCAATTCATTCTCGCACTTACTTCTAGTAATTCTTAT
>Ga0194052_1001353_pt1 | contig 14283 bp, 13 predicted proteins | sample SepL226m_MetaG_FD_160117 | JGI IMG/M metagenome (GOLD analysis project Ga0194052, IMG submission 160117) | Anoxic zone freshwater microbial communities from boreal shield lake in IISD Experimental Lakes Area, Ontario, Canada - Sep2016-L227-6m | ecosystem: Environmental > Aquatic > Freshwater >... | reverse complement strand
AAAAAATACTATGACTGACATAAGACACCCATGACGATATTTGCAACAAGAATTGCTTCATAGAGGACGAACACAAAAGGATTTCGCCTATCTTTTGGGAAAAAAAGGAAGCGAAGTAAATGAGCTTATCAAAGGTAAGAGAAATATAACCGTCCAACGAGACATATTATTATCTAAACTTTTTGATGATCCAGAAAAAAAATGGATTCACTTGCAAGTAGAATATGACTACCAAAAATCTAGAAGTCTCGTGGAAGAACAAAAAATTCAAGAACTCCTTTCAAGGAAACACGACCATGTTCAGGTCCAAATGCCATGAGAAATCCAGCTTCCTACTACCTCAAAAAAACAGGAATTCCTTCCAGAAGAACAAGAGTCGAAAGAAGTTCAGCCTGAGACAAAAAACACTCCAGAAAATTCCAATCCAGCTTCAGACATTCATAAAAAACATGAAATCTTCAAGAATTTTTAGGGAAGGGAAAATGGAATTAGGAATCGGGAATTAGTTTATTGGGAATTGGTAATCGGGTTAGAGTCTAAGCAGGGCAGATAATTACATAACATAGACGTTTGATAAACGCCCCTACGCCATTTATAATTCCTCTTTTCCTCTCTTTTTCCTCTTTTCTGCAATCTTAGTCAATATTTAATACATCTTCATCTAAAGAGCACACTACTTCCCCTTGAAAGCCCCCTACCAAATAGATAGAATATCTGCTCATTGAAAATATTTATCAATATCGACACATATGATACCGACAGGATCTGTCTCCAAAGAGAAGAAAATTACTATCGCTATGGCATGATGATGAACATGAGGACATGTTTTTCCTATAAAAAGTTTAATAGATTTTTTAGAAAAAAGACCAACATATGCCAAAAGAATCCAGAATATATATTGGTTTGGTTCTAGTGATAGTCTAGAAGAACATATTTGCCAATGACTCAAACCCTCTATTCCCCTAAAATTTATCCCTATTTTTTCTGGAAAATATCGTAGGGAAACCAAGCGATCATCGAGAGTTAAAAATGTTCGTGATGTTTTTTTCTTTATAGCTGGATTTTTTCAGGCGATATTCTGGTTGCTAAGATATAATATAGATGTTGTCTTTTGTAAATGATGATTTGTCGCCTTACCCCTTGTAGTAGCCGCAGGACTCCTCCACAAACAGATTATTGTCCACGAATCAGATACACATCCTGGTTTGGTAAATAAGATAGCGAGTCGTTTTTCTCATAAGGTTTTTACAGGTTTTGATAAAGTATTGCCCAATAGTACAACAATTGGACAAATTATTTCAGATGATATTATTACAGAAGATAAAGAACTCCTTCATCCACAAAAAAAATCTCTTTTTGAATCATGATCTCCCTCTAAGAAGCCAAAAGTATTGGTTGTTGGTGGGTCTCAAGGATCTCGTGGCTTGTACACTACCATGCTTGATATCTTTACTCAACATCCAGAAGTAGCAGGAGGCTTTGAATTTTACCTGATCCTATGATGGCTCAATCAAGAGATGTCGACAAGTTTTGCCAAATTCTCCAATGTCCATATCAAGGGGTTTGTCACTCAGCAAGAAATGGGAATGCTGTACAATCTTTGTGATATTGCCATTACTCGTGGAGGAACAACTTCACTCGCAGAACAGAAATTATTTGATATAAAACAAATTATTATCCCTATTCCTCGAACTCATGATCAATACGATAATGCACAATGGTATGTTGATCACCATCAAGATATTATGATCAATCAAAGAGATAAAGGATTTGACATCAATATTATCAACGCACTTATCAAATTAAGAACTTTCCAGAAAAAACCACAGAAAAAAGAAAAGCAATTATTAGTAGCGCAGGCAAAGGATGCTATCTGGAAATCAATTTTTAGTAGTATAAAGTAGTAAGTATAAAGTAGTAAGTACTTATGTCTTGATACTTATGTCTTATATCTCAATAGACTCTGTCTTACAATTGTCTATTTTTTTCTATTTTTTCATGTGTACAATCCCCCGCGATCTGCGCAGATCGATTTTATTTCTCATGATAGGAGGATGGGTATACGTGTTGTATATTGACTACGAGTAGTCATTGGATTTTGTATTGTAGGAACAGTGGTTGCTGAGTTGGATATCCTACAAGGGCCCGCACAGCAAAGCGGAAGTCTGCAAGAAATTGTTTCAGATGTTCTCTTAGAGACATCAGTAAGTGGACAGAACTCGACATCGGAGACGTCTTCTTGAATTGAGAGTATTACATCATGAGAAGCTATTTTTTCGGATTTGCTGACTTTACAAGAGCAAGTGAATACATGAATTACTCAACTCCCCTCTTTGAAAATATCTGAAGTCTTTTTTGATGGAAGTGATGAATGGATAGAGGTGACTAACCATTGAGGAGAATCCTTTTCGGGAAGTTTTGTCTTGTCTGGAAATGGGGTCCACGCAAGTGTGACAGGATTTTGGACGGGGCAAGAAGTAGGTATTATTACCAGAAATACAAGAACATATTCCTACATACTAGACGCTTCCTCTATAAAGAATTCAATAGCGATGTTACTTACAGACACGAAGGCTATTTCTTTGGAAATATGGTATCAAAATCAGCTTCTAGATAGCTTCTTTGTCGATACAGGCACCGTGCTTCATTACAACGATAAAAATACCTCATTAGAAAGAAATCTAGATGATTGATCTATTACCGGCACAAGTCTTTCAAGGACGAGAAACGTTATTTCTGGATATCTTGCGAATCCATGACATTACATTACTCAGGAAGCATTGCAACCACCACCACAAGAGACGGGGCTGTATCTCTCTGGACATCTTTCTAGTACATGGCGTATTACAGAGGTATATGCTGATCCTGATTCCTGGATAGAATTGACAAATATTGGGGTGTCTCCCTTTTCTGGGATAGTGACTATCAGTGGTTTCTCTACGGCAAACGTACATTTACCCGTTCATTTACTCCATGGACAAAGCAAGGTGTTTGTACAACAGGGGAGTCAAATACAAGATACAGGAGTCATTGCGATATCGTGAATTGCTTGGCAACACGATCCAAACAAAGGACTTCATATTCAGGCATTTGACGAGTCCTGAGGGCAAGATGACTTCATTATAGATGAATGGTACATAAAAAAATATAGGGACTATAACATCTCATTTGAAAAAGTGGGGGAGGGCAATACCTGGATTACCACCAAGACGACGCTTGATAGACGTTTTAATAATCGTGTATGATTTGTGGTTAATCCAGGGAAAATATATACTACAGGGGAAAACTTAGAGCATATTGATCTCCCTCCCTCAATAATGACAGGAGATGTTGGAGATATTCCTATTGATTGTCAATCCTTGTCTACTGATGAGAGTGTACAGATATCAGAGCTATTTTTCGGTAATGATGCATATCGTTCTTTCATCGAAATAGAAGTGAATGATGACATAGATCTCTCGAACATCGTTCTTTCCTGATCCTTACTTGAGGAAGAAATTTGACGGACAATAGCTGATGATATTCCTTTATGAGAGAAAAATACAACACGACTTATTTCATCAGATGAAGACTGGTATAATAAAGGATTAGACGCTCTTGATAACCCTAGGTTATCAATAAAAAAAACACCAGGTCGGCTTGGTCTTTACGTCATAAGTGGACAAAATAGACAACTTATGGACATTGTCTATAGCCCCTGAGGAAATACAGGTCAGTCCTTATATTATGGTGGAAAAACTCAATCTTGCGGAAGGATTTTTGATGAAACAGGGGCCTTTTCTCCGGGTTTCAAAAAGAAATTTTTGGACTATTTTGCAGTCTCGACCTCACCAAAAATTGAATACATCGAAGTAGGAAGAGCGGTTGCCTGATCCTGTCCATTACTTCCACAAGAAGAAGTCTTGCCTCAAGTAGTTACAGGAATACAGCTAACAAGCCTCTCTGGACAATGGCAAATCCCTCAGATAGATATTCTGTCGATAGACTATGACCCTCCAGGAAATGATACCAATCAAGAAAAGATAGAACTTCTTCTCCATACAGGAAGTGTTTTACAGGAGGTATTTTTGGGGCGTAAAGATCGATATCTCAAGATAAATACTACAAAAAAATATCTCACAGGGACCTTATTTCCAGAGAGTCCAAAGACCTTGCAAGGAACATTTGGATTTCCAAATTCGAGCAAAACAGGACAGGCAATTAGTGTTCAACTTCGATATTTGACCGCTATGATCGCTCAATATTCCTATCTTCCTAAAGTGCCTGCCAAAACCCCCTCTATCAAAATAAAGACAGGAGAAGTAATGGATGATGTCCAGTTAGTACAAGTAATAGACGGAGATACTATCAAAATAGCCTATCAGGGGAAAGAGCAAAATGTGAGATTTTTGTGAATAGATGCTCCAGAGATTAGTCTCCTCAGGACAAAGAAAAAAGGCTGCTTCGCGGATGAAGCAAGAGTGTATTTGACTTCACTGCTTCAAGGAAAGCGCCTTCGTCTCACCTTTGACCCAAGCCAAGCAAAGACAGATGCCTACAAAAGACGATTAGTCTATGTCTATGCAGATGATCTTCTGACAAACGAAGAAATGCTCTCGCAATGATATGCTAAAGAATATACCTTCAAAACACCCTATCAACAAAGAGACGTCTTTCTCTCTGCCCAACAAGAAGCACAAACAGAGCAAAGATGACTATGGAATCCTTCTCTCTGTCCAGAAAATGTCTTAGGTACAGGCAAGAAAGAATCCACAGGAGAGCTCCAAAACCATCTCATACAAGGAAATATTTTAGCACTTCTTCCCAATCCCAAAGGCAAAGACACCAAAGAAGGAATCCGTCTAATCATCCATTCCCTAGATACAGGATCCATCGAAATATCTGGTATCTATCTCAATATCAAAGAGAAAAAGAAAAAACTTCCTTCAGTAATAGGAGATCAAGAAACCTTGCTTACAGGAAGTTTTACCTTACCAAATACGGCTACTTGTATAGATTTAGGTTATCAAGATCAGACACTAGATACGCTGTGTTATGGAAAACCCAAAGAAGACAAACGATATTCTTCTGAGGGAGAAGAAGCAACCCAGCTTTCTGATCAGGAACAAAACCTTCTCAACGCTCTAAAATTAGTCAAGCAAGGAAATCAGCTTTGTATGTTTTACAAAGACCTCCAAATAGGATGCAAAACAGTCCCAAGTGGGAAAACTGCCACTAAAACGAAACGAGAAAATAAATTGTACGAGGGTTTTATCACTATAGTAGATACCTATCTCAAAGAAAATTGGACAGAACTCTATTATACTCCTCAACTACAGACATTTTTTTCTCTCTTTCGTGCAGCAAAAAAAGACATCAGTAAAGGCCAACAAGAGATAGCAAGCTCACACGGGAATGTCCAAGTGTATGACATAAGCCAGCAGCTTCTCCTACTTCAGACCTATTCTCTTGTCTATCGAGCAAAAGTCTCTGCCCAAATAGGCACATCATTTGGAACAGGGAACGAATAATTTTTTTATCTTCTTCTTTATATTATCATGAAATTTGAAACTATAGAAAACATCATCGTTTGGCAAAAAGCAAAAACGCTTACCTTAGAAATGTACGAAATACTCAAGGACAAACAAAACGAACGCTTAGCAAAAGAACTCATTAAAAAGGGTATATTCATAATGAACACCATCGCTGAAGGCTATGAAAAAACAGGTAAAAAGGAGCTGATTGAAAGTTTATATACAGCAAAACGAGCCTGTGGTCCTTGTAGATCTCTTCTTCATTTGGCATTAGATGCCGGCCTTTTGGAAATAGCTCAACATCATAGACTGATAGACGCTTCTATGGACGTCACCAAATTGCTCGCAGGATTTATCAAAAAATTGAAAGAAGTATCCAAGGAAGTTGAAAATAGTTAATAGTTTATAGTGAATAGTTAATAGTGTTGAGGTCTTTTGTATAAAAAATCCTTCGCTTTTCACTGTTAGTTCTTAACTGTTAGTTAAAAGACCCATTTGCTCTTGATATCTGTAGTGAGGTAAATAAAACACGAAAGAAAACTTTACTTCACTACGGCAGAGCATGGACGCATATCTGAGAGGCTATTATGGATATAAGAATTTCGGCGATGAAATGTTATTTTTTGGAGTAATTAAACATATTATAGAGAGTTATCACATAGATAAACTGTACGTAGAGGTAGAAGATGAAAACTGGATGCATCAACGGATGACGAAAAATGCAGAGTTTTGTCTTGAAAATGCACGTTTTTATACGGCGAAGATTTATTTTGTAGAAAACGCTCCTCAGAAACGTAAATGGATGCACTATATAAAGATCGCCTTAGGAAAAACTCCATACAAAAAAATGTATAAATTTTTTGGAGGTGGCGAAGTGCTGACAGATGAGAGAAAGTCTCCTCATGATGGACGAAACATCCTCCTTCTGTTTGGACTAAATATTAGAAAGAGAGCATTTACCTTACTTGGAGGTATTGCACCACCTAGGAAAGTGAGAACTCATTTTTTATATCGTTTATTGCTGCCAAGAGCGACTTCACTCATTTTGAGAGATTCAGCTTCTTGCGAGCTCGTACAAAAATACAATCCCAAAGCGACACTTCACGAAGATTTTGCACTCTCTATCATTAGAAAATGACAAAAAACCTGTAGCCAAGAAAAAGTATTAGAGAAAAAGAATCCCTATATTTTGATCAATATTAATCAACAAGAACTGACTGAGCAAAACATTGAAGAGATCCAAAATTTTTGTCAAAAATATCCACTCCATGAAAGATATTTTTTCCCTTGTGATCAAAAAGATGATACTAAGTGTTATACAAGACTCAAAAAACACATTCCAGATCTCCTCCATTATGATCGAACACAACACCATCTCCAAACGACCTTAAGTTTATTTAAACATGCAGATGCTGGGATAGGCTGCAGATTACATTTTCTTCTTCCTTTGCAAACCTATGGAAAACCATTACAGGCAATTCCCTATGCCCACAAAATCAAAAGTATTATAAAATAGTTTTCCATTGTACACCCCGGAGTGGATTGTCCTCACCCCGTCCCTCTCCTTCAGAGAGGGCGTCTTGGCTCGTGAGGAAAACTTTCCCACCCGGGTGCTTATTTTAAAATTTCCATCTAACAATGTTTGTTATATTTTTTTCGCTACTCGTGGCGGTGATGACCTTACGAGAAAATCGGCAACTAACGGTTATAATAGGAAGCATTTTAGCTATGATATATCTTGTATATATCTATTTTTTTCAGACAAAAGATAAAAAGAAACTCTTTATTACCGCAATTTGGATGATCGTCATCATAGGAGCGGCAATAGGCTCATGGATCAGATACGACCAATCAGTCCAATCTCCGCTCCTCAATAGTCATTTCATTGGCACAGGAGTCATTGAAGATACCTATAAACAAGGGAAATATATTTTCACTACTGCACAATGACGCTACATCCTGACAAGCACTAAAAGTTATACTATCCAAGATGAACTCCTGATCATGGGTAGCTTTTCTTCTGGACTCATGAAGACAAATGAAACAAGAGAATTTCTCGATTTTGATTATCCTAAGCGATTGAAAATGAAAGGACTCAACGGTCTTATTTACGAAAAATATAGTCAAGCAATAACAAGTCCAAGCATCTACCAGCAAACAATCTCTAGTCGAATAGCCCAACTTAAGTCATTTATTCAGCAAAAAACCCTTAGCCTCTACGGCAAAAACCATATTGCAGGCTTGGTTTTAGGAATGTTGATCGGAGATAGATCTGAGATTCCAGAGGACGCCTATCAAATGTATATTGATTCAGGATTGGTCCATCTGATCGCGGTAAGTGGAGGAAATGTAGTCATGCTCACCTTATTTATTTCTGCTTTATTTTTTTTCATTCCTTTTTATCTAAGAACGGGCCTGATAATTCTTACAATTATTTTTTATGGGATATTGTGTGGGGGAGATTCAAGTGTTGTGCGTGCAGTACTTATGGGAAGCTTATCATTGTTCGCCCTGTTTCGAGGGAAAGAAATCCCGATCCGACGTTTACTATCAGGAGTATTTGTGATAATGTTGCTCATAAACCCATATTATCTTGTCTATGACGTAGGCTTTCTCATGAGCTTTGCTGCAGTCATAGGGACAGTACGGAGTGGACAACGAACATTCCAAAAGGACAAGGAAGATCTCGACCCAACAAACTCTCCCTCTCAGTCAAAAAAACTTCTAAAAAAAGGCTCTTTCTACATACGAAAAAATTATATCCAGGCAAGTATAGGAGCCAGCGTAGGCGTCTTTCCAGTATTGATGTTCTTTATGGAGAAAATGAATTTTTTGTCTCTTCTAGGCAATCTTTTGGTCCTTCCTATTGTCCCCTTTGTAATGATCTACGGAGGCATTTCGCTGATCGCATATCATCTGACCGGCTGGTGACGAATACCGCAGATAGAAAGTGTTTTGGTGGAGTATATATATAAGGTAGCAGAATATACCTCTCAGTGGGGCGTGTTTTTGATCGTCCAGGGTTGGGTAAAGTGGGTAGTCTTGCTAGGAGGAATTTGCATTTTGATAGGATGGAGAGCTAGGAAATAGTTTTTTTATTTGCAGTTTACGTCCGGATAGAATTTAAATCCTCCACCACTGCCTGCCCCGCAGAATTGCGGTGGTCGTGGTTCCTCCCGCAGTATTTGCGGGACAGGCTCTCCTTCAGGGAAGGAGGACATCAATGTATAAGACTGATATCTCCTTTTTCCAACGGGAAGGAGAACATAATCTATAATTTGTCTCCCTTTGTAAAGGGAGAGGTCCGACAGGACAGAGGGATTTAACTTGATAATATAAAGCATAATCACATTTTACATATAAAAGATGAATTATGATCTTCTATTATAATCCATACAATAAAAAATACGCTCAACAAAATAGAAATCAATATAGAATGACGGAAGAAGAAGGAAAAGTACGAAATTTAATACTAAGAAAAGACGGAACTTGATATAGATTCTTGAGACAAAAACCTATAGGAAATTATATCCTAGATTTTTATTGCCATAAATTAAAGCTTGGAATTGAGATTGATGATTGTAGTCATGAGCGAAAACGAGATGAAGATATGATAAGAACTAATTATCTCAATAAGTTGGGAATTAAGATTATTAGATATACAAACAATCAAGTAACATACCAGTTAGAGGGCGTTATTATAGATATTCAATGAGAAATAAATGATAGAGAAAGAGAATTAAGACAATAAAATCCCTGCTTGTTGGTAGGCAGGTATAGGAATTTTATTTATTTGCAACTCACACCCGGGAGGAAATTTCTCCCGGGTGTATATTGAATAACTATCTGACCATCTTTTCACAAGAACGCAAGAAGAAAAAATAGCTATTTTTTGTATAGATATAATAGGTAATAAGCCAATAGTAATTAAATATAGTCAGTATAAGACAAAATTTCCTCCCTAAATGTTGTCACAAAATAGACACTGGGTCGTATAGCACACTAGATGGATGTGGACATTACCATAGGGATACACAAGGCACAGATGAGGAGATGATAAAAGATCTGTTTCTCTTTGTCTATTAGACGGTTTTACATAATGTCTAAATTGTCTACTTTTGTCTTGCAAATGATGTCCAGATTGGTATTGTCAAACGGAAGTTACTGTGTGGAGACACAGAACGAATGTTTGTAGACATCCGTAAAGCCTCGCCCCCATGGACTTTTCCATGGATAAGACCCTCTCCTTCAGAGAGGGAAAAATTCTTCAAAAAGCCACCGTTCTTTTTCTTTGAGAGGAAGGACACAGGAATGATGGAGAATTATCTCTGCAAAGAGTAGGGTAGGCGTGCAATATATCTTTGGATTTGTATGGAAATACATTTCTGGGATATGCTTTTTACATTTTACTTTATATGTACACATGATGAATTTAAAGAAATTGTTCGCAAGCGTAGCATCAGTAATGATTCTCGCTTCAACACTTCCTACTACAGTACTTGGTGCTGCTAGTTATAGTGGAGAATTGCAAGGTGCGTATGATTATGCCTACGGAATAGGTATAACTACAAAATCTTCAATAGATCAAGCTAATATGCTAGGAACTCTCAAGAGAGTTGATATGGCAAAAATGATGGCTAATTATGCAGTAGAAGTATTGGGAAAGACTCCTGACACTTCAAAGGCATGTGCTTTCAATGATGTTTCTAAGGAAACTTCTGAAATGAACAGTTACATGGTGAAGGCTTGCCAATTGGGTCTAATGGGTGTAGACGCAAATGGTGCAGCTAACGCTAGTTTCAATCCTCAAGGAATTGTAACTAGAGCACAATTTGGAACAGTTCTTTCTAGAGCTCTTTATGGTACAGCAAACGAAGGAGGAACTCCTTACTATGCTGGACACTTATCAGCTTTGAAAGATGCAGGTATCATGACAAACATCTCTAATCCAAATCAATTGGAAATCAGAGGGTATGTTATGCTTATGATGCAAAGAGCTGACACAAATGGAGGTGCAAACACTGACATCTGCAAAACAGAAGAAAACATTGTAAACTGCAGCCTTGGATTATCAAGCTGTCCTGCACAATGTACTTCTACTGATAATGAAGTAAAGGCTGGAACACTTAGTGTTTCTTCAAAGGATGTAGGTTACTCTTCTATTCCTGCTGTTGGTGCTGTAAAGCATTCTACAATCACTTTTAAGGCTGGATCAGAAGATGTTAAACTTTACAGTGTAGAAATGAAAAAGACTAGTTTAGCTACAATCAATTCTTCTGCAAGAATCTATTTCGAAAAAAATGGAGTCAGAATTTCTGGAAAGGCAACTTTCTCAGAAGACAAAGCTACACTTTCTTTCAATACAGCTCTTACTGTAAAAGCTGGTTCTTCAGAAATAGTAGATCTTTATGTTTACTTGAATGATGTAACTACTACTACTAGTCCTGTTTTCAATAGTTCTGGTATAAAAATTAGTGATACTACTACTACAACTCCTTTGCTTGGAAATGAATATCAATTCACTTCTACAAAGATTGATTCATCAGCATCTGATGTAAATGGATCTATCACTACTTCATTACTTAAGACTATGAATTATTCTGTAATGGGATTGACTGTTACGAATCCTGGAATTCCTTACTCTTACAAGGTAGACTCTACTAAATTAGTAGAACTTGGAACATTCAGATTGGGATCATTCTCAAATCAAGGAACAAAGAATTTGCTTCTTAATTCTGTGACTGTAAACCAATACGAAAACGCTAGTACTTCAAATTTAGATGAAGTTGCTCTTTATAGAGATGATGTAAAGGTATCTACAAAAACTACTGTAAATGGTAGAGATATCACATTCCTAGTAGACGACACAGTTAAATATACTCAATCTAATGCAACATATGTAATCAAAGGAAAGATTACTAATGCAGAAAGAGTTGGAGATAAATATCAATTCCAATTGAAATATCCTGAAAATATGGATATCGTAGAAGATACAACAGACTTTAGAGCTACTATCACAAACGGTACTACAGCTTTGATGATGTCTACTATGACTATCAATGGAGGAGATGTTAAATTCAATCAACCATCTACTTCTTCCACTAAACAAGTAGTTCCTGGAGCACAACACGTTGTATTCTATACAGGTACTATTACTTCTTTGGCAGCTGTAACATTAGAAAATCTTAATCTAAATATCGTTGCAAATACAGGAGTAAATGTTCTTACAAGAACACTTTACGCTAGAATTGGAAACACAGTATTATCTGCTGATGCTCCTTCAACACTTACAGGTCTTATTACCTTCAATGGTACTGTAACTGTAAATGGAACTGTTCCTTTCACTGTTTATGCTGACATCAAGGACACTGCTCCTGCTGCAAGCATCTACTTTGCTGATACAGTTAATTTGACTAGATTCGATAGAGCTGAGTATGTAGAAAATAACCAACCAGCTACATCTTCACTTGGATCTTTGTCTGCTATTAAAAACAATATCGTAGCTGCAACATTGTCATTTGACAATACAGTTACTAGTACAAAGACTGTACAAAAGGGAGACAAGGCAGTTATATTGGCTAAACTTGAGTTCTCTACAACTACAGATGTAATGTCTAAAGTATATTCATTCAAAGCTAACCTTAGTGGTACAAACAATGGTAACTTTGCGGGTGGTGTAGTTACTGTATACGATGCAAATGGTAATGCTCTTGTAAGTGATAGTATCACTTCTGGAAGCGCTATGACATTCGTATTGCCTACAGCTCTATCTGTTTCAAAGAACAACCCATTGGTATTGACTGTAAAGCTTGACCAAGTTGCTAATGCAGTTACTGCAAGTGACTTCTTACAACTTCAATTCAATACTGTAATAGCTAAGGATGTTATCACAACAAATAACATCGATCTTTCAACTAAACTTAGTGCTCTTCTTGATGTAGTATCTGCTGGTACAGTATCAGTTGTTGCTCAATCATTTACACCTAAGTTGGTTAAATTGGATGGAACTGTTGCAACTATTGGAACATTAAAATTCAAACCATTCAATGGAGATGCTAAACTTAAGACATTGACTATAGGTGCAACTGCACTTACAGCATTCGAAAAAGTAGAACTTAAAGATGGAACAGACACAGTTGCTATATTCGTAAAGAGTGGAGCAAATCAATTATTCGCTGAAAACATCGATAAGACTATTGCTATAGATGCTACTAAAACATACGACGTAGTTGCTACACTTAAATCTGCTACTACAAGTAATGATTTAGCTGCTGACACAACCTTGACAATCGTTCAAGCAGATTTCGAAAGTATGAATGGAACAGTAATTCACGCTGCAACATTGGGTACTGCCGTATCATCTGTAATGACATTTGTTAAGGCTAAACCTACTGTAGCTTATGTAGGTATGACACAAGGAGGAACAAAGGCTTATTACAAATTTACTGTAAAGGCTGATGGAGGAGACATTAATGTATCTGCACTTAATTTCGGACTTACAAATAACACAGACACTTTAAGTGGTGGAGTTGTTAATTTGTGGTTAGATAACGAAGGAGGAACATTATTGGCTACTGGATTGCAAGATGCTGCTCCTGGAGTTGCTGATACCTTCACATTTAGCAGTTTAGCTACTACAGTTACTGTTAACAATGGAGAAACAAAAACATTTGTATTGGTTATGCCTATTACAACATGGATGAAATCAACAGCAAATGGAAATGTTAATGTAGATCTTACAAATATGTCATATGTAGATTCATTCTCTGATGATACTACATCTACGCATTCAAATGTATTTACAAACTTCTTATGGGATATCGCTCCAGCTGGAATGTCTATTTCTTTGAAATAGTTCATTACACAGAGTGTCTGTAATAAGTACAAGACAGGAAAGGCTCTCTCACTTCGGTGAGGGAGTTTTTCTTATATTTGGAAAATTGCCACCCGGGTGCAGACCTGCCTACCGGTAGGCAGGTAGATAAAATTGTAGGTAATGAGTCGATTGTTTGCATTGTGCACCCGGGTGGAAAATTAAATTGTCCTATAGATGCCTGCCCCGAGAAGTCGGGGTCTATATTTTTCTATAATTGATGGGATATAATCGAAATACAGGATTTATATTGTAATTTAATAAAAGATGAATATAATAAAACCAGTTTATTTCTTATTTCAACTCTATGGGAACAACTAAATTCACTATTAAAATATCTCAAGAAACAGATGGTAGTTTCTATGCTGAAGTAGTAGAATTACCAGGCTGTTTCTCTACATGAGAAACTATAGAAGAATTAAAGGAACATATAAAAGAGGCAATTCAGTGTTATCTGGAATGAATGCAGAAGGATATAGAAAAAGAAACTATTTCATTTGATTATCGGAAACAATATGCCTAAATGAAGAATAAGACCAAAGGATCTCATTAAGTTATTAAAGAAACATGGTTTTGTTGAACATCATCAGAAATGAAGTCATTGTATGCTCAAAAACGATAAGACCGGTAAATATACAGTGGTGCCTTGTCATAAAAAAGAGTTAGGAATATGAATTACTTTAGCAATTCTTCTACAGGCAGGATTAGATCGTAATATATTAGATAAGTAATAATCTCTGCTTCGGCAGAAAGGAGAAGCCTCTCGATGAAAATCGGGGGGTTTTTCTGTAATTGGGAATTGGGTGAGTTCAGATGAGAAAGAATAGTGAGGTCAGAAGAGAAGAGTAATTTTCACCCGGGTGCATATTGCAGACAATCGGCTCATCGCCTATGATG
>Ga0194052_1001352_pt1 | contig 14284 bp, 9 predicted proteins | sample SepL226m_MetaG_FD_160117 | JGI IMG/M metagenome (GOLD analysis project Ga0194052, IMG submission 160117) | Anoxic zone freshwater microbial communities from boreal shield lake in IISD Experimental Lakes Area, Ontario, Canada - Sep2016-L227-6m | ecosystem: Environmental > Aquatic > Freshwater >... | reverse complement strand
GCAAGCACTGGGTTCGGGTTGTAGAGGACGACGCTGGGGTTGATCCAGGGGGCGATAACACTGTCGGTGGAGAGCACCGTCTCGGCCCCGGTGAGGATGGAGTACGAGGTGGTCTTGGTGCTGAGACCGGCGGCGACGCCAGTCCACAGGAGGTACGGCACAGCGGAAGCGTTGGCGCTGGCGCTGAAGTCATAGGAACCGGCCACGTGGCAGGCTTCGCAGTCGTTGAGGACGGCGGGGTAGGTCACGTTCCAGTACTTGTCCTGGGCCGTGGCTTCCCACGAGTACTTGTTGACGCGCTTGGCGCTGCCGTGGATGGCATGGACGGCGTCCTTGATGTTCACGCCCCAGCCACTGTTGATCTTGTTGACGTTGTGGCAGAAGGTGCAGGTGGGGGCGTCGTTACGCTGGGCCGAGTGGTAGACCTTCTCGGTGAAGATGCCGAGGGCGGCGTGGCAGTCATTGCACTTCGCGTTGGTGACGATGGCGCGACGAGCAGTGTTGGCAACGCCGGTCCAGGTCTTGCCGTCCGTGGAAACCGTGCCAGGGAAGGCATTGGCATTCGGGGTGGCATTGCTGAGCAGCTTGGCCGCGTTGGGCGCGGGAACGCTCAGGCCGCCCTGGCCGACGCCAGCGTCGAAGGTGTAGAATTTGCCGTCGGTGCTGACGGGGCCCCACACGATGGGCGTGTAGGTGTAGCCAGGGACGTTGGTCTGGGTCAGGGGCTGGGTGGTCTCAAGGCCGTAGGTGTAGCCGATGCCGCCGGTGACCATGGTGGCAGTGGTGGGGACCTTGATGCCGGTCATGGTCAGCGTGTAGTAGCCAGCGCTGTCAGGAGCCGACAGGGTGGTGGCAGCGGTGGTCGCCAGCGCGATGCCCGCGGGGGTCTTGCTGTCATTGCGCCAGACGTTGGGGAAGTAGACCGAGGCGGTCGCGTTCCAGTCGGCGGGGGTGGCGATGCCGTCCTGGGGAACGCCCATGGCGACGTAGAAGCTGGGGCCGCCCACGAAGTTTGCCCAGAAGGTGTCGACGGTGCTCTTGGCGTAGGTGCGGAAGGGCACGATGGTGCCGTTCTGCTTGAACGCGAAGACAAAGACGGGGTTGCCGGAGGCGTTGACCGAGAAGGTCTTGAGGTCCCAGGTGGGGACAATCGCGCCGGTGGGCAGGTTGTTGGTGTAGGCGGCGACGAAGGACGCGTTGGTGTTGTTGTTGCCGGTGCTCTTGGTCGTGAGGGTGGAGGCCGTCTTGAAGAAGTTGCCCGAGTTCGGAACCACCACAGGGGTGTGCTGGGTCACGATGGCGGCAGCCGCGTGGCAGTTCACGCAGTTCTTGTCATCGAGCTGAGCGCCGCCGTTGGTGGCAGTGCCGTGGTTGAGACCAGTCACGAAGTTGACGGAGTCATGGCAGGCGCCGCAAGCCAGGCGGCTGGGGACGTTCTTCCAGTTGTCGCCGAGGGCGGCGGTACCGGCATAGGAGGCGGTGTGGCACTTGCTGCAGTTCCGCTGGTCCTGGGGGTAGGCCACTTCGTTGAAGAGGACGCCACCGTAGTTGTAGCCCTTGTTGATGAGGCCTTCGCCCATGTGCATCCGGTGGATGAACGCGGTGAACTCACCGACAGCCAGGCCACCGATCTTGTAGGTGCTGGTGCTGGTGTAGGTCTTGACGCCAGTGGTGGCATCGGTGGTGAAGGTGGCTTCAGCGTTGCCGTACTTGCGCTGGTCGTTGTGGCACATGACGCAGTAGCGGGGATCGACGCGGCTGCCGCCGTGCACTTCCAGCCGGGTGTGGCAGGAGTTGCAGGCATCCATGTTCACGATGTCGCGGCTGCCAGCGGGGGCGGCCACGGCGCCCGTAATGGGCACGAAGTCGTAGACGATGTTGGCGGGGTTCTTGACGGTCACGCTGACGATGCCAGTGGCCGAGGCGTCCGGCGTGTTGCTACCGGTGCCGCGGGCGCTGCCACCGATCTGGATGGTCACGCGGTGGGTCAGGGTGTTCACGAAGCTCACATCACCCAGGTCAGCCCGGAGGTTGGTGGTGGTGTAAGTGGGATACGTGTCCAGAAAGGTCTGGGCGGCGGTGATGTCGCGGTAGAAGGTGTACTTGTAGGTGCCGTCGCCGTTGTCGACCAGGGTGCCCGTGTTGTCGGTGCTGGGCTTGCCAGGGGCGGCTGCGGTGGTGGTGTTCGGCATGGAGGTCACGACATAGCTGACCCACTTGCTGGGGCTGCCGTTGGTGCCGGGGACGAGCTTGGCGATGCTGAAAGCCAGGTTCGCGTAGCTGGAAGCCAGGGCATTGGAGGCCTTCGTGGTGAAGCCGATGCCGGAGACGGGGGTGCCGTTCTGGTCGACCACCTTGAAGTTCACGACGGGCTTGCCGGCGGCAGCAGTGACGCTGGCGCTGGTGACCGAGCCGGACAGGGACAGGTTCGCCCACTGGTCGGGGGTCAGGGCCGCGGCATTCACGGTGATGACCGGGCTGGTGCCGTTGGTCCCGTTGGTGCCGTTGGTGCCGTTGGTGCCGCTGGTGCCAGCGGGTCCGGTGGCGCCGGTGGCGCCGTCCTTGCCGTTGCAACCGATCAGCGCGATGGCGATGGCTGCGGTGGCGATGAGCCCGCAGAGCTGTTTCAGGGGTCGATGCTTCATTTTTCTTTCTCCTTGAATTGAGGTGGTGAAGCGGTTGAAGAGCGGTCGAAAAGAAGTGCTTGTCTCACTGGACGGGATGTCGCACCTCCTTTGAGTTCAGTGGCCCGGAGGCCGGCGGACTAGCGCTTGATGTTGGTTCCGTGGCAGAGGGTGTTGTTGAAGCAGCCCGGCGCCGTCCCGAGGGGATCGGCGGCCGTGATGAGCGGCTTCAGGGTGGAGCTGGCACCGGCGGTGTGGCACTTGGCGCACTGGACCGCGTTGGCCAGATCGGTCTGGACGTGGCTGGGGGCTCCCACCGTCTTGCCGGTCCAGGGGCGAACCGGGTGCGGCGCCGTGGTGTGGCAGGACTTGCAGGAGACGGTGAGCCCGTTGTCGAAGGTCGACCCGTGGCACTTGGCGCAGTGGGCGAAGCCAACCATCGCCATCGGGTTCGCGGCGTTCGGGGCAGCCTGGGCGCCGAGGCGACCGTGCTGGGTGGGGAGCGCCCAGTTATCGGGGTGATTGACGGCGGTGTGGCACTTGAAGCAGCTCCAGCCGGAGATGCCGCCAGCCTGCGCGGGATCATCCGTGGAACCGTGGCAAGTCCGGCACTGCGCAGGGGCCTTGACGTATTCGGCCCAGTGGTCCTGGATCCAGGTCGTGGGGTGCACGCCCGTGGTGGCGTTGAAGGGCACCGCCTTGCTCGCGGTCCCGGCGCAGCCCCAGGCAAGGAGCGTGAGCACCATCGCGAAGCAGCTTCCCGCCATCAGTCTAGTTCGGCTCATTGGGTTCCCTTTCGGCACTCAAGCGGATCTACCGGTGACAAGCCTGGCACTTGTCGTTGTTGGCCCTGCCGTGGCACTTGAAGCAGCTGGAGGGATCCATCTTTCCTTCAATGCGGTGCAGCGTCATGTAATCGCCCCGATGCGGCGCGGCCCGGTCAGGGCGGTCGCTCAGGCGGGTGGCGGGCTTCATGGGAGCCTTGCCGCCGTGGCAGTCCGAGCAGAAGGACTGGGCATGGCAGGAGGCGCAGGTGTTGTTGTCCTGGTTGGCCTGGAAGCGGTGGTCCTTCACGAACCCGACCGTGTGGTCAAAGGCGGCGTAGGGCTTGAGAGCGCCCTTGGACACATCGGTGGTGTGGCACTCAGAGCACACGGGCCGGCCGGCGCCCAGTTCCTGGGGGTGGGTCCTGGCGAAGCTCGCCTCGGGAGAGACGAGGCTGCACGCCATGAGGACACCGAGGCCCAGCACAGCGGCGAAGACCTTGAGAGCAGTTTTGCGGGCCATTAACGACCTCCCTTGCTAGCCATGCCGAAGCGGTACTCGGCTCGCAGAAGCCCCCGGGTCTCGTTCTTGGAGACGGCGGTGGTTGCGTGGCTGAGATCGCCGGACACCTTCACGTTCTTGGTTACCTCGTAGCCCAGCGAGCCGACCACCTCGTAGAGGTTCTTGAGGCCGTTCAGGTAGGGGTTGGACGCGCGGTACTTCTGCAGGATGCCGTCGAGGCTGGCCGTGAACTTGCCCTTGGTGACCATGGCCCAGGCGCGAGCTTCCCCGTAGGAGAGGCTGCGGAAGGGGGCGGCGGAGTCCACCAGCAGGGTCTTGGCGGCGTTCGCCACGTGGCCACTGGCGCCCACCATCATGGTCTTCTCGGCGTTGGCCCAGCGCAGCTCGCCGCCAGCCTTGTTTACCTCACCGTAGGTCTCGCGGTGGGTGTGGCGGTAATCGGCGACCAGCTGAATCGACAGGGGGGCGTTCCAAGTGACGCTGCCACCCCAGGCATCGAACCGGTCGTTGTCGTTCTGGCGGAAGAGGCTCGGCAGGTTGGTGCCGGCGTAGTAGTAGAGGAACTCACGCTGGGCGAAGTTACCAGACACGAGGATCTGGCTGCCCACCTTCAACGTAGCGGTCCAGTCGTGCTCGGCCACGTTGACGCGCTCGTTGGAGACGTCGTAGATCGTGCGACCGCGGAAGTCGAAGAAGGAGGTCGGCACGAAGGTCAGGTCGAGGGCCGCCTGGCGCCGGGTGTAGTCCACGGGCTGGGCAATTTTCATGTCCTTGGCCGTCTTGCTGCCGTCCTGGAGGTAGGAGATGCCGATCTCACCGGTGCTCGACGGGCGCCAGCCCAAGCGGCTGCCGAAGATGACATCCCGCTGGGTCTCGTAGTTGTGCTGTGCGGCACCCCCACTCAGGTGCGCCAGATCTCCGGCCTTGAAGAGGACGGGCTTGCCGGCGAAGGCAGAAAGGGTGAAGCCGTTGAGGAGGTCCGTCCGGCCGCTGACGCCGTCCACCTGCTCAAAGCCGGTGCCCTGATTCACGGTGAAGCGGCCCGCCTTGAGCTCGGCGTTGGCCTTGCTGAACTGGTACTGGAGGTAGCCGTAGTTCAGGTAGCCGGCGGTCTTGGTGCCGTCGAAGTTGCTGGAGTCGCTGAGGTCGGTCTTGCCCCAACCGAAGAGGTGCAGGGACAGGTTGTCCGAGCCCAGCTTGGTGGCGTCAATACCGAGGTACTGGGTGGCCGGCCTGTAGGCGGCCTTGTTGAAGCCCGGGTCCTCCGACTTCCACATCTGGGCCATGGTGGTGCCGTAGAGGCTCACCTCCTGGCCCCAGGCCGTGGCAGACATCAGGGTGGCAATCAGGGCCACATGGGTGTGTCGTTTCATGATTCGCCTCTTCTCGTAGTGCTCGGTGCTTGGGGCCGTTCTGGAAGACGAATGGAGCGTGGTGACTGGTTCCTTGAAGCCATCGGGTGGTGTCGCGGGTGCCACAAAGCCTCGGAGGAATCGGGGGAGGCTGGAGAAAAGTTCAAGGGTGAAGCCGATGCAGGAGTCAGCAACGAAACTATGCCCAAGTTCGGGGCACCTCAAGAGAGGAAACTTGGAGACTGGATATGCCTATATGGTTGTTTCATTACGAAAATCAACAATCTTGTGACATGACTTGCATATTTGTAAGTAGTTGATTTTTAATGATTTTTAAAACAAAAAGATTGGCATAATTACGCCTCTGATAACTATTCTGTCAACAATGACTCCGGCCAATGCCGACAAACTTGTGACCTTTGGCACTGGGTCCTCGGGTCAGGGCCTCCAAAGCGCGGATTGACCCCCTCGCTGGGGTTAGAAAGGGGCTCCAGGACCCCCTTCCTCGACGGTGGCCCTGGCCGGGAAAAGCAGGGTTTCCAGCTCCGGAGGGGAACCTCGACCGATGCCGAACGCCTGGAGGACCGCCGTTTATCGGCACCGGTCTGCGCTACCTGGCCCCATATGACCCATCCTGAGGTCCTGTGACCCCAGACACCTGCCATGCCCAACATACTTCCGGCCTGAAAACACCGGAGGTTCACATGATGGATGGCACCCTGGCCCTGGGAGTGGAAGCGGTGGGCTGCGCGGCCTTCGACGCCGGCATCAAGGGTGCGTTCGGCTATCCAGGCACCCCCTCCACGGAAGGCTTCGAGTTTGTCGAGGCCATGATCCGGGCGGAACCCGAGGGGCGGGTGGCGCAGTGGGCCGCCAACGAGAAGGTGGCCTACGACCTGGCCCTGGGCGTGAGCTACGCGGGGCACCGGACCCTGGTGACCATGAAGCACGTGGGCCTGAACGTGGCGCTGGACGCCTACGCCAACTCGGCCCTGACCGGCGTGCGCGGCGGCCTGGTGCTGCTGGTGGCCGATGATCCGGGCATGCACAGCAGCCAGAACGAGCAGGACAGCCGCCGACTCGCCGAGTTCGCCTGGCTGCCCTGCCTGGAACCGAGCACCGTGCAGGAATGTTATGACTTCACCCTGAGGTCCTTTGAGCTATCAGAAGCACTCGGGGTGCCCGTCATGGTGCGCCTGGTCACGCGCCTGGCCCACTGCCGCGCGGCCCTGACCCGGCAGCCGACCCTGGCTCCCGCAGGCCTGGGGGTGGTGCCCCGGGAGCGCGTCCAGGACTGGGTGCTGATCCCCTCCAACGCCCGGCACCGCTACGTCGAGCTGCTGGCGAAGCAGCCGCGGATGCTCCAGGAGCTACGGGCCATGAACACCCTGGTCGCTGGCACCGGCCGCCGGGGTGTGGTCGTGGCCGGCATGGGCCGGGCCTACTTCCAGCAGCTGACCCTGGAGCACCCGGCCCTGGCCGCGCTGCCCCGCCTGGAGATCGCCGCCTACCCCGTGGACCCCGCGCTCGAGGCCGCCTTCCTGATGGGGGTGGACGAGGCCTTCGTCTTCGAGGAGGACTACCCGGTGCTCGAGGCCCGGCTGGGTCTGCGCGGAACCTGTCAGGTCCATGGCCGCCTGGATGGAACCATCCCCCGCACCGGCGAGCTCACCCCCCGGCAGCTGAAGGAAGCCCTGGCCCTGGAGACCGAAGCGGGCAAGGCCCCCAGCAGCCTCGACCTGCCCGTGCGGGCCCCCCGCTTCTGCGATGGCTGCGGCCACCTGGACGCCTTCGAAGCCCTGCAGGAGGCCCTGAAGAACCTGGGGCACGCCGAGGCCCGGGTCTTCGGCGACATCGGCTGCTACACCCTGGCGGCCCAGGAACCCCTGAGCGCCCTCCATGCCGTGGTCGAGATGGGCGCCAGCATCAGCATGGCGGTGGGGGCGGCCCTGGCGGACCAGACCCCCGCGGTGGCGGTCATCGGCGACTCCACCTTCGGGCACAGCGGCCTGCCAGCCCTGCTCACGGCGGTCGATGCCGGCGCGAACATCACGGTCCTGATCCTCGACAACCGCGTGGTGGGCATGACGGGCCAGCAGCCCAGCCAGGCCCTGGATCAGGTGGAGCGCATGGTGCTGGGCCTGGGCGTGCCTGAGGCCCAGGTCCAGGTGCTGGCGCCGCTGCCGAAACAGCATATGGTCAACGTGCGGGCGGTGGAGGAAGCGCTGCGGCATCCCGGCCCCTCGGTGCTGGTATTCCGGCGCGAGTGCATCCAGTCCCTGCGCCGGGGCGTCCTGAAGGCGCATGATCGTGAGGAGAAGGCCCGCCTCGAGCAGGCCTGCTGCACCCCGGAGGTCCAGCCATGAGTGAACCCCGTGTCCACGGCATCGTCCTCTGCGGCGTCGGCGGCCAGGGCGTCCTGTCCCTGGCCCAGATCGTCCTCGAGGCCCTGCGCCGCACCGGCCTCTACACCCTGCAGTCGGAGATCCACGGCATGAGCCAGCGGGGCGGCAGCGTCCACGCCCAGGTCTGCTATGCGGAGGTGCCCCTCAGCTCGCCCATCATCGACGAAGGCAGCGCGGAGCTGCTCATCGCCCTGGAGCCCCTGGAGGCCCTCCGCTACGTGGCCATGCTGCGCGTGAACGGCCACCTGGTGGTCTCCGAGGAGCCCCAGCTGGACATGGACGGCTACCCGCCCCTGGCGGACGTCTACGGGGCCCTGAAGGCCGTGCGCGGCGCGCAGCTCGTCGATACCGAGGACCTGGCCCGCCGGCTCCACCACCGCCAGGCCGGCGGCATGGTCCTGCTGGGCCTGGCCTCGACCTTCCTGCCCGTGCCCAACAGCACCTGGCGCGAAGTCATCGCCCAGCGCTTCGAGCCCAAGGGCTCCCTGATCACCAAGCGGAACCTCGAAGCCTTCGAAGCCGGACGCGGGCTCGCTCCGGCCAAGACGGAAGCCTAGGATGGCCGGGACCTCGGGCTTCCTCCACGAAGCGCAGGCCTACGCCCTCCTGGCCGCGGCGGGGCTGCGCGTGCCGCGGCACGGGTTCCTGGAGGCGGGGTCCTCCCTGCCCTTCGCCCCGGGTGAGCCCATCGTGCTGAAGGGTCTGGCCGACGGCCTGTGGCACAAGTCCGATCGCGGTGCCTTGCACTTCGGCCCCTTCGAGCCCGCGGCCCTGGTGGCCAAGGCCGAGGCCATGCGGCAGCGGGTGGCGGAGCTGCCCTGGATCGGCGGCCTGGTCTGCGAGCAGGTGCCCTTCCGCCGCCTCCCGGGCCTGCCCACGGAAGCCCTGATCTCCCTCAAGCGCGACCCCGAGGCGGGCTGGCTGGTGGTCTGCGGCATCGGTGGCCTCCAGGCCGACGCCTGGGCCGCCCTGGCCCCGCCCCTGCTCTGGCCCCTGGCCTTCACCACCCCGGAGCAGGCCCTGGCGGAGCTGGGCGGCCACTGGCTGGGCCGCACCTGGCTGGGCCGCCAGCGCGGCACCGAGGCCCTCACGGACGAAGCGAAGCTGCTGGCCTTCCTGCAGGGCCTGTGGCGCGCGGCCGCTGGCCTGGAGCGCGCGGGCGTCACCCTGCTGGAGCTGAACCCCGTGGTGCTGGACGGCGAGGGCCTGCCCACGGCCCTGGATGGCGTGGGCACCTTGGAAGCCGCAGCGGTCTCCGCCCCCGCCCTGCCGGATCCAGCCTGGTATCCGGCTCTGCTGAATCCCCGCAGCCTGGTGATCGCCGGTGTCTCCAGCCGGGCAGGCACCGTGGGCCGCATCATCCTGGAGAACGTCCGCACGTCCCGACTGCCCGAGGGCGCCCTGCGCATCCTCAAGCCCGGCGCGGCGCAGTTCCTCGGGCTGCCCTGCGTGGCCTCTGTGGCCGAGCTCGCCGCTGCGCCCACCGATCAGCTGATCCTCTCCCTGCCCGCCCCTCAGACCCTGGAGGCCGTGGAGCAGCTCTGCCGCCAGGGCGGTGGCGCCACGGTGGTCTATCTGGTGGCCGGTGGCCTGGGCGACGGCGCCGACACCGAAGGCCTCGGCGCGCGGCTGCGGGCCTGCCTCGAGGCGCACCGCCGCGCGGGCCAGTGGACCCCGGCCCTGGTGGGGCCCAACGGCCTGGGGCTGTTCAGCCCGGACCTGGGCCTCAACACCTTCTTCATCCCCGAGGAGAAGCTGCCGCTGAACGCGCAGCCCGGACCCCTGGCGCTGTTGAGCCAGAGCGGCGCCTTCCTCATCACGCGGCTGAGCCGTCGCGGCGAGCTCCGCCTGCGCGCCGCCGTGGCCATCGGCAACCAGATGGACCTGCGCTGCTCGGACTTTCTGCGGGGCTTCGCCACGGACCCCGCCGTCCAGGTGGTGGGCGCCTACCTGGAGGGCTTCGCCCCCGGCGACCTGCAGGCCACGGCCGAGGCCGTCCGCGCCCTGCGCGCCTCGGGCCGCCGGGTGCTGCTCTACAAGGGCGGCCGCAGCCAAGAGGGCATGGCCGCCGCCAGCAGCCACACCGGCGCCCTGGCCGGTGACCACGCCCTGCAGGCCAGCCTGCTGCGGCGAGCCGGAGCGATCCTGGCGGAGCGCCTGGAGGCCTTCGACGCCGGCCTGGCCTGGCTGGGGGCCTACCCCGAGGGCCGTCCCGCCACCGTGGCCGTGATGACCAACGCCGGCTTCGAGTCCGTGGTATCTGCGGACCTGCTGGGCGGTGCCTGCCGTGGCGCGCAGCTGACGGCGGCGGAGACCACCGCCCTGGCCGCCACCCTGGCAGCCCATGGCCTGGAGGGCCTGGTGAGCGCGCGGCTGCCCCTGGACCTCACGCCCATGGCCGACGAGGCCGCCTACCTGGCCGCGGCCCGGCTGCTGCTGGCCACCGAGGCGGAGGTGCTGCTGGTGGGCCTGGTGCCCCTGACTAGGCGCCTGGACACCGCGGACCCCACGGCCGGGGCGGCCTTCGCCACCGCCCTGGCCGACCTGGCCCGCGCCAGCGGCAAGGGGATCGGCGTGGCGGTGGAGGGTGGCCCCCTCTACGACGCCTATCGCGCCGCCCTCCGCGCCGCGGGCCTGCCCGTGTTCCTCACCATGGAAGAGGCCCTCGAAGGGCTGGCCCTCCTTGCGAGCGAGAGCTGACGGGGATGGGCCGCTCGGATCCCGGCGAAGGACGCATGAACACCGATGAAAAGCTGACCCACCTTTCGGCCGGTCCCAGCATGAAAAAGCAATCCTCAGATGACGCAGATGCCGCGCCTCCCTCCTGGCCCTAGGTGCGCTGGGCGCGCGTTCCCGGCCGATGATCAAAGCGATTTCGGGGATGGGTAACAGCCCACCCCGCATGGGCCCGCCGGAGGCGGCTTCCGGCTGCGCCGGAAGTCATCCAGGGGTGCCATGGCCGAGCCCCCCAAGAGGTCTGGCCGTGGCACCCCTGGGTAGAGCCCATGCTCCCGCGAGGGTTCGGGCCAAAATCACTCTCACCCCTGAATCACCGGCCAACCTGCCTTCCGGGGGGGCAGGATGGGTCGGCGCCCATCTGCGACCATCTGCGGCATCTGCGGTTCCGCTCTTGACCTTGCCCGGATGGGGCTGAGGCTGGCCGACATCCAGATCTTCGCTTGATCAGCTTTTCATCAGCTTTTTTCGGTGTTCGTCGGTGTTCCTCCGCAGCAAAGGCCGCTTTCCCGGAGGCCACCTTCAGGGCAGACTATATTTCGGAGATAAATACCCGAAATGACCCGTTTCCTGCCCCCCTGGCGCACCCTCCTTCCGGCGGAGCACGGGAGCTGGTTCATGCTGGGCTTTCCCATGGTCCTGGGGCTGCTGCTGCGGCCCACGGCGGCGGGTCTCTGCCTGGCTCTGGCGGCCCTGAGTCTGTTCCTGGCCCGGCCGCCCCTGCGCCGACTGCGGACAGGGCCGCGGGACGGGGCGCAGGTCCGGGCCCTCCTGCTCTGCACCGGCCTGGCGCTGGCCTTCGGCACCGGGGCCCTGGCCTTCGCGGGACCGCGGTTCCTCGTGCCCCTGGCCGCCGTGGCACCCCTGATCTTCCTGGCCCTGCGCGCCGATGCCCAGCGGGCGGTGCGCTCCCTGCTGGTGGAGCTCGCGGCCCAGGGTGCCTTCGCGGGACTGGCGGCGGCCATGCTCACCGCCGGCGGGGCCTCCCTGGCCGAGGCCGGGCGCGCCTGGGTGCTGGTCACCCTGGTGGGCGGAGCGAACCTGGCCCACGTGCGGCGCCTCCTGGGGCACGCCCACGGCCTGGCGGAGGCGGAGCTGTCCCGCCGCAAGCTCCCCGTCCACGCGCTGCACCTGCTCCTGCTGGGGGCTTCGGCCTGGCTGCTCGCCCCCCGAAGCCCCGCGGGCCTGCTGTGGACGGCCTGGACGGGCCTGCTCTACCTGCGGGCCCTGCGGCCCTGGCGCCCCCTCGCAGCCCGGACCCTCGGCTGGCGGGAAGGGGGCCTGAGCGCCGTGGGTCTGCTGCTGCTGTGGCGGGCTCTGGTGGGCTGAGAAGGGGGAACCAACCCGACGTCCCCTGGTCAACGGTCACAACCGGGCTCGACTCCGGAATCCCCTCCCCTGAAGCTGGAATCAGAAAAAGGATTCCGGAATGCTCTTTTCGACTGCCACTGGCTACGCTCTCCGCGCCCTCGCGGCGCTGCCCGAGGACGGGACCTACTGTCTCGCCAAGGACCTCTCCTCACGCCTGGGGCTGCCCGGGCCCTACCTGGCGAAGATCCTCCAGGGTCTGGTGCAGGCCGACATCCTGGCCTCGGTGCGCGGCCCCAAGGGCGGCTTTCGCCTGACGCGAGCCGCGCACCGGATCACCGTCGGCGAGGTGGTGACCGCCATGGAGGGACCCGATGCCATGGAAGGCTGCGTCATGGGCTTCCCCACCTGCAACGGCGAGCACCCCTGCCCCCTCCACGACGCCTGGTCTGAGGTAAAGAGTCAGGTGAGTTCCTCCATGACCCAGGCCACCATCCGGGATCTCCAACTCATCAACATCCGACACAAGAAGGAAGCCAAGGACCGGGTTCCGAATTCTCCCCAGGCCTAGGCTATTCGGATTAGTCATTCCTAAATTGGGCCCACCACAGGCGGCTTCCGGCTGGGCCGGAAGTCATCCAGGGGTGCCACGCCCTCCAAAAGGCGAGGCCGTGGCACCCCTGGATAGAGCCCATGCTCGGATTCGGCCTGGGCCAAAATCACCGTAATCACTGCAAACAGCGGCTGAAATCTCCTTTCATCCCATCCCAGCACCGGCCCACTGGGATGGGATCTTCGCGGTGATCCTTGAAGGTCCGAACGGGCGGAGCAAGACCGATAACCGGGTCCTCTTCTAGGCTGGAGCTGCGGGTAGGATCTTGACCATGGCCATGAGCTGCGACCACCCCGATCTGCTGCCGCTGGAAACGGCGCTCCAGCGCCTCTGGGAGGCCCTGCCGGCCCCGACCCTGGCCGAGGTGCGGGCCGAGCGGGACGACCCCGCCACGGACCGGGCCTCCATGGACGGCGTGGCCCTGCGGGCCTCGGACGGGGGGCAGCCCCGCCGGCTGCTCGGCACCCTCTTCGCCGGCAGTGATCCCGCGGCCTTCACCGTGGCGCCGGGCACCGCCGTGCGCATCATGACCGGCGCCGCGCTGCCGTCGGGGGCGGATGCCATCGTGCCCGTGGAACAGCTGCACCAGGAAGGTGACACCCTCCAACTGAGCGTGGCGCCCAAGGCCGGTGAGCACGTGCGGCGCCGGGGCGAGCAGGCCCGGGCCGGAGACCTGCTGCTGCCCGCCGGGACGCCCCTCACGGTGGCCCGCCAGGCCCTGCTGGCCCAGGAGGGTCTGGCGGTGCCCACGCTCCGCCGCATCCGGGTCGGGGTGGCCTCCACCGGCGATGAGCTGGTGGCGAATCCGGCCCCGCACCAGATCAGGGATTCCAACGGCCCCATGCTCGCTGCCCTGGCCCGGGCCCTGGGCGCCGAGCCGGAGCTGCGGCCCGCCCTGCCCGACGATCCACCCGCCCTGGCCGCGGCCCTGCGTCGTCCCGGGGACCTCCGCATCCTGCTCACCTCGGGTGGCGTGAGCATGGGCGAGCACGACCACCTGCCCGCGGTGCTGGCGGACCTGGGCGCGCAGATCCTCTTCCACCGGATTCGCCTCAAGCCGGGCAAGCCCATGCTGGTGGCCCTGCTCGGCGATCTGCTGGTGCTGGGGCTTCCAGGCAATCCCGTCTCGGCCTACGTCAACGCCCTGCTCTTCCTGCCGGTGGCCCTGGCCCGCCTGGAGGGCCGCGCCTTCCCCGACCCCTGGCGCCGGGCCCGCCTGGCGGCGCCCGTGAAGCACAAGGGCGACCGCCCGCTCCTGCACCCCTGCCGCCTCATGGAGGGACACCTCCATCCGTTGCCCGGCAAGGGCTCCGCAGACCTGGTCACCCTCGCCCAAGCCGACGCCCTCGCCTGGATCGAGCCGGGAGGGATGGAGGCGGGGGTGAAGACGAGGTGGATTCCCGTCCTGTAGCCCTTCCCGCTCCGAAAGCGCCGCAGGCGCTTTCGGAGATAGGAGAAGATCTCTTCCTATCTCCAAAAACGCGCAGCGTTTTTGGAGCCGGGCTCAACCCTTGGCGTATCTCTGCAGCTTCCCCAGATCGAGGATGCGCACCACCGGGAAGGTGCTCTGGATGAGGCCCAGGTCGGTGAGCAGGCGCAGGGCGCGGCTGAAGGCTTCGCGGCTGGCGCCGATGCACTGGGCCAGGTCTTCCTGGGTCTCCTGGAACTCCACCAGGGACCGGACGGGGTTGGCCTCGTGGGCTTCCAGCAGCAGCTGGGCCACGCGCTCGGGCACGCTGTGCAGGCTGAGGGTCTCCACCAGCGTGACCAGGTGGCGCACCTTGGCGGTGAAGTGCTGGATGAGCATCTCGGCCACTTCGGGATGCCGGTGCACGATCTGCCGCAGGGGCGCGGACGGGATCAGCCAGCACTCGGTCTCGCCGTGGGACTCGGCACTGGAGGCGATGGGCGCGCCGTCGAACACGGCCACCTCGCCCACGCAGTCGCCCACCTTGAGGA
>Ga0194052_1001350_pt1 | contig 14290 bp, 7 predicted proteins | sample SepL226m_MetaG_FD_160117 | JGI IMG/M metagenome (GOLD analysis project Ga0194052, IMG submission 160117) | Anoxic zone freshwater microbial communities from boreal shield lake in IISD Experimental Lakes Area, Ontario, Canada - Sep2016-L227-6m | ecosystem: Environmental > Aquatic > Freshwater >... | reverse complement strand
AAATTATTCCAAACAATTTACGCTCAATATAATCTTTACGAAACATTTTACTTTCAAGATCCTTCACTTTTTCTATCTCTTTTTTTTCTACTTTTGAATCTTGTTCAACTTTTTTTAAATCTTCTTTCAGTGCTTCTTCAGGAATCTGTGACATGTCACTTATTAACTTTATAAAATGAGATTTCTCAATAGAACTATTAATCGAATCTACATAAGGTAAAATTTGTTCTTTTATTTCTCTACCGACATATCTTCCATCACTTTCAGTTTTTAAAATTCTACTCATTAAAAATTCAATAATATGTTTGGACCCACGGATTGCTTCACGCCAAGCATTTACTCCATTCTTAGAAATTAAATCTGCTGGATCAATTCCTTCAGGCAATGAAGCCACTTTTACATCCATATCAAGAGACAAAGCAATTTTACTAGCCCTAGTCGAGGCCTTAAGGCCTGCTTTATCTGCATCAAAAGCAAGTACTATGTTGCCCGAAAGTCTTCTAATCAAGCCCAAATTTGAAACTAAGTTTTCTCTAGAAACAGTAGAATCAGAAAGAGCTGTGCCAGAAGTTGCTACTGTATTTTTAAAACCTGCTTGATGTGATAATACTAAATCAAACTGCCCCTCAACTAAAATCGAAAAATTATTTTTCCGAATTGATTCTTTTGCTTTATCAAGTCCATATAAAACTGATGATTTAGAAAAAATAGGAGTATCAGGACTATTTAAATATTTTGCCTGACTTACCGCCTGTCCTGAGCTAGTCGAAGGATCATCGACAAATAATCTTCCGGAAAAAGCAATAATCCTTCCACTCGAATCAGAAATTGGAAACATAATTCTGCCTCGAAAACGATCATAATATCCTTTCTCTGATTTTTTTGCTAACCCCGCTAATTCAATTTCTTTATCACTGAATTTTTTTATTTTTAGATAATTGTATAATTCTCGCCAATCATCCCGAGCATATCCAATTTTAAAATCTGAAATTGAAACATCGGTAAGTCCACGGACTTTTAAGTATTCAATTACTTTTACATTATTCGGCAAATTCAAGGAATAAAATTTAGTTGCCTCCTCCATCGCCCGATATAATCTTTCTTTTTCACTCTCTTCTTCTGTATTGTATTGTTCCAAAACTACTCCCGCTTTTCCTGCGAGTAATTTTAAAGCACCCTTAAAATCAAGGCCTTCAAATTCTTCAACGAAAGAAAAGATATCTCCTTTTGCTCCACAACCGAAACAATAGTAACTGCCTCGGTCGGGAGACACAAAAAAGGAAGGTGTTTTTTCATTGTGAAATGGGCAATTCGCCTTCAAGTTTCCACCCGCTTGATCTAACTTTATGTAAGAAGAGACAACATCTTCGATTGAAAGTCTCTCCTTAATTTTTTGAACAGGAGAGTTCATCATAATTTATGATTCTTCTTCAGAAACTACATCTCTATTTTTAAATCCAGTTCCTGCTGGAATTAAACGTCCAATAATAACATTTTCCTTCAAACCTCGTAGTGAGTCTACACCACCTTTCACAGCATTTTCAATAAGAACTCGGTTTGTGTTTTGGAATGAAGCAGCTGATAGCCAACTCTTAGTTCGTAGAGAAACTTCTGTAATACCAAGAACAATTGTTTCAGCTTTTGCTTCCTTTTTCTCGATTTTTTTAATACGATTATTTTCTTCAATAAAAGCAGTGTTCTCAACGATATCTCCATTTGAGAAATTAGTTTCACCAGAATCTTTAATCTTTCTTCGAGAAAACATTTGACGAATAATTATTTCAGTATGTTTTCGAGAAATTGAGGCACTTTGTAGTTCGTAAACCTTATTTATTTCTCGAATAATATATTCTTCAACCAGTTCTTTTCCACCAAATTTAAATATCTCAGCAATATCGGCAGATCCGTTAGTTAAGAGTTCTCCTTTCTTTATTTTTTCACCAACTTTTACGATTGGAATTCGATTGAAAGGAACTAAATATTCCATTTCATTTGGTTTACCATCTACCTTTGAATCAGAAAGAACTTTAATTATTTTCTCTTTACCATCCTTATCTTTGATTTCAAATATTTCTCCATCTGTCTCAGAAACAATTGCTGGATTCTTTGGAATTCTTCTTTCAAAAATTTCTTCAACTCTAGGCAAACCTGTGGTGATGTCTGTTCCTGCGACTCCACCGGCATGGAAAGTTCGAAGAGTAAGCTGAGTACCAGGTTCTCCGATAGCCTGAGCTGCAATAATTCCAACCGCTTCTCCAAGGTTTACAAGATGGTTTCTACCCAAATCAAGACCGTAACATTTCTGACATAATCCGTGTACTGTTTTACAAGTAAGAGGAGAACGAACAAAAGCTTCTTCAAAACCTGCTTTTTCAATAGTGTAAGCTTCTTCTTTGGTAATCAAGAATCCTTTTTTATAAGCTACATTTCCCTCTTTGTCTTTTAGATCTTCAGCTAAAATTCTACCTCTTATATTTTTTGATAAAGGAATTTCAATTCCAGAAATATTTTCTTTTGAAACAAATTTTCCTTCTTTAGTTCCACAATCCTCTTCTGTAATTACGACGTCTTGTGCGACATCAACAAGTCTTCGAGTCAAATATCCGGCCTTAGCAGTGTTTAGAGCTGTGTCGGATGCTCCTTTTCGAGCACCGTGTGTAGTAACGAAATATTCTACTGGAGAAAGTCCTTCGTGATAACAAGGAATGATTGGGAATTCCAAAATTTTACCTTGGTTGTTTTGAATCAAACCTTTCATACCAGTCATCTGAGTTAGAGAAGTAATATCACCTCTCGCTTTTGAGGTAAATAAATCGTAAGTAGAACCATTTTTATCAAGAGTACCTGGTAGAACTTTTTCAATTTCTTTTTTAACTTGAGTCCAGATCTCAATAATTTTTTGATATCTTTCTTCTTCAGACAAAAGTCCATCATTCCATTCTGAAATTACTTGTTCTTCTCTCTTTTTTCCTTCAGCAATAATTCTTGGTTTTTCTTCTGGAACTTTCACGTTGTCAAAACCCCAAGTAGTACCAGAGACAGTAGCATATTTATAGCCAAATTCTTTAATTTTATCCAAAACTGGAGGGGTATTATCAACTCCATAATGTACAATAAGTTCATCAACAAGAGCTGACAATCTCTTCTGAGTCATTTCATCTTCAACGAAATCAAAGTCTTCTGGCAAAATACTATTGAATAAAATTTTACCAACAGTAGTTTCAAATAATTTTCCTGCATATCTTTTATATTTAAAAGAATCAGTTGCCATAACTTTAATCTTTGCTCGCAAAGTTATTACTCCATATTCGAAAGCAGTAACTGCAGCATTGGGACTTGAAAAGTATTTTCCTTCCCCTTCTTCTCCATCGACAGACTTCGTCATCCAATAAGAACCAAGCACAATGTCTTTACTTGGATGCACAATTGGATCACCATTTTGAGGTTTAAGTAAGTTTTTATTAGCAGCCATTAATTCTTTTGCTTCCCATTGAGCTTCTTCAGAAAGAGGAACGTAAACAGCCATCTGGTCTCCATCGAAGTCAGCATTGAAAGCCTGACAAACTAAAGGATGCACTTGAATAGCATTACCTTCGATAAGGATAGGGTTGAATGCTTGTATTCCTAGTCTGTGCAAAGTAGGTGCACGGTTTAGTAAAACATATTTTCCTTGAATAACTTCTTCAAGCATTGCCCAAACTTCTGGAGTACGATCTTCAATTAATTTATTTGCTCCTCTGATATTAAAAGCAATTTCTGCCTGTAATATTTTTGAAATTACGAATGGGCGGAAAAGTTCTAGTGCCATATGTTTTGGGAGTCCACATTGATTTAGTTTCAACTGAGGTCCAACCACAATTACAGAACGGCCTGAATAGTCTACTCGTTTACCAAGTAAGTTCTGACGGAAAAGACCTTGTTTAGATTTCAAGTTATCAGAAAGAGATTTTAAGGCTCTCTTTTGAGATTGACTCATTGCAACATTATCATTCTGTTTTGCAATTGAGTTATCAATCAACGCATCAACTGCTTCCTGAATAATTCTTTTTTCATTTCTTAAAATTACGTCTGGAGCATTGATCTCTTTTAATTTCTTCAAACGATTGTTTCTGTTAATAACTCGTCGGTATAAATCATTTAAGTCTGAAGTCGCATGTCGTCCTCCATCAAGAGCCACCATCGGACGAAGCACAGGTGGAATAATAGGAATAACAGTAAGCAACATCCATTCTGGACGAATGTTGGCATAAATCATTGCACGAATCAAAGAAAGTCTTTTCTGTAATTTTTCTTTTTCTACAACACTCGCTTTTTCAAGCATTGTCTCTGTGTGAGCTTTTAATTTATTTAAATCTAAGTTTTTGAAAATTGAATAGATAGCTTCGGCTCCAATGTTTGCTTCAAAACAAGTACCATATTTCAAAGAATAATGATGAAATGAAATTTCATTTAAAACTTTTCCTTCAAAAATTTCCCCTATTTCTTTTTTAGTACTTGAAAGTAAAGCTTTTAATTTTTCACGAGTTTCTTCATCGTTTGTATTTTTTACTTTTGATTTATATTCTTTATCTAGATTTTCAATAATTATTTCTTTTTCTTCTTCGTAAACTTTAGTGATGATATAACCTGCAAAGTAAATAACTTTTTCCAAATCAGAAACTGAAATATTCAAAAGAATACTCATGCGAGAAGGTACTCCACGCAAAAACCAAATATGTGCAACAGGGGTCGAAAGTTCGATATGGCCCATTCTTTCTCGTCGAACAATAGAACGAGTTACTTCCACTCCGCATTTTTCACAGATGATATCTTTATAACGAATTCGTCGGTATTTTCCACAATAACATTCATAGTCTTTTTCTGGACCGAATATTTTTTCGTCAAACAATCCTCCACGCTCAGATCTGCCAGTACGATAGTTTATCGTTTCAGGTTTAGTAACTTCCCCATAAGACCACTCCTTGATTTGTTCAGGGGAAGCAAGCTTGAGAGTGATGTGATTAAAGTCTGTTGTGTTTAGTGTTTTCATATATTTTATATTTATTATTAATTACATTTACTCCCTATCAATATATTTCTCAAGCTTCACATCAAGTGCAAGTCCTCTTAGGTAATTCAACATAACATTGAAAGAGGCTGGTGAGTTTGGAGATTTAATAGGTTCGTTTTTAATAATATTATCAAACGTAGAAGATCGACCTAAAATATCATCAGATTTTATTGTAAGCATTTCACGAAGAGTATAAGCTGCACCGTAACCTTCAAGCGCCCAGACTTCCATTTCTCCGAATCTCTGTCCGCCACCTTGTGCTTTACCTCCCAAAGGTTGCTGGGTAATTAATGAGTAAGGACCGATGGAACGCATGTGAATCTTGTCTTCTACCATATGGTGCAGTTTCAACATATACATATAGCCAACAGCAACGTCTTGTCCAAAAGCTTCCCCTGTTCGTCCATCAAATAATTTCATTTTCCCGCTTTCAGAAAAACCAGCTTTCTTTAATTCTTCTTTTATTTCTTCATGTTTCGCTCCTAAAAATGGAGGCACGATTGCTTGGTATCCAAGAGTATTAGCAGCCATTCCAAGATGCATTTCCAAAATCTGTCCTAAGTTCATACGAGAAGGAACACCTAGTGGAGACAAAATAATATCGATTGGGGTACCATCAGCAGCATAAGGCATGTCTTCTTCAGGTAAAATGGTTGAAATAACTCCTTTGTTTCCATGACGTCCAGATAATTTATCTCCGATTGAAATATTTCTTATTTGAGCAACTTCAATTACAATTTTCTTAATAATCCCAGCTTCCAAGGTATGTCCTAGGTCACGAGAGAAAATCTTTACTCCAACGATACGTCCACGCTTGCCGTGCTCTACTCGAAGAGATGTATCTTTAACATCACGAGCTTTTTCAGCAAAGATTGAACGGAGCAAACGCTCTTCTGGTGTTAATTCAGTCTCACCTTTTGGTGTAATTTTACCAACTAAAATATCATTTTCTCTTACTTCTGCTCCAACTCGGACAATACCATCTTCATCCAAATCTTTTAATTTTACTTCTCCGATATTTGGAATATCTCGAGTTGTTATTTCAGGTCCAAGCTTTGTATCACGAACAACACAAATAAATTCTTCAACATAAACAGATGTAAATTTACTTTTCTTAACCAATCTTTCAGAAATAATTATGGCGTCTTCGTAGTTGGAACCACTCCAAGAAAGAAAAGCAACAAAAATATTTTGTCCAATTGCAATTTGTCCATCTACGGAACTTGTCGTATCAGCCAAAACATCTCCTTTAGAAATTTTATCTCCAATGTTAACAGAAGGACGTTGATGAAATGTAGAAAAGTTATTATTTCTTAAATAATTTACCAATGGATAAGTCAATTCTTTTTTACCTTTTACTACTACTTTTCGAGCATCAACATATATTACTACTCCATCTTCTATCGCGATTACCAATCTTCCAGAATCACGAGATGCTTTCTCTTCAATTCCAGTTGCAACTAATGGTGCTTCAGGAGATATACATGGAACTGCCTGCTTCTGCATATTACTTCCCATGAGTGCTCTGTTCGCATCATTGTGTTCAAGGAAAGGAATCATGGAAGTTGCAATAGAAAAAGCTTGGTTAGCTGCGACATCAATATAATCAAGTTCTTCCCGAGCGATAATTCCAGGACTATTTTTTACTCTAGCTTCAACTTTCTTTTCAATAATTGTACCGTCTTCTTCATTGTAGGCAATTCCTGAGTGAGCAATGTTGCACTTTTCTTCATCAAGAGCATTTAGATAAACAATCTCCCCTGTTATTTTGCCATTTTTAACTTTAATATATGGAGTTTCAATAATTCCAAAATCATTTATTTTTGAATATGTTGCAAGATGTACGATCAATCCGATGTTTGGTCCTTCAGGAGTATGAATTGGGCAAACTCTTCCATAGTGAGAAGGATGCACGTCACGAACTTCAAGTCCTGCTCGCTCACGAGTTAAACCTCCAGGACCAAGAGCTGAAAGTAATCGGATATGTTCAATTTCAGCCAAGATATTTTCTTGGTTCATAAATTGAGAAAGCTGGTTGGTAGTAAAGAATTCTTTAATACGGGCCTGAAGTGGACGTTGGTTAATTATCTGAATTGGCATTGCAGTATCTACATCTACAATAGACATTCTGTCTTGAATGTTTCTCTTTATTTGCATCATTCCAGTACGTACTTTTTGTTGCAACATTTCTCCAACAAAACGAACTCTTCTTTGACCCAAATGGTCAATATCATCAGACTTTGAATGAGGATCACTATTTAGGGCAATAATATTTAATATTACAGTCACTAAATCTTCTTTGGAAATAGTACGTCGAGCAAGCTCTACTTCTTCCATGTTTTTTTCAAATCTCTTATTAAATCTGTATCTTCCTACAGGAGAAAGGTCATAGCGCTCACTTGTAAATAGTGAGTCAATAAATTCTTTCGCATTATCAGCAGTAGCCATATCGCCATCTCTTAAGCGTTTATATATTTCAACATATGCATCATTTAAATTTTTAGCTGTGTCTTTTGCCAAACATGCTTTTAATGCATCTTCTCCAGCTTGATTTCCAGCAAACTCTTTCAGTATCATTTCATCAGTATGGTATCCCATAACTCGCATAAGAGCGGTAACTGGGAATTTTCTTTTTTTATCAATACGGACATAAACAGCTCCATCAGACTCAGATTCTATTTCAATCCAAACTCCACGAGCTGGAATTATTTTAGCTCCAAAATATCTTTTTCCTTTACTTTCAGATTCAGTAAAAAAGAAACCAAAAGAACGTGCTAGCTGTGGAACTATCACGCGTTCTACTCCATTTATTATGAAACTACCATGTGGCGTCATCAAAGGAAGCTCAGACATAAAAATCTCTTGCTCTTTAATAGTGCCCAGTATTTTATTAGTTAATTTAACTCTAGCTTTTAAGGATCCTTGATAGGAAACCTTGTTTACTTTTGCTTCATTTTCATCAACTTTTGATTCACCAAGAGTGAAAGAAGTAAACTCCAATTGAAACTTTTTTCCTGAATAGTCAGCGATTGGAGAAAATTCTTTAAAGACTTCTTTAATTCCCTCTTCGACTAACCATTTGTAGGATTTTACTTGTGCATCAATCAAATTTGGAAATTCAATTAGAGGCTTCTTGTACTTTGAAAAAAACTTCTTCGGACGCTTTGCTTCTTTTTGCATATTTATAAAAACCGAGTATAAACAAAATTAAGCGAAAGAAAAAGCAAAAATGCTTTTTCTAGCTTTTATTACTTATTTCGGATACTGATTAAATTACTAACTAATAATCTATTAATAATAAGCAGAGGAGTACATCCGAAACTCAATCTATCAATCAAAGATAGTATACTCTTTTTCTTTTTTTTGTCAAATTTTATACTGTGATGATAAACAACAGCGACTCACAAGCCAAAGCTTGTGAGTCGCTGTAATTAATTTATAATAAAACTTCCAATAATTAATCTAAGGTCTTGATATTTTGAACAGTAGATTTAATTAGTTTTAGTTGCATTATTTAATGTTTTCTTTACTTCTTTTGCTTCCTTTTTTACTTCTTTTTTAACTTTTTCTACTGGGGCCTTGGTAACAATCTTTACTGTTTTTGCAGTTAAAATATTAGTAGTCTTGTCGAGAGTACCTGAGACAATAACTTTTTGTCCAACTAATAAATCTGTAGCTGTCGCACTAAGCCCATCTTTCTTGTAAGTGGTAGCAGTATTTGATACAACATCCATTGTTGAAACCACCTTAGTCTTCATGTTTGTTAAACTTAGAGTAAAGCCTGTACCAGTAAGAGCTCCAACTGTCCCAACTATACCATTTTCTTTTTTTAACCCTTCTGGCTTTAAGTTATTCTTACTTGGTTTTTGATAATTCCCAACATTTTTTACGCCCAAATCTTGTGGACTTGCAGCATAAATAGTAGAACCAGAAACCAACAATGAAAGTGCCAATGCTCCTGTTGCTAATTGTTTTTTGTATTTCATATAATTATATTTTTGTTTTAATAATATTAATAATTTTTATACACACGACTTTGTGTATATATAAACAATAAACTTATTAGATGAAAACATTATGAAGAAATAGGAAGAGAAATTATCACGCTTGTGCCTTTATTTATAAGGCTTTTTATAACAATAGTGCCATTATGATTTTCAATAATTTTTTTTGACAAAGTAAGACCTAACCCTGCGCCATTAGTATTTCTGGAAGCATCTGCTCTAAAAAATGGATCAAACACTTTGCCTATAATATTTTCTGGAATACCTACTCCATTGTCTGTAATGGTAACAACATAATTATTTGAGATGATTTTATCAGACACACATATAAGACCTCCTGAGGCGGTGTACTTAATTGCATTATCCAAAATATTTAAAAATACTCTACAAAGCTCATCCTTGTCTCCTTGAACGGTAGCACTTGCCTCAATTTTTGCTTCAATATTTATATTTTTTATTTGAGCTAAATTTTTATTTTTTTCTAAAATTGTTTTCAATAATTCATTAATAATAATTGGTTCACATTCTAAGCACACAGATCTATCATATTTTGAAATATCGAGCAACGTATTACTAAGTTCTGAAAAATCTCTCATCTCTTCTAGGGTATCTTCTAGTGTTTTTTTTGCTCCACTTAAATCTAATTTTTTATTACTAAGATTTACTTCTAAGCCAGAAATAACAATTGCTATAGGAGTACGAAGTTCATGTGAAGCATCGGCAATAAATCTTTTCTGTTTTTGCATATTTAATTTAATAGGATTTAATGTTTTTTCGGTAAGAAAAAAACCTAAAACTATCACAAAAAACATGATAAAAGCATCTATCGTAATAAAACGATTTAAAAGTATATCCTGAGCTTTATCTAAAATAGCTTGTGCAATGTCTGGATTTATAAAAATATTTTCATGAATTGACTGCGCAAAATTTGAAAGTATTGTATTGTATAAAACAATACTTGAACCACATAGAATAACCATCGCAGTAAGCGAATAGTAAAGAGTAAGCCTGAACCTAGCTACGAGAAAATCATCTTTTTTAAGATTAAATTTCCATTTTGTAACCAACTCCTCGAATTGTTTGAATAATTTTTCCATTATCATGAATTTTTCTTCTTAGATTTTTTATATGCACATCGACAGTGTTGCTAAATGATGAATCTGCAAAATCCCAAGCATGTGAATAAAGTTCATCCCGCGTAACTACTTTTCCTAAATTACGCATCATATATTCAAGAACCATAAATTCTTTTAGAGTAAGCGAAATCTGTTTATTTTTGAAAGTTACAACTCGATTAGTTACATTAATATTTATATCTCCAGAAGAAAGGACAAGTGGTGCCGTCTGCTTCGGACGACGAAGTAAAGCATGAATTCGTGCCAACAATTCTTTAAAGGCAAAAGGTTTTGCTAAATAATCATCTGCTCCAGCATCAAGACCTACGACCTTGTCATCTGTCGTATCGAGAGCCGTTAGCATTAATACTGGAATTATTACATCATTTTCTCTCCAATTTTTACAAATTGAAACTCCATCTTTTCCAGGGAGCATTCTGTCTAAAACTACAAGGTCATACTCTTCCCGATTGATTAAAATTCTTCTTTCTGCAGCAATACCTTCCTCAATCACGTCTACGGCATATCCTTCTTGAGTAAGACCCTGTTTAAGATTTTCTGCCAACTTTATATTATCCTCAACAACTAATATTTTCATATAAATGTATAATAAATTGTGACAGTGAAGTCTTCATGAAGACTATTTATGAATTTTTTACACTATTTATATTTGATCTTTTAAGAAGTTCTTTTTCAATCGAAAGTGCAATCATTGCGTCTAGAATTGGCAATTTACCTTCATCCCCTAAGCCATTCTTAGTATCACTCTCTCCTGCCGTCTCAATCACAACATTCATCATTCCAAGCATTTTTTGATTAATATTTTGAGAATGATTAATAAATTGAATTTGTCGATAAGGAATCGCGTTTTCAGATTTAGACAAAAATCCTTTTTTGATATGAAAAGCAAATTCATCAAACATAAATTGAACACTTTTGTACTCTACCCAAGCGACCAAAAAAGCAATTGCACAAAAAACTATTCCAACAATAATTAAATATGACGAATTAAGTATAAATAAATTTTTTGATTTAAGAAAACTCAATATTACTTCCAAAATAATAAAAACAGCTACTGTGGGAAAAAGTCTATTAACGCTATAATAATAAAGAACCCTCTTGCCGGGAGCATAATATACTCCATTTTCAAATGTTATTTCCATTTCTTTATTATAGCTCAATTACTATAAATAACCCAAAATTATTTCAAATATTTTATAATATTTGCTTGATGCTCGGCATAAGTGACAGCGCAATGAGTTACCTTGTCTTTATCGTGAAGATAATATATACAATCTGTCTTAGTGGGGTTAATGACTGCCAAAATTGCCGGCAAACCTGGATTTGAAATTGGGTGTGGAGGAAGGCCTGCATTTTTATAAGTATTATAAGCTGAAACAATTTTTTTATCTGCCACAGTAATTGGTGCCCACCAACCCTTTCCTTTGTCGCCTCGAGCATATTGTAGTGTCGCATCTACGGAGAGTGGTATCTTTTGGTTTAATCGATTTAAAAGGATTCCTGCAATCAATGGCATATCCGCATCATTCGCTGCTTCCCTTTGCACAACTGAAGCGAGAGTCAAACCCTTTGTCCAAAGCATATTTTGATTTTTAAAATTTAAAATATATGGTGAAAATTTTTCATTAAATTTTGCGATTAGTCTATTCGCCACTTGCAATGGGCTCTCTGATATGGGAATTAAATAAGTATCTGGGAAATATACTCCTTCAGTGTAATCAAACTTCATTTTAGTATATTTATTTATCCAACTACTTTTTTGTATTTTAGTCCAACTTAAATTAGTAGCTAAAATTTCAGCAATTTCTTCTTTGCGAAGTCCAGGTGGAATAACAACCCACTTCATATATGGTTTGCCGTGTAGGACTTTTGCAACACTTGTCGCCGTCATGTTTGTATTTATCTTATAAGCTCCAGGCAAAATATCCCCTTTCGTTTTATTAAAAATTAAAAGAAAATTATTTTTATCTTTAATAAAATTTTGATCAAAAAGACTCTGGACAATTTGCTCTTGAGTTACGTTTAATGGAACAATAAATTTATCAACAACAATTACAACATCAACCACAGGTGCAGTGGCATTTGTGTTTGTATTGACTAAAGGCAAAGTTGTTTCCGCTCTCAAAAAACCACCGACATTAAAAAATGCGACAAAAGATAAAAATACTATTAAGTTTTTATATTTTTTTTGCATAATATTTTACTGCGCAGTAAGTACCTGAGTACTCAATGGTAAACCTAAAACCAAAGAACCATTATACCAATCATTGGTATACGCTCCATTAAAATTAATATGTAAATCAGGATAAGTTTCTGACATATCTGACCACAAAAAATTATAATAATTTACAGGCGATATGTTTACGTCTTTTGATTTTGATAAGCCACAATATGTCTTAGAAGAAACTGCTCTTAAATAACTACCACCATTTATAATTTCTGAATCTGATGGAAAATAAGTCGATATGGTGTCTCCAGAACTCACATTGTTGGCATGCGCTTTCAGTGTATATGTTTCTGTTTTTCCTGCAGCGATAACTTCATCTTCTACAAAAGACACTTCGATTTTATTTTCTAACCCTGGCTGGATACCACTATCGGAAGATAGGCCAACTGGTATATTATTAAATATATTTCCAATAGTCACTGAACCCGTATAATCACTGTGGTTTTTTGAAAAAGAAAAATTATTTAAATAAAAATTATTCCTAGCTGGATCATTTAAGGTAATTAAAAAAGTAAATTGTTTTACACCAACATTTCCATTTGGATCGGCTGTAACACTAATAGTGTATACATCAACATTTGAATTATTTAATATTTTTGTATTTTGAGAAGCGACATTTGAAAGGGCTGGAAAACTCTTAAATGCAACTAAACTATTCACGACAACTCCACCAGCTGGCAATATTATACCTCCATAATAAGTGCTAATGTTAGTATAATTTGAAGCTGAACCATCTACTATCGTTCCAGGTCCATTAAATCCTTTTAAATATACAAGAATCGGAGCAATGTTTGTATTCGTAATATTTGAATCAATGCTCTTATTAAAGATATAATAAACATTTATCGATTTATTTGAATTGAATGGAATAGAAATGTTTACATTAAAATCAAAAATAGAATTATCCCCAATATAATTATTTTTAGTTGGCACAGTAGAAAGAACTACATCGGTTGTGGCATCTGTTAAAACAATATCCGATATGACGGAGATAGCATTTGAGTTAGGAACAATAAATTTTAATTCAGAAATTTTGTAAGAATCAGCAGTAGATGTAAATTGGAATTTACCAGCTAAGATTTTTTTTCCTACTACAGAAGTTCTTGCAGAGGGATTAGTAGTATCCTGAGTTGCCGTCAACGAACTTAAACTATATGTAATATTTTGTCCAGCGAGTGGAATATTGGAATTTGTATTTACTTCAGTTGATGAAAATGATGAAACACCAGATACCAATACACTTGAATTGATAATTGAATTTAATAATATTGTAGAACTAATATCTCCATAAACTACAACATCAATAGTCTGCCCTGCAGGTAATTGGGAATTCACTGAAAAAACGTTATTCCCCATTCCTGTGGTAATAACAGCAGTACTGTTTTTGCCATATGCAACAAATAAATTAGAAACATACATATTAACTAAGTACGGATCAGAATTAATTGCCAAGTCAACTTCAATACTCTTTAAATTTATTGGCTCAGTTGTATTGTTTTTTAAAGAATAATAAGCTAGTTTAAATTTTGATTTTGGAACAATCGTAGACTGACTTAAGTAGGTCGTATTTTGTGCTAAATCTAAAGAGCCACCAAAAGCAACACTTGGAGATGTAGCACTCGAAATAACTGAATTTAAATTAGGGCTCGTGATGGGCGTAGAATTATTATTTTGCACTATAGCTAAATCAGCATTAATTGCTTTAATTGTCAAAGGCCCCACGGTGCCCGTCGTACTGATATTTTTACTTGCTTGATACTTCTTAACTGCATTTTTTGTTTGAGTAAAAAAATTTCCAGTTGGTAAGCCTGTCAAAAAACCCTTATTAATTAACAGTTGTTGTAATTCTTTAACACTATCATTTTTTGTTAAA
>Ga0194052_1001347_pt1 | contig 14328 bp, 9 predicted proteins | sample SepL226m_MetaG_FD_160117 | JGI IMG/M metagenome (GOLD analysis project Ga0194052, IMG submission 160117) | Anoxic zone freshwater microbial communities from boreal shield lake in IISD Experimental Lakes Area, Ontario, Canada - Sep2016-L227-6m | ecosystem: Environmental > Aquatic > Freshwater >... | reverse complement strand
CCCGGCTGGAGCAGATCGCCTTCTTCGAGCCCCACGGGCTGCTGGGGCTGATCTACTGGTACTCGGTGCTGCCCTTCCATCTCTTCGTCTTCCCCGGGATGATCCGGACCTTGCGGCGCCGCGCCGAAGCGGCCGCGGCCGGAATAGGAAAGTGACCATGCTCGAAGCGCAACGTGAGGCCTGCCTGGCGGCTGCCCAGGCTGGGGGCGAGGTGCTGCGGGGCTATTTCCGCCAGCTGGATCCGGCCCAGATCACCGAGAAGACCAAGAACGACTACGTGAGCAACGCCGACCGCGAAGCCGAAGCTGCGATCCGGGCCGAGTTGGCGAGCCGCTTCCCGACCTACGGGTTTCTGGGCGAGGAGTCCGGTGGCTCCGGGAGTACGGACACCCTCTGGATCGTCGACCCCCTGGACGGCACCCTGAACTTCGTCCAGGGCTTCCCCCACTGGTGCGTCTCCGTGGCCCTGTGGGATGCGGGAGGCCCCGTGGTGGGCTGCGTACTGGATCCCCTGCGCGGAGACTGCTTCCTGGCCGCCCGGGGCCAGGGCGCCACCTGGAACGGCAAGCCCATGCACGTGTCCCGGCAGCCGGGCCTGGATGGCGCCTTCCTGGCCACGGGTTTCGCCTACCAGCTGGGCGACCGCTGGCCCCTCTTCAACGCCGCTCTGGGTCGCGTCTTCCCCCGCGCCAAAGGCCTCCGCCGCGCCGGCAGCGCCGCCCTGGACCTGGCCCACGTGGCCTGCGGCATCTACGATGGCTTCTTCGAGCTGGGCCTCAAGCCCTGGGACATCGCCGCCGGAGCCCTCCTCGTCACCGAAGCCGGCGGCACCCTCACCGACTGGGAAGGCCGCCAGGACTGGTTCCAGAGCGGCAACCTCGTCAGTGGCACACCCGGCGTTGCCCTGGAGCTGCTCGACGCACTTAGGGGCTAGGGAATAAGATCCAACGCCAAGACGCGAAGACGCCAAGAAAAGAAGAAGGGGGAATCTTCTTGAGCGGAAGGTTTGCCGCAGCAGGTGCTCCTGGTTGCCTACCTCAGGGCCCGGTGGGGTCGGCCGTCTGGCTGCGGAAATCCTTGCGCTCGAGCAGCCAGGAACAGGCGAATCCGAACACCAGTCCCCAAAACGGCGCGCCGACCCTGAAGATCGCGACGTTGGCCACCGTGATGATGAAGGTCAGCAAGGCACCAAAGGCGAATCGGTCCTTGAATGCAACCGAGAAGGCCGTCTGCAGCACGCGCAGCATTGCCAACCCCGCGAGCGTCGCGATGAAGGCTGGAGGCGTCGCCAGCATCAGATGCGTAAACACGGGCGACAGCAAGCCGAACACCAGTGCCAGGACGCCGACCAGGAGGCCGGCTGTATAGTGCCGCTCCTTCGTGCCTGATCCAGAGATGATGGCGTTGACCGGCCCGGTCAGGCAGGTCGAAACCGTACCGACAAAAGCGGCCGCCATGGAGCCCACCCCGCAGGCCACCGTGATGGCATTGATCGGCGGCTCATGGCCGGTCGCCTTGAGCACGGCAATACCCTGCCCGTTCTGGACCACCAGCACCGTGATGGCAAGCGGCACCACCAGCTCCACCATCGCCTTCCAGGAGAAGGCCGGCAGGTGAACATGTGGCCGCGCCAGTACGGGAAGGTCGGCGCCGGCAGGATGGAAGGTCCCGAGCAAGGCGACTGCGATTGCGCCGACGAGCAGCGCGCCTATGAGCGGCGGCACCAGGCGCGCGACCCTCGGCAGCGCGCTGAGCGCAAGGAACGTCGCGGTCATCGGCGCCGCAATCCAGAAATCGTCGCGCAGCGCGAACACCAGGTCGAGGCCGAAGCGCAGGAAGACTCCAGCGACCATGCCCATCACGATCGGCATCGGCACGGCCTCCATGCAGCGGCGCACCCACCCGCTCAGACCGAGCACGAGCAGCAGCAGCCCTGTGGCCAGAAAAGCCCCTATGACCTCAGGAAAACTCAGATGTCCGAGCGCCGGCCCGACCAATACCGTGCCCGGTATGGTCCATAGGAACACAAGGGGCTGGCGGTAGAGCCAGCAAAAGACAATGCTGATAAGCCCGTTGAGGAAGAAGGCACCGAAAATCCACGACGAGAGATCCGATTCGCTCAGGCCGCCGCGCGTGCCGACGGCGAGAATGATGGCCACCGGGCCCGAGGCCGCGAAGATGAACGCGACAAGGGCGCTGATAGCGTAATCGCCTCCGAAATCGGAGACAACCCGGCCGGGTGCAATCAGGGACGACCTGGGTTTTTCGAGTTGCATGGACTCTCGCCTTGGCCCTTCCGCCTTCAGGGTGAGACTTACAGCGACTACGCCTCAGCTTTGGCCTGCCGGCTGTAGACCACGACGTAGAGGCAGAGGGCGATGAGGGCGAGGAGGCCGAGCCACTCGCCGAGGGCGCCTTCGGCGGCGTGGGTGCTGAGGAGGGGGAAGCCCTCGGTCCACTTCAGCTTCACGAAGCTGGCCACGACGCCCATGATGGCGCCGCCGGCCATGAGGCCGCTGGCGATGAGCACGCCGCGGTTCTCCCGGGCCTTGGCGTCTTCTTCGCTGGTGCCCGCCTTGGGGCGATTCACCCAGTGGGCCAGGAGGCCGCCCAGGAACAGGGGGGTGTTCAGCTCGATGGGCAGGTACATGCCGAGGGCGAAGCCGAGCGCCGGCAGCTCCACCATGCGCAGCACGATGGAGAGCATGACCCCAAGGCCGAAGGCGTACCAGCGCAGGGGCATGGACACGGTGCCGAAGATGCCTTCGAGGATGGCCTTCATGGCGCTGGCCTGGGGGGCGGGGATGGAACTGCCCAGGGCCATGGTGCCGTCCAGGTTCACCTGTTTGGCCATGAGCCACATGGCGATGCCCGTGAAGAGCGCCGCCACCAGGGTGCCGACAAATTTCCAGGCGATCTGCCGCGCGGGCGTGGAGCCGATCCAGTGGCCGATCTTCAGGTCCGTGCTGAAGGCGCCGGAGGCCGCCAGGGCAGTGCAGACGATGCCGCCCACCATCATGGTGAGGAACATCCCGTAGCCGCCGGTGAAGTTCAGCTTGAGCATGAGCACGCCGGTGATGACCAGGGTCAGCATGGTCATGCCGCTGATGGGGTTGGTGCCGATGGTGGCAATGGCGCGGGCCGCCACCGGGGCGAAGAAGAAGGAGATGACCATGACGACGGTGGTGGCCACCAGGGCCGGCACCAGGGCATTGCGGATGCCCAGGCCGAAGCTCAGGAAGGCCAGGGTGCCCACCACACAGGTGACCAGGCCCACGGCGATCATGGAGCCCGCCAGGGTGCGGTCCGTGCGGACGGTGACGGCCGCCTCGGCCGCGGCATCGCGGTTGGCCAGCGCCTTCAGGTTGCTGATGATGCTCCGGATCATGTTGGGCATGGAGGCGGCGACGCCCATGATGCCGGCGCCGGCGATGGCACCCACGCCGACGATGCGGATGTAGGAGAAGAACACCTGCTCCGGCGTCATGCTGGCGATGAGCTTCGTGCCGGGCGCCACGATGCTGGGCACGTACTGGCCGATGGCGTGGAAGAGGGGTACCAGCACGAACATGCTAAAGAAGGACCCGGCCGCGATCACCGCCGAGTACTTGAGGCCGATGATGTAGCCGATGCCCAGCGTGGCGGCGCTGTTCAGGAAGTTGAAGGACATGAACTTCTCGCGCAGGGCGTGGCCCACCCAGACGTGCTCCAGGCGCAGGTACTCGCCCATGCCCCGGAAGATGGACACGATGCCGTCGTAGGCCGCGCCGATGCAGGCGGCCACGGCCAGCTCCTTGGCCTGGTTGCCGGCCTTCTCGCCCGTCACCAGGATCTCGGCGGTGGCGGTGGCCTCGGGCCAGGGGAAGATGCCGTGGTTCTCGACCATGAAGTGGTGGCGCAGGGGTACCAGGAACAGGATGCCGATGCAGCCGCCCAGGAAGCTCACGATCACGACTTGCCACAGGGTGGGCACGGGGACGCCGCTGCCTGGTGTGTTGGCCAGGATGTAGAGGGCGGGGATGGTGAAGGCCGCGCCGCTCACCACATGGCTGCTGTTGGCGCCGATGCTCTGGACGATGACATTTTCCAGGATGGTGTTCTTGCGGGGGAAGAAGCGGCTCAATCCCACGGCCAGGATGGCGATGGGGATGGCGGCCTCGATGCCCTGGCCCAGCTTCAGGGCCAGGTAGGCGGCGGCCATGCTGAAGATGGCGCAGAAGATGAGGCCCATGGCGATGGCCCGGGGCGTGACTTCCGGCACGCCGTCCTGGGGCACCAGCGGGATGTAGGCCTCCCCCGGCTCCAGCGGCCGCCGCGCATTAAGGGGCAGGCCCTTGATCTCCTGGGGTTCGGATCCGTGGGACATGGGTGCTCCTCGAGAACGATAGACAGTACGCGTTTCAGAATCGACGCTTCAGGATCCCACTTTTTCGCGGCAGGCATCCAGGTAGAGGCCCCCGGCCAGGAGCAGGAACACGGCCAGGCCGATCCAGTTGCCCCAGGCGCCAACGAACACCCCGAAACCGCCCCAGGTGGTCATGTCGGGGATGAGGTGCACGTGGGCGGAGTCTTCGAGGAACTTCAGGAAGGCGGCGAACACGCCCACCAGGGCCCCTCCGGCGATGAAGCCCGAGGCGATCAGGGTGCCCTTCTCGTGGCGGGCCTTGGCGAGGGTTGCATCCTTGCTGGAGCGCTCCACGAACCAGGCCACGGCGGCTCCCAGCACCAGGGGGGAGTTCAGCTCCATGGGCAGGTACATCCCCATGGCGAATGCCAGGCCGGACACGCCACACATCTCCACCGAGGCGGCGATGACGGCGCCGATGACGTACATGAACCATGGGGCACCGGCACCGCCGAAGACGCCGCGCAGCACCGCGGCCATGGCGTTGGGCTGGGGCGCGGGCAGGGGATGGGGGTGCAGGGCGCTGGGGGAAAAGCCGTAGACCTTGGCCATGAGCAGGATGACGGCGGTGGTGGCCACGGAGGCGGCGATGCTGCCGACGATGTTGCTTATCTCGATGGTGCGGGGCGTGGCGCCCAGCCAGTAGCCGATCTTGTACTGGGTGACCAGGGAGCCGGCCATGGAGAGGGCCGAGCAGACGACGCCACCTACCAGCAGCACTTGGAGCATCCCACTGCGGCCCGCGAGCCCCAAGGAGGAGAGGGCCGCAGCGGTCACGATGAGGGTGGTCAGGGTCATGCCGCTGATGGGGGTGGTGCTGATCATGGCCACGGCCCAGGCGCTCACGGCGGTGAACAGGAAGGTGATGACCAGGGTCAGGCCCGTGGCGGCCAGGGCCAGGTGCAGGCTGCGGGCCTCGCCCGCCAGCACGGAGAACCGGAAGTAGGCGAGGATGGCCAAGGCCACGCCCACAATGCCCAGCAGGTTCACACTCATGGGCATGGCGCGGTCCGTGCGGATGTCCTCCACCTGGCGCGCGCCGCCCTTCAGGAGGTGGACGATCTCGCCGAAGGCCTGCTTCGTGGCCTTCGCGATCACCGGGGACATCTTCAGGATGGAGATAATGCCTGCGGCGAAGATGCCGCCAATGCCCACGGGTCGGACGTAGTTGGCGAAGATGGCCTCGTAGCCCATGGTGTGCAGCGGAACCGCGCCGGCGGAGATGGCCCCGGGGATGAACTGGCCCAGGTGCGCGAAGAGAGGCACCAGCACCAGGAAGCTGAGCAGGCTGCCCGCCATGATGATGGCCGCGTACTGGAGGCCCATGATGTAGCCCAGGCCCAGGACTGCGGCGGCGGTGTTCATGGAGAACACGGCCTTGAACCGGCCGGTGAACGCGTCCAGCGCGCCGATGGAGGCGGTGCTGAAGTTCTCGGCCCAGCCACGCATGGCGGGGCCCACGAAGTCGAAGGCGGCGGCGGTGAGGGCGGAGTAGGTCAGCACGATGGCGCTGTGCCCGCCCCGCTTCCCGGCCATGAGGATCTCGGTGGTGGCGGTGCCCTCGGGGAAGGGCAGGCGGCCGTGGAGGTCCCGCACGAAGTAGCGGCGGAAGGGAGCCAGGAAGAACACGCCCAGGATGCCCCCCAGCAGGGGCACCAGGAAGATCTGCCAGAAGCCGGTCTTCAGCTCCAGGATGTGCAGGGCGGGCATGACGAACACGCTGCCGCCGGCGATGATGCCGCTGGTGGCGCCGATGGCGAGGATGTTGACGTTCTCGAGCAGGGTGGAGGACCGGCGCTTGAGCACCTTGACCGCGAGGACCGAGAAGCCTACGGCCAGGATGGAGATGGGGATGGCGCTCTCGATGCCCTGGCCCAGCTTCAGGGCGATGTAGGTGGCCGCCGCGGAGAAGAGCACGGACCAGATGAACCCCGACACCACGCTCCGGAAGGTGACCTCGGGTGGGTGCTCGCTGGCCGGAATGACCGGCTGGTAGGTCTCGCCTTCCCTCAGGACGCGGAAGGCGTTCTCAGGCAGACGAAGGCCGTCCTGGTCGGGCTCAGGGCTCATGGCGGTCCTTGGGCGGGGTGGCGGGCTGGCTCAGGAGCTGGACCATCAGTCGAGGTACTTCTCGAGCATGCCCTGCACCACCCGGCGCGAGAGCCCGTGGTAGCCGGGGCTGGCGGCGGCGAAGAGCTCCCGGGCCAGGGCGCGGGTGCGCGGAGTGGCGGCCAGGGCGCCGTAGAGGGGCCGGAGGTACTTCATGCGGCCCACCCGCAGGAGGACTTCGCGGAGCTTCGGGAAGGCCGGCTCGTAGTCCGCAGCGGCGGCCAGGGTGAGCCACTCCACCAGGATCTCGTGGTTGCCCCGGCCCATGAGCTGGAAGTGCTGGTCCAGCCACACGCAGTCTGCCTCCGAGACCTGGCGCGGCAGCTTCTGGAGGTAGACCAGCAACTCGTTGGTGCTCCAGCCAGCAATCTGGCTTTCAGTGGGCCGTCCCCCAGCCGCCCAGCTTTCCGCCAGGGCCGTGAGGGTGTTCAGCTGCGCGCTCTGGAACTGGGGGGCGCTGGCGGGCAGCCCAGGCTCGTCCAGGTAGGCCCGGGCGTGCACGGCGAGCAGGGCGCCGGGCAGCTTGGCGTCCACGAAGGAACAGAACTGCTCGGTGGTGATCGAGGTGAAGCGATGGGCGTCCATGTACTCGCGGAGGAAGCGGTGGAAGCGCTCCTCGCCCACCTCGCGCTCCAGGGCTGCCACCAGGCGGGCGCCCTTCTCGTAGGGGATGCTGGAGAAGGCATCGTCGGGATCGATGCCCGCCAGGTGCATGCGCAGGACCGTCAGGTGCGGTTCCTGGGCGAAGCGCTCCAGGCTGTCCTCCAGGGCCTTCTGCCCCATGGCCCAGCCCAGGGCTGCGGCATCGTCACCGTGCAGGGTGCGCAGGATCTTGCGCTCGGCCCACACCGTGAAGCCTTCGTTCAGCCAGAAGTGCTCCATGCTGGCGTTGGTGACCAGATTGCCGGTCCAGCTGTGGGCCAGCTCATGGGCCACCACATCGACCAGGCTGCGGTCCCCCGCCAGCAGGGTGGGCGTGAGGAAGGTCATGCGCGGGTTCTCCATGCCGCCGTAAGGGAAGCTTGGCGGCAGCACGAGCATGTCGTAGCGGTCCCAGGGATAGGGTCCGAAGAGGCTCTCCGCCTTCACGATCATGTCCTCCACCTCGGCGAACTCCCAGGCGGCGGCCTCGACGGTCTCGGGCTCGGCCCAGACGCGGGCGCGGGGGCTGAGGTCTCGGCTGGCGAGGCGGCCCACGGCCAGGGCCAGCAGGTAGGAGGGAATGGGCTGGGGCATGGTGAAGCGGAAGGTGTGGCGGCCGTCGCCGGTGGATTCGTCCCCGGCGGGACCGGCGCTCATGACCGCCGTGAGGCCCTCAGGCACCGTCACTTCGGCCTTGTAGGCCACGCGCACCACGGGGGTGTCCTGGCAGGGCACCATGGTGCGGGCATGGATCTGCTGGCACTGGCTGAAGAGGTAGGGCGCCACCTTGCCTTCGGTCTGGCTGGGCTCCAGCCACTGAAGCGCCATGGCGTCCGGGGAGGTGCGGTAGGTGATGGCCACCTCCTGGGTGTCGGCGGGCAGGTCCAGGCGCAGGCGGCTGCCGAGGATGGCGTCGGCCTCGCCCAGCTCCCAGGGGATGGGGCCGTGGCCCGGCACCTGCACGGACAGGATCTCCAGGCCCTTGGTGTCCAGATCCAGCGTACCGGTGGCATTCGCGCCGAACTCCAGCACCACCTCGCCGTCGAGGCGCTTGGTGGTGAAGTCCACCCCCAGCTTCAGCTGCATGCGCCGGGCCTTGGGCTGCGCAGCGTCGTAGTAGGAGTGCGGATCAGGGTGGCGCATGAAGACCTCACAAGACTCAAGATGATACCCATTCCCACCTATCAAGAGGCCCCGCAAGCGGGGCCTCCTATCTGAAAACCGAAGGTTTTCAGCCTGCGCTAATCCTCATCAGGAATCAGCCCCTCAACCTTTCTTACCTTGATGACGTCCCCGTGTTCCTTGACGATGCAACGCAGCCAGTCCTCGGGCGCCTTGGGGTGGGTGACCTCGCCCTTCGGGCCCCGCACATTGCCGTCGAGATACTTCCAGACGAGGAACTCGCCCAGCTTCTTCCAGCGGGCCATGAGCACCCCCGTTTCCTGGGCGGCGAAGCGGGTGAGGTAGTCCTGCGCGAGCGCCGGATCCTTCCGGTAGAGGTCCAGGGCGGTGCGGTCGACCTCGGCCTGACCGGCGAGGTAGCGGCCCTCGAATTCGCGCTGCACTTTCTGCACGTCTACGATCATGTCGCTCCAGCGCGTATAGGTGTAGTTGGAGACGAAGTTGAAGGTCCAGAAGGCGCTGTCCCAGCTGAACTCGTCGAAGTTTCCGGTCCCGATCGCGAAGGCCTTGGGCGGCGTCGTGATGGCGCAGCTGATGGGCACATAGACCGTGGTGAAGGTGTCATCCACGCCGAACCAGAGCACCCCGCCGACGGGGCCGGGCAGCCAGGAACGGGACTGGCTCACGAAGGAGAAGCCGGTCTGCTGGGTGCTGATGGCCCGCTCGTGGATGTAGTCCTGGCCGTCGACCTTGAAGCCCATGGGTCGCCAGCGGTAGGGCAGCTTGTAGGCCCCGGCGCCCACATCCTGGGTCATGTCGAACTCGGTGCCCTCGTAGTGGTCCCGCATCAGCGCCATGGCGTCGCTCACGGTGAGCTTGGTGTCGGGCTTGATGAACAGGGGCATGGGCTTGGCGCCCTTCTCGGCCTTCACGAAGTCGATGGGCAGCTTGAGGCTGGGCGCGGCGCGGCGGAAGATGCTCCAGACCCGGGCCTCGCAGGCCCGCAGGGCACCAAAAGAGAGGGGCGCGTAGGTGTCGGCGAAGCTGAACGACTTGTCTTCGCCCTTGAACCAGCCCTTGGCGCGGGCGAAGGAGATGAGGTCCTTGCTGTAGATGGCCGTTGAGGGATCGTTCAGCGGGAACCGCCGGATGCGGGCCTGGTTGGCGTGGGCGCTGATGGTGCCGTCCGGAAGCTGGTAGGCCACCCAGAGGGCGCCGGTCTGGCCCTTGCCGCGGCCCATCATCTCGAGGATCCAAACTTCGTTGGGGTCCGCGAGGGAGAAGCTCTCTCCGCTGCTGGCGTAGCCGTAGTCCTCCACCAGCTTTGTCATCACCTCGATGGCCTCCCGGGCCGTCTTGGCGCGCTCGAGGGCGAGGTAGATGAGGCTGCCGTAGTCGAGGATGCCGCTGGGGCCGGCCAGGTCCTTGCGGCCGCCGAAGGTCGTCTCCGCGATGGCAAGCTGGTGCTCGTTCATGTTGCCGACGCGGGTGTAGGTGACCGGCGCTTCCGGGATGCTGCCCAGCACCTTGCCCGTATCAAAGGTGAAGCCGCTGTCCCACTCGCGGATCTCACGTCGGGCGCCGGGCAGGTGGCGGCCCCCGGCTTTGAAGTAGAGCTCCCCGTACAGCGTGTGGCTGTCCGCGGAGTAGGTCACCATGGTCGAGCCGTCCTTGCTCGCGCCCTTGGTGATGAGCAGGTTGGTGCAGGCCTGGAGGGCGGCGCCCGCGGCGAGCAGGCTCGCGAGCAGGACGATGGGGCGAATGCGCATGGGAACCTCGGTGGGATCGGGGGCTGCTACCAGATGGCCGGACGCACCTTCGCGTCGCGCTTCATGGGTTGGCCATCAGAGCAGCCAAAGGCCTCGTAGAACTCGGGCAGGTTGGACAGAGGGCCGTTCACCCGCTCCCGGCCGGGGCTGTGCGAATCGGTCTTGAGGCGCAGGGAGAGGGCTGCTTCGCGGATGTGGTTGCGCCACACCGTGGCCGCGCCCAGGAAGAAGCGCTGAGGCCCCGTGAAGCCGTCGATGGGTGCAGGCTCAGGCTTGCCCTTCAGGCTGTTCCGGTAGGCGGCGAAGGCGATCTTGAGCCCGCCGATGTCCGCGATGTTCTCGCCCAGGGTGAGCTTGCCGTTCACGTGCTCGCCCTTGAGGGGTTCGTAGGCGTCGTACTGCTTCACCACCAGGTCCGTGCGGGACTCATAGGCCTGCTTGTCTGCCTCGGTCCACCAGTTCTTGAGGTTGCCCTGGGCGTCGAACTGGCTGCCGCTGTCGTCGAAGCCGTGGGTCATCTCGTGGCCGATCACGAACCCCAAGGAGCCGTAGTTCACGGCGTCATCGGCCTTGGGATCGAAGAAAGGCGGCTGCAGGATGCCCGCGGGGAACACGATCTCGTTCATGGAGGAGCTGTAGTAGGCGTTCACGGTGGGCGGGGTCATGCCCCACTCCGAGCGGTCGATGGCCTTGCCCAGCTTGGCCAGGTTCTCCTGCACGCGGAAGGCCGAAGCCCGGCGGACGTTGCCAAAGGCATCGTCGCGCTTGACGTCGAAGGCGTAGGTCTTCCACTTGTCGGGGTAGCCTATCTTCACGCCGAAGGCGTTGAGCTTGGTGATGGCCTGCTGCTTGGTCGCGGCGCCCATCCAGTCCAGGTTGGTGATGCGCTCCCGCAGGGCCACCCGCAGGTTCTCCACCATGTCGAGGACCCGCTTCTTGGACTCCGGGGGGAAGGCCACCTTCACGTAGAGCTGACCCAGGGCCTCGCCCAGGATGGCGTCCGTGAGGGCCTCGATGCGCTTGGCGCGGGGCTCGCGCTCCGGGGTTCCGTTCAGCACCTTGCCCTGAAAGGCGAAGGACTCTTCACCGAAGGCCTTGGGCAGCAGGTTGGCGGAGGCGTTGAGTGCGTGCCAGCGCAGGTAGGTCCGCCACTGGGTGGCGGGGGTCTCCGCGGCCAGCTTGCCGAAGGCCTGGAAGTAGGAGGGCTGGCTGAGGTTCAGGTCTTTGACTGCCACCCCCCGGGCCTGGAAGTAGCCCTGCCAGTCGAACCCCGGCGCCTCGGTCGCCACCTGGTCGAGGGTGCGCTTGTTGTAGCGCTTCACGGGGTTCCGCAGCTCCACGCGGGTCCACTGGGCCGTGGCCATGCGGGTCTCGAGCTCCAGGATGACCTTGGCGCGGACGGCGGCCAGGGCCGGGCTGTCGCCGGCCAGCTGGAGCATCTTCGCCACGTGGGTCTCGTACTTGGCGCGGATGTCCCGGCTGCGGGCATCGTCCTTCAGGTAGTAGTCCCGGTCGGGCAGGCCCGTGCCACCCTGCATGAGGTTGCCCATGTAGCGCGTGGATTCCTTGGCGTCCTGACCCACGTAGAAGCCGAAGCCGCCCGGCAGGCCCTGGGTGTGGAGCTTCGCCAGCAGGGCGGGCAGCTGCTTGGTGTCCTGCAGCCCGTCAATGGTGGCGAAGAGGGGCTGCAGCGGAGCCAAACCCCGCTTGTCGATGGCGGCTGCGTCCAGGCCGGCGGCGTAGAAATCACCAACCTTCTGCTCGACGCTGCCCTTGGCCCAGGTGGTCTTCGCGCTGGTCTCCTCGAGAATCTGCTTGAGGATGGCGCGGTTGCGCTCGCTCACTTCCTCGAAGGCCCCGTAGCGCGCCTTGTCCGCGGGCAGGGTGTGGCCCTTGAGCCAGCCGCCATTGGCGTAGCTGTAGAAGTCCTCACAGGGCTTCACCGAGGCGTCGATGTTCACGGGATCGACGCCGGGCTTTTCACTGGCCACCAGGGCCAAGGAGGCAACGCCAAGACAGAGGCACAGAGAGGCGCGGAGGGGGAAAGCCATGGATAACCTCGTAAGATGAGGGTTGAATCCTAGCATGGGATCCCCCCTCCCGGTGGGGGGTCCCGTGACGGGGTCCCCGGGGGGCGGTGCAGAAGGTCGCATCCGGACTAGAAGCGGACGGTGACGGTCTCGCCTTCCTTCATGTGGACGGTGTCGATGAAGCGCACCTGGCGGCTGCCGTAGGTGAGGATCAGGCTGGACGTGCGGACGCCGTGGCCGAAGTGGCGGACGCCCTGCAGCAGGTTGCCGTGGGTGACGCCGCAAGCCGCGAAGACGATCTGCTTGCCGGGGCAGAGGTCGTCCGTGAAGTAGATGCGGTCGAAGTCCACGCCCATGGCCTCGGCCTTCTCGCGGCTGGCGGTGTTGGTGTCGACCTTGAGGCGACCCTGGATCTCGCCGTTCAGGCACTTCATGGCAGCGGCGGAGAGCACGCCCTCGGGGGCGCCGCCCGTGCCCATGACCGCGTGGATGCCCGTGCCGCTGACCGCGGCGCTGATGGCGGCGCTGAGGTCACCGTCGCCGATGAGCTGGATGCGGGCCCCGGTCTTGCGGATGTCGGCGATGAGCTGGGCATGGCGCTCCCGGTCCAGCACGCTGACGGTGATCTCAGAGACCAGCCGGTTGAGGGACTTGGCGATGATGGCGAGGGTGTCCCCCACGGGCGCGTCGAGGCTGACCTTGCCCTTGGCGGAGGGGCCAACCACCAGCTTCTCCATGTAGAGGTCGGGGGCGTGCAGCAGGCCGCCCTGCTCCGTGGCTGCCAGCACTGCAATGGCGTTGGGTGAGCCCGTGGCGCAGAGGTTGGTGCCTTCCAGGGGATCCACGGCGATGTCCACGGCCGGGTTGTCGCCATCCAGGTCGGCGCCCATTCCCACCTTCTCGCCGATATAGAGCATGGGCGCCTCGTCGCGCTCACCCTCGCCGATGACGATGGTGGCATCCATGCGGACGGACTCCATGGCCTTGCGCATGGCCTCCACGGCGAGCTTGTCGCTGTGCTTGCGGCGACCGTGGCCGATGGACGTGGCGCAGGCAATGGCAGCTTCTTCAACCACCCTCAGGAATTCGAGCGACAGGGTCTGTTCCATGGGTTGAACTCCTGGGAAGGTGGGGTGGGGTAAAACTCAGGCCAGGCGGTTGACGCTCTGGCGGATCCAGTCGACGAAGGCTTCGGAGCCTGCCTCGACCGGGAACATCAGAATCTCGGGCACTTCGTAGGTGTGCAGGTCGGTGATCACTTCGGACACCTGGGGGAAGAGCTCGATGGTGGTCTTGATGATCAGCATGACCTCTTCGTCGAGGTGGGTCTCGCCCTTGAAGTAATAGTAACTTTTGACGCTGGGAATGATGTTCACGCAGGCGGCATAGGCCTGGTCCACCAGCGCGGCGGCGATGGTAAGAGCTGTCTCTTCGCTTCCGCAGGTGGTGACGATGGTGCAGACGTCGCTCATCGAGTGAACTCCCCGCCCGGCGGGCGGAACTCCTCATTGTAGCTTGGGATACCTTGCGCCGCAGGTCACGAAACGGGGAGAGCTATCGGGATCTTCGGGATCCTGGTCTGACCAGGGGTGAAAGAAACGGGCCCCGCCCCAGACAGACGTGGCGCCTCGGGCGGTCTCCGCCTGACGCAGGCTCCCCCGGAGCCTGCTCCCGCGCGCCGCAGCGCGTGGAGTCGGAGCCTCCTCGGAGGTCCGAATCCGCTCGCCCGCCGGGGGTTGGCCCGCTCTCTAGTATTCGGCGACGTCCCACCAGGGCAGTGACTCGAACCGCGTCCAGCTGCGCTGTCCGCCGGCCTTGTTCGGCGCCACATCTAGTGGCGCCTCGGCAAGCCTCCGCCTGACGCAGGCTCCCCCGGAGCCTGCTCCCGCGCGCCGCAGCGCGCGGAGTCGGAGCCTCCTCGGAGGTCCGAATCCTCTCGCCCGCCGGGCGGTGGTCCGCTCTCTGTACCTGACGCCGTCCCACCAGGGCAGTGACTCGAACCGCGTCTGGTTGTGCCAGCCGCCGGTCCCGCTTCGGCGTGCCATCTAGGCACGCCTCGGGCGGTCCCACTCGGAGATTCGAATCCTCTCGCGCTTTTCCGACCAATGAAAAGGGGGCCGACGGCCCCCTTTTCATTGGTCGGGGCGAGAGGATTCGAACCTCCGACCTCTCGGTCCCGAACCGAGCGCTCTACCAGGCTGAGCCACGCCCCGACGAAGGTTTGACTGTACTCGAATCCCCGGGTGGGGTC